>OCAK01001212.1_pt1 | contig 15712 bp, 17 predicted proteins | sample 1538301 | NCBI WGS metagenome assembly OCAK01 (sample SAMEA2580285, study PRJEB22360) | human gut metagenome | biome: human gut; feature: human-associated habitat; material: faeces | place: Denmark | collected 2008/2010 | reverse complement strand
CACTCCAAACGGGGGGAGCTGGAGGCCATTGCAGCCTGCACCATCGGCGGCGTATCTGTAAACGGTGGTATTGGCCGCATATCCGGCGTATTAATTGGTGTATTGGTGTTTGAAATACTGAAAACCTGCCTCCAATACTTAGGAGTTGACACCAACTATCAGTACATAGCCCAAGGCATTGTTATTGTGGTAGCGATCGCTCTGGATATTCGGAAATATATAGCAAAGAAGTGATGCTTATGGATAAGGAGAAGGAAGCTGCCGTACCGGAGAATAAGCCTTATAAAAGAGCTGTGGAGCAGCCGGAGGAAGAAATGCGCAGTCTGGAAGAGGAAAGACAGCTGCTTAACAAGCTTCCCCTGAAAGAGCGCCTGTATGAGCATATTCATGTATCGGTCAGAACCATGGATAGGATCATAGGCTGCCTATGCACCCTGCTTGTACTGGTTATTATTCTGGGAATGATAAAAGGAAAGTAATTTTGCAGACAAATTGAACATAAGCTGTATACCCTGCTGTCAGGCATAGAACCATTTGGGCCTGACAGCAGGGCGCTTTTTTTGCTGATTCCTTATGTTACAAAGGAAACTGCTGTGAAGCTGCTCCAATCCCTCCATTGCCGCAAGCCAGCCGGCTGTTTTGATATTCTCCCGAAAAAGTAACATCATCTCCAAACCATTCAGGTGGTATAAAAGCCATAGCCTCTTCCTCCGAAGAAAATTCTACTTCAGCCAACATAAGGCCCTGATAAGCTCCTTCAAAAACGTCCAGTTCAATCACAAGCGATCCGTATCCCTCTGCAGGCAGAAGATATCTGGTTTTTGTCAATATTCTGCCGTCTGCTTTATCCAGAAGATGGTAATAAGCCTGTTGATCCAAGGACAGGTTGTATTCTTCCCTGGACAAAAGGCCTTCGCCCTTATAGGTCAGGTAATATTCCTCATCCTGCCTGCGGACGCGCACTACAGGGCGGGTGCACAGGTACGCCTGCTCAATATGACGGCAGGGAAAGGCCTCATAGCCTTCGGGCATTTGTTTTATCAGGAATTTCCGTTCAATTTCCATATGAGTGTCCTCCGATTCATGTATACATAATGCAATTAGCAGATTTTACTAAGGATCTTTATGTTTTCCATTTTATTATCATACCATTTATCACTTTTCAGGAAAAGACTTAAATGTTAAAATAAGCGCAGTACGCTTAGAGAAAGCTGAATATTGACTGGTTCTGCCGGGGCGCCGGAACCAAAATAGGACAGGTCCATCCAATGTTCGGACATATTCAAAAGGTAAGAAAGGGAGAAAATCATGGCAAAGGTTTATGCGTTTTTAGCGGAAGGACTGGAGGAAGTGGAGTGTCTTGCTGTAGTGGATGTGCTTCGCCGCTCCGGGATTGATGTCACAATGGTCTCCGTTACAGGGACAAAGGAAATTACGGGCTCCCATGGAATCAGGCTAAAGGCTGACGCCCTGCTCGGTGAGATAAATATGGATAAGGCCGACCTGCTGTTTTTGCCTGGCGGCATGCCGGGAACAGAAAATTTAAAGGCATGCGGGGAATTAACAGCTGCCGTTGAGAAGGCCAACAGACAGGGAAGAAGAGTGGCGGCTATCTGTGCGGCTCCTAGTATTCTTGGCTTCCTGGGACTATTAAAGGGCAGAACTGCTACCTGCTATCCTGGCTTTGAGGATCAGCTGAAAGGCGCTTCCTGTACCAGCCAGGGTGTTATCACAGACGGCAACATTACCACGGCCAGGGGCCTGGGATATGCTCTAGCCCTTGGCATTGAATTAATCCGCCTTCTTCAGGGGCCTCAGCAGGCTCAGAACATAGCTTCGTCAATTCAATATAATCAGGGGTGATGCTGTCACTCTAAGAGCCTGCCTCCATCCCAGCTGTGATTTGCGTGCAAAAAAGGCCAAACTTCTTTACTACAGGGAGTCCTGGCCTTTTTGCAGCTTGAAAATCCGGGTTATAAGGCCTGTCAGATGAAAATCTGAAAAAATGCTGGTGTTTTTAAAATGTGCATGCTATAATGGTACATTGAAGTGTACCGCCCTCATGGTTATGGGCGAATCACATATATTTTAAGGAGGAACCCGTAAAAATGAGTGTACAAGTAGAAAAATTAGAAAAGAACATGGCCAAACTGACGATAGAAGTAAGCGCGGAGCAGTTTCAGGATGCTATGAAAAAGGCCTTCAATAAGAACAAAAATAAGTTCAGTATTCCAGGCTTCCGTAAGGGCAAAGCGCCTCAGGCTATGATTGAGAAGATGTATGGCGAGGGCATTTTTTTTGAGGATGCTGCGGACGAGGCCATTAATGAAACCTGCATGGCAGCTATGAATGAGAGCGGACTGGAGATCGTTTCCAGACCGGAGGTTTCCATCGAGCAGATCGGAAAAGACAAGCCATTTGTTTATACTGCTCTTGTAGCCGTAAGGCCGGAGGTTGTTCTGGGTGAGTACAAGGGCATTGAGGTTGAGAGAGCCGACGCTTCTGTAAGTGCTGAGGATGTGGAGGCTGAGCTTAAGAGAGTACAGGAGCAGAATGCCAGATTGATCACCGTAGAGGACAGACCAGTTGCTAACGGCGACCAGACGGTAATTGACTTCGAGGGATTTGTTGACGGCAAGGGATTTGACGGTGGAAAAGCGGAGGATTACGGGCTGACCATCGGATCTCATTCCTTTATTGATACCTTTGAGGAGCAGCTTATTGGCAAACAGATCGGTGAGGAGTGCGAGGTAAACGTGACCTTCCCTAAGGAGTACCATGCTCCTGGTCTGGCCGGAAAGCCGGCTATGTTTAAGGTAACTGTTAAGGAGATCAAGGTTAAGGAGCTGCCGGAGCTCAATGACGAGTTTGCGGAGGAAGTGTCTGACTTTGATACACTGGAGGAGTACAAGAAGGACATTGAGGCAAAGATCGCTGAGAGAAAGCAAAAGGAAGCTGCCACAGAGAATGAGAACCGAGTGCTTGATAAGGTGGTGGCTAATGCTGCGATGGAAATTCCTGAGAGGATGATTGACGGCCAGATCGACAATATGATTCAGGAGACAGCCCGCCGTATGCAGAGCCAGGGCCTTTCCATGGATATGTACATGAAGTACACGGGCATGACAATGGAAACCATGAGAGAGCAGATGAAGCCCCAGGCTCTTAAACGGATTCAGACTAGATTGGTATTGGAAGAAGTGGTTAAGGCAGAGAATATTCAGGCCTCTGACGAGAAAGTGGAGGAAGAATTGGCTAAGATGGCGGCCGCATACCAGATGGAGGCTGATAAGTTAAAAGAGTATATGACAGAAAAGGAAAGAAACCAGATAAAGGAGGATCTAGCTGTTCAGGAGGCGGTTGATTTCCTGGTAGCAGAGTCCAAGCTGGTGTAAAGCACAAATGACAGGGGGGATTCTTAGGCCGGTGAAACCTGCTGTGGATCTCCCTGGCTGCTATAAAAGAATCCAACATTGAACAGGAGGATATGGATATGAGCTTAGTACCTTACGTCATTGAGCAGACCAGCCGCGGAGAGCGGTCTTACGATATCTACTCCAGACTTTTAAAAGAAAGAATCATTTTTCTGGGAGAAGATGTAAATGACGTGTCTGCAAGCCTTATTGTGGCACAGCTTTTGTTTCTGGAATCTGAGGACCCGGGAAAGGATATCAATTTGTATATTAACAGCCCAGGGGGTTCTGTTTCGGCAGGCTTTGCGATTTATGACACGATGAAATATATCAAGTGTGATGTGTCAACTATCTGCATTGGCATGGCAGCCAGCATGGGAGCGTTTCTCCTTTCAGGAGGAACTAAGGGCAAGCGCTTTGCGCTGCCCAATGCGGAAATCATGATTCACCAGCCCTCTGGAGGAGCCAAGGGGCAGGCTACGGAGATTAAGATTGTAGCTGAGAATATTTTAAAGACCAGGCAGAAGCTGAATGAGATTCTGGCAGCCAATACAGGACGGCCTTTGGAGCAGATTGAGAGGGATACGGAGAGGGACAATTACATGTCTGCAGCTGAGGCAAAGGAATACGGACTGATTGATGATATTCTAACACATCACTAGGGAACTGCTTCATAAGATAGATAAGTAAGGATATGAAAGGTTAGGTATATTATGCCAATGAGACCAGATGACACGATTCGCTGCTCCTTTTGCGGAAGGACCCAGGAACAGGTACGGAAGATGATTGCCGGTGCAGGCAACAACAATGTATATATCTGTGATGAGTGTATAGAGCTTTGTTCAGAGATTTTGGAGGAGGAGCTGGAGGGGCAGGAGGATGAGCCGTCACCTTCTGTTCAGGACATCCGTCTGCTGAAGCCGAAGGAGATTAAGGCATTTCTTGACGAATACATCATAGGCCAGGATGAGGCAAAGAAAGTGCTGTCAGTGGCAGTCTATAATCACTATAAGAGAGTAACCTCCCTGCAGACCATGGATGTGGATGTGCAAAAGAGCAATATCCTTATGTTAGGTCCCACAGGCTCAGGCAAGACATATCTGGCCCAGACGCTGGCTAAGATTCTTAACGTGCCTTTCGCGATTGCGGACGCTACGGCATTGACGGAGGCAGGCTATGTAGGCGAGGATGTGGAGAACATTTTGCTGAAGCTAATCCAGGCGGCTGATTATGACATTGCCCGTGCGGAGTATGGCATTATATATATTGATGAGATTGACAAAATTACAAAGAAGTCTGAAAATGTTTCTATTACCAGGGATGTATCGGGGGAGGGAGTGCAGCAGGCTCTCCTTAAGATACTGGAGGGAACGGTTGCAAGCGTTCCTCCTCAGGGAGGGAGGAAGCATCCCCATCAGGAGCTGCTTCAGATAGACACTACCAATATCCTGTTTATCTGCGGCGGCGCCTTTGACGGGCTGGAAAAAATTGTGGAGCAGAGAATTGGCGCAGGCTCCATTGGCTTTAACGCAGAGGTATCCAACAAAAACGATCTGGATATTGATGAGCTTTTAAGGAAGGTTGAGCCAAAGGATTTAACCAAATTCGGACTGATTCCTGAATTTATCGGACGTGTGCCTGTTATGGTTTCTTTGCAGTCGCTGACGGGAGAAGCTATGGTGCGGATTCTCTCCGAGCCCAAGAATGCCCTCAGCAAGCAGTACCAGAAGCTGTTTGAACTGGACAATGTAAAGCTGGAGTTTACTAAGGACGCCTTGGAGGAAATCGCAAAGCGGGCAGTTGACCGTAAGATTGGTGCCAGAGGACTCCGCTCTATTTTGGAGTCTGTGATGATGGATTTGATGTATGAGATTCCCTCGGATGATACCATCGGAATCTGCACCATTACCGGGGATGTGGTGAGAGGAACCGGAACGCCGGAGCTGGTATACCGCGATATGCCTCCTGCGTCTGCCCGGAAGCCCCTTGCTGACCGCCTGCGCGGGGAGGGAAAAACAGGAGAGATTGCATAAGCGGCATCTTTCAGTGACAATTTAGAGAAAACACAGGGCTGCTGCCAACCAGATATGCCCCGGACGTTTCGGCCTTAACACGTCCGGCACCTGCTTTGCAGCGGCCCTTTGAATGTTTTGAAATACAAGAGGTGAAGTTTAAGTATGGGTGAACAAGTGATAACGATACCGGTGGTGGCCCTAAGAGGACTTACGGTGCTTCCGGGAATGATTCTGCACTTTGATGTAAACCGGCAGAAATCAGTGGCTGCGGTAGAGCAGGCAATGATGGGAGAACAAAAGCTGTTCTTGGTGTCCCAGCGCCAGCCGGAAATTGTGGAGCCTGAGCTTTCTGATCTGTATCAGGTGGGGACAATCGCAGTTGTAAAACAGCTGGTCAAGCTCCCAGGAAAGGTAGTCCGTGTACTGGTGGAGGGGTTGGAACGGGGGGAGCTGCTCAGACTATCTGAAGAGGAACCGGCCCTTGTCGGAGAAATCGGCTCTCTGGAATTGGATGAGGAGAATTTGGATCATCTGACCCAGGAAGCAATGCTGCGAATTGTAAAGGATAAGCTGGAAGAGTATGGAGGCGTAAATCCTAAGATTACGAAGGAAATTCTTCCCAATCTGATGACAGTAGGCAGTCTAAGTGAGATCTTGGATCAGGTATCCATACAGCTTCCATGGGATTATACCATCCGCCAGACTGTTCTGGAGAGCAGCTCCTTATCTGTCAAGTATGAGGTGGTGATGCATACCCTTCTGGCTGAGATGGAGATATACAGGATCAAGAAAGAATTTCAGGAGAAGGTAAAGGCGGATATTGATCAGAATCAGAAGGAATACGTTCTTCGGGAGCAGATGAAGGTAATACGTCAGGAGCTGGGGGAGGACAATCCTCTGTCGGATTCGGACGAATATTTAAAGCGCTTGGAGGCTGCAAAGGCAGACAAGGAGGTAAAGGAGAAGCTTAAGAAGGAAATTAAGCGGTTTTCTACCATGCCATCCGGGAGTCAGGAGGCCAATGTGCTGCGTACCTATATTGAGATTCTTCTGGAACTTCCCTGGAGAAAGTGCTCCAAGGATAATGATGATATCAAGCATGCTGAAACAATTTTGAATGAGGACCACTATGGCCTTGAGCAGGTGAAGGAAAGAATTTTGGAATATCTTGCTGTGCGGGCGCTGACGAAGAAGGGAGTCAGTCCGATTATCTGTCTGGTAGGCCCGCCAGGAACAGGAAAGACCTCCATCGCCCGTTCTGTAGCCCGGGCGCTGAATAAAAAATATGTACGGATCAGCCTTGGCGGCGTTCGGGACGAGGCAGAGATTCGGGGACACAGAAAGACCTATGTGGGAGCCATGCCCGGCCGTATTGTAGAGGGCATGAGACAGGCCGGAGTCAGCAATCCTCTGATGCTGCTGGATGAGATAGACAAGGTCAGCAATGATTACAAGGGAGATGTTTTCTCGGCCCTTTTGGAGGTACTGGATGGGGAGCAGAATGTAAAATTCCGGGATCACTATGTAGAGGTACCTATTGATTTGTCTCAGGTGCTGTTTATCGCTACTGCCAATACTACACAGACCATACCAGGGCCTTTGCTGGATCGAATGGAGCTGATTGAAGTGAACAGCTATACGGAAAATGAAAAGCTCCATATCGCAAAAGACTATCTGGTAGGTAAGCAGCTGGAGAAAAACGGTTTAAAGACCGGACAGCTTTCCTTTTCTGACAAAAGTCTGGAGAAAATCATCCATAATTACACCAGGGAGGCGGGAGTCCGCAATCTGGAGCGTAGGATTGGAGATGTATGCAGAAAGGCAGCAAGGAAGTTTCTTGAGGATGAGAAACGCACCATTAAGATAACGGAGAGTAATCTGGAAAAATACCTGGGAAAAGAGAAGATAACCTTTGAGAATGCCAATGAAGAGGATCAGATAGGAATCGTACGTGGACTGGCCTGGACCAGCGTAGGAGGAGATACCCTGCAGATCGAGGTAAATGTAATGCCTGGGAGGGGAAAGCTTCTGCTGACTGGGCAGCTTGGGGATGTGATGAAGGAGTCGGCCCAGACAGCCCTTAGCTATGTCCGTTCGGTGTGCCCCTTCTATGGTATAGATGATGGTTATTTTGAGAAGCACGATCTTCATATTCATATTCCGGAGGGGGCAGTACCAAAGGATGGCCCTTCTGCTGGTATCACCATGGCTACAGCTATGCTATCCACAGTCACTGAGAAGCCTGTTCTTGCTAAGGTGGCAATGACAGGAGAGATTACCTTAAGAGGCCGGGTGCTTCCCATCGGAGGCCTGAAGGAGAAAATTTTGGCTGCCAAGATGGCACATATTGAAAAGGTGCTGGTACCGGATAAGAACCAGCCGGATATAGAGGAGCTTTCAGCAGAAATTACAAAGGGACTGTCGATTGTTCAAGTAAATACGATGGCGGATGTGTTAAGAGAAGCATTGGTTCCGGAAGACGGGACATAAAGGAGTGCAGGATGATTATCAAAGATGTAAAGTTGGAAACTGTGTGCGGAGTCACCAGCAGGCTGCCGGAGAATGTATTGCCGGAGTTTGCGTTTTCAGGCAAGTCCAATGTGGGAAAATCTTCATTGATCAATGCCCTGATGAACCGGAAGTCCTATGCCAGGACCTCCTCTGCTCCGGGTAAGACCCAGACCATTAATTTTTACAATATAAACGGAACTCTCTATTATGTGGATCTGCCGGGCTACGGCTATGCCAAGGTCTCCCTGGAGGTCAAGGAGAAATGGGGGAAAATGATTGAGCGGTATCTGAGAAGATCCGCTATGCTAAAAATGGTATTTCTTCTTGTTGATATCCGTCATGAGCCATCCGGCAATGATAAGCTGATGTACGAGTGGATTAACTATAATGGATATCATCCGGTTATCATCGCAACCAAGCTGGACAAGATTAACCGTAGCCAGGTGCAAAAAGCTGTGAAGGTAATTCGTCAAGGGTTGGGAATGGATAAGGAAGGCGTGATTATTCCTTTTTCTGCTGAGACCAAGCAGGGCAGAGATGAGATATGGGATTTGATTGAGAAGAATCTGGGAGAGATGGCAGGAGAAACATTTTCATCCTAAAACGGCAGCTTGGTACTTTATAGGAGAAGCGATTCATATTTCAACCACCGTTTGTAGGAACTCAAGACAGAAATTGACAAAATGAATTGCTCTCATTGTTGCCGCAGTGGGTGCAACTGGATAGGCTGCGGTTGCATTGCAGGGACAAACTATATATTAACAGTTTCAGATATTCATTTTAGCAAAATAAATTGATTATCCCGAAAAACCCTTGATTTATCGGCACATTCGCAGGATTTCAAAGTCAATTTACTACTTATTTACTACTTTTGCGGAAAGAGTTTTGATATGCCCGTGAAATCCTTGTGAGCGCGAAAACCAAAATCGAATACAGCGATATTATACCACGGACACAGCAGTATTGACAGAGCATGACAAAAATTAAATACGAAACCGAAAAGGCGGCGTTTCTTAATCCCCCATACCGGGGACATAGGGACGCTGCTTTTTTTATGCCCTTTGTTACGCAGTAGGGGCAAAAAAGCCCTTGATATAAGCGGCTTTGCGGGCGCGTTTTTCATAGGGTAAGGGATTGCTGCCTGCCCCCGCAAAATCGTGTTTCTACTGCATAACAAGACCACGAAAAAGGAGTGTGAACACATGGCAGTTTTTAGAGTGGAAAAAAGCAAGGGCTATACAGTTATGAGCAACCACCACCTACGAAACCGGGAATTGACCCTAAAGGCAAAGGGGCTGTTATCGCAAATGCTGTCCTTGCCGGAGGATTGGGACTATACCCTTGCGGGGCTGTCCCTTATCAACCGGGAAAAGATAGACGCTATCCGCGAAACTGTCCGGGAGCTTGAACGAGCCGGGTATATCGTCCGTTCCAGAGAGCGCGACGAGAAAGGACGCTTGCGGGGCGCGGAATACGTTATCTACGAATTGCCGCAGCCGCCTACATTGGATTTACCTATATTGGAAAATCCAATGCAATTAAATAAAGATATACAAAAGACTGACTTATCAATGACAGAAAAATCAAATGCGGATTGATCAATTCCCCATTCCATTCCTATCCTTTCCCCAAACCCCTCACCTTGGGAGGACGAAGCGGCAGAGCCGCCAGAACGGAAGCGAAAGGAAGCGGCAAGACAAAGCGCGGTAGAGATTTACCGGGAGATCATCAAGGACAATATCGACTATGACATTCTCATGCAGGACAGCCGAGCCGACCGGGAACGCCTTGACGAAATCCTTGATCTTATCCTTGAAACTGTCTGCACGTCCCGAAAGCAAATCCGTATCGCCGGGGACGACTACCCGGCAGAGCTTGTGAAAGCAAAGTTTATGAAGCTGAACAGCGAACATATCCGTTTTGACCTTGCCGACTATTACGGCGGGCTGCATTTCGGCGAATGCTTGGAGATGTCCGCGGGCGGCAAATGGAAGCCGACCCGTATTGAGTACGGAGAAGGCTGGTATCTTGTGGGTATCAGAGCCGAGGACTTGAACGGTCTGCGGGTAAGGGAGATTGAACTTGCCCTGCCCCGCGAACTGACGAGGGAGCAGGGCATTTCACTTGTACGGGAGTATGTGAAGCGGCGTTTTGTAGCGGAGGGAATGTGAGCCGATATTGCCGTACACGACACAGGCGGCGGCAACCCACACGCCCATGTCATGCTGATTATGCGCCCCATTGACCAGGGCGGCGCATGGGGCGTGAAGCAGAAAAGGAGTACATTCTTGACAGGGACGGGAACAAAATCTATGACCGAAAGAAGCGGCAATATAAATGTAAATCAATCCCCGCTACCGACTGGAACGAGCAGACCAAAGCCGAGGAATGGCGGGCGGCGTGGGCGCAGTTTTGCAATCTGACGTTGGAGCAGAACGGGCACGCGGAGCGTATCGACCACCGCAGTTATGAACGGCAAGGGATAGACCAAATCCCCACCGCCCATTTAGGCGTTGCCGCTTCCGCTATGGAGAAGCGCGGCATACGGACGGAACGCGGCGACCTCAACCGAGAGATTGAAGTGACAAACCAGAAGCTGCGGCAGTTAAAGGCGCGTATCGGAAAACTTCAAAGGTGGCTGAAAGAGGAACAGGCGAACACCGAGCCGCCCGCCCTTGCCGACTACATTCAAGGCATACTGACACGCAAGGCACAGGCGGGGAAATCGGGATATTCCAAATCGCTGTATAACTTAAAGGACGCGGCGAAAATGCTGAATTTCCTGCAAGCCAATCACATCATGGATATGGCGGGGCTTGATGAAAAGTTTTTGTCTATGATAGGGGAACAACTTGACATTCAAGGGAAACTGAAACCCGTTGAACGGCGGCTTGACACGCTGAAAAAGCACATCGGGCAAGCCGACATTTATTCCAGGTACAAGGGAAAGAAGCCGCTGACGGAAAGCGAACAAATCCTGTTCACAGCGGTGAAAGACTATCTGAAAGGCGTGATGAACGGCAAGACCACAATCCCAACAAAGGCATGGAAAACGGAGTATGCCAAACTGACCGCCGAGAAGAAAACCCTCAATCAGCGGTATCTTGCACTCAAAGAGGAAGTAAAAGAAGCCGAGCAGATACGAAAGAGCGTTTACAGTATCTTGCGGCAGGAACAGCGGGAACAAACACAGCGCAGAGCGCAGGATATGGAGCGGTAATAGAAAAGGCGGCGGGGATAGTTAATACAACCCCGCCGCTTTACTTTCTGTATTGACTAATATAAATATATTTTTTTTAGATATTTTGTAAATGCCTAAAATAAGCGAAAAACATCCTAGTAAACCAATAATAGAGTGTGTGAAGAAAAGTCTGTAAATATTGATCTTCCATGATAAGAACTGGGCTGAAGGCTCTCTGCTGAGCTTCCAGCCCTTGTTTCATATATAACAGCACATGCCGGTGCATGTCAAGAACAGGCGGATTTTGCCGCCCGTGCGAAAAAGCTTTTTTATGCTTATTCCGGTAGTCGGCCTTCGTACATGATGCTCAGTTCACCATAGACCTGTCCCCAGTTCCGAATGGACATACTCCATTTTTTCGTTGCTTCAAAGGTGGACAAATAGAGGGCTTTCAGCAATGCTGTGTCACTTGGAAAAACACTGCGCTGACGGTTCAATTTCCGGTATGCTGCATTCAGGCTTTCAATGGCATTAGTCGTATAAATAACCTTTCGGACAGTCGCTGAAAACTTGAGCATCGGAGAAATGGCATCCCAGTTGAGTTTCCAGCTTTTCATGGAATTCGGATATGTTTCGCTCCATTTTTCAGTAACACGCTCCAGGGTTTCCAATGCCTTTTCTTCTGTGGGTGCCTGATAAATAGTCTTCCAATCCGTACAGAAGGGCTTGAAGAAATAACCACCCTCATTACAAAGCTATATGAAGACCACGCACTTGGAAAAATTCCTGTAAAACACTTTGATAGATTATTTAATACTTATGATACGGAGCAACAAGACTTAGAAAAACAGATACAGTATTTTGAACAAGAACTAGAAAGCTATCATCAGAGAAAAGTTGACACTTATAAATTTCTAAAAATGATAGAGAAATATACAGATATCGAGGAATTGACAGTACCGATGATAAATGAGTATATAGAAAAAGTTGTAGTTCATGAAGCAACAGGAGGAAGAAAAGGAAAAGACAGACAACAACAAGTTGATGTGCATTTTAATTTTATTGGTAATATTCGATTAAATGAAGACAAAAAGGTTAGACTGACTAACTCAAAATTGTTTACTTATGTAGGACAATATGGTAAGCTATAATTAACCAAATAAGGGGGCGAGATAATGAGAAATAGAATTGAAGAATATAGGAAACCTTTAGGGTTGTCACAACATAGGTTAGGTAAAAAAATTGGAATATCAAGAATAAGTATAAATAAAATAGAAACAGGAAAAACAATACCAAGTTTAAAAATCGCAAATGATATTGCGAATGCTTTAGGTGTTTGTATGTATCAGGTTTTTGATTTGGATGGAGAAGAAACATATAAATGCTGTAGTTGCAATTGTTGTTAACAATTAGTATGGTGTTTATTAGCGATATTGGATAGAAAAAGGGAGGGTATTAATGAATTACAACAATCCTCAAAGGTATAAAAACGGAGATTTGTTTTTCTTATATTGGTTATTGGATTTTTGAGGTGAAATATCAAAATTTAATTAGGAGGAATGAACAATGAAAAAATATAACAAATTTTTATCTTTTGTAGCCACTTTGTTGATGCTACTATCTTTTGTTATACCTGTACAAGCTCAAGAAAAGGAAAAACTTTTTGTTAATTTTTCTGAATTTCAATTTGTAACAGATGATTACAATCCAAACGAAGTTCATATTAAATACGAAAAAGTTGGAATGAAAGAAAATGCATATATTATTGATAATAATGGAACAGTTTTAGAAACAATGAGTGTCAAAAGTGTAGGATATAGAGTGGATGATGTGTATCCATATACATTTACGAGATCTGTTAAATATGGAGGAACAACAATAGAATTTAATATGAATGTTGAACTTTATAGTAAGGGTTCATTTAGACAAATAAATTCTTATCAAGGAGGATATGTTGGTATAGCCACTAGCATAACAAATACAAGACTAGAAGGTTCTAATTATAATGCATGGAGTCCAAAAGGATTCCCTACAGGAGAGTTATATTATGCTTTTAATGGAACTGTAGTTGCAGAAGTAACTTCAAGTACAAGTGCTTCCGTTAGTGCGGATTTGCTTAGTGCTGGCTTTTCTGTAGGATCTACTGTTGAAGGGATAACTTATTATAGAAGAAGTTTTAATTCTAATGGTATAGTTAAATTATACAACTAAAATTTGTAGAGGTTAAAATGAAAAAGATTAAAGAGTTTTTCAAAACATATCATGTATCAATTAGTATTATTATAGTATCAATTAGTATTATTATAGCTGCGGTGATTATAGGGGATTGTATAATGCAAGCAAGTAGTTATTTAAGAAGTGTATTGTTTATGAAATAAATAAAATAAAATACAGTTTTTAAATGGTAACACTCCGAAATGACGTAGTACAGGCGTGCGGTTAATTGCACTTGCTACGTCATTTCGATTTGCTTTAGGAGGCTGAGCAGTTCGCTTACTTACATCTAATTAGCTATCTGCTGGATCGTGGCATGTGATACCGCAGGGGATAGGCGGCTTTGCGCTGTCTGGCGCCAGACTGAGGCTGAATGGAAAAAGGCGGTCTGTCAGGATAAAAGGCTGCGCATCACATAAGAATAAATCTCCTGGCTTTTATCCTTCCAGGCGCTGCACATGGATTCTGCCTGTTCCTTGTCAGGAACAGACAGATCCAGACGAATAAGAGTGGTTTTGTTCTCCCGAACCTCACAGTGGACAATGTAGTCCTGATTGGTTCCTTTATAGAAATCGGCGGTGGTGCCTACTTCTTCCCTGAGACGGAATTTGTTTTCCTTCAGATACTTGTCCATATCTTCTACAATGGCCTGGGATATATTTTTTCCAAAAAAATTAAGGGTTTCTTCTCCTTCCCTTGTAATGTCATAGCGGGTGGAGTTATGGCTGGCTTCCTTATGTACCAGCCCTGCGTCCTCCAGCTCGTTTAAGGCCTGCTGGAGAGTAAAATAGGTCGTGTATTCATGCTCCGTAAAGAAATTCGTAAGCTGTGCGTTGGTAAGAGGAAAATTCACCTGCTTTAGCATATAAAGATTCATCAACTTATAAAGGGTCATTGGTTCAGTCAGCATATAAAACACTCTCCATCCGGTTATTGAAAGCCGGGAAGCGCCCCGGTCACATTGTACTTTAAACTATATGATCCTTTACGGCCCTGCTCACCACATCCGCTACACGGGGATCAAAGGCTTCGGGAAGGATGTTATCCTCATTTAACTCGTTATCTGCCACAAGTCCGGCGATGGCCTGGGCAGCGGCCAGCTTCATCTCCTCGGTTATGGCAGCGGCATGCCCTTCCAGAGCTCCCTTAAAGATTCCGGGAAATACCAATACGTTGTTTACCTGATTGGGAAAGTCAGAGCGGCCGGTTCCTACTATACGGGCTCCGGCTGTCTTAGCAAGCTCCGGCATAATTTCAGGAACTGGGTTCGCCATTGCGAATAGGATAGCGTCCTTTTTCATAGAAGCTACCATCTCCTGAGATACAATACCGGGAGCTGAGACGCCGATGAAAATGTCAGCCCCCTTCATAGCGTCTGCCAAAGCGCCGGATTTATGCTCCTGGTTTGTCACATCCATCATTGCTTCCTGCATCCAGTTAAGGCCCTCAGCCCCCTTATAAAGGATGCCAGACTTGTCGCACATGGTAATGTTAGAAAAGCCATAGGTGAGAAGGAGCTTTGTGATAGCTACGCCTGCGGAGCCTGCTCCGTTTACAACTACCCGGCAGTCCTCCCTTTTCCTGTTTGTTACCTTCAGGCTGTTGATAATCCCTGCCAGTACTACTATAGCCGTTCCGTGCTGGTCATCGTGGAAAACAGGAATATTCAGGCGCTTTTTCAAAGCCTCCTCGATCTCAAAGCAACGGGGAGCCGAGATATCCTCCAGATTAACGCCGCCGAAAGCAGGAGCGATTCGCACGATTGTTTCGATGATTTCCCTGGTATCCTGGGTGTCCAGGCAGATGGGAAATGCATTAACGCCGCCAAATTCCTTAAATAGAACAGCCTTTCCTTCCATAACAGGCATGGCTGCCAGAGGCCCTATGTTTCCAAGCCCCAGCACAGCGCTGCCATCGGATACAACGGCGATAGTATTGGATTTGATCGTATACGTATAGACAGCTTCTGGATTCTGAGCGATCACCCTGCAGGGTTCTGCTACTCCCGGAGTGTAAGCCAGAGCTAGCTCCTCTCTGGAGGCTACCTTGGCCTTGGAGATTGTTTCAATCTTTCCTTTCCATGCTTCGTGCAGAAGTAACGCTTTTTCGCTGGTTGTCATTTTTTATTCCATCCTTTATTTGTAAATAGTAAACGCATCCTATATATATTTTCCTCTATCATAACAATTTTGCACTTTTAAATCAAGCTAAAATGTGTTATCATGTAACGTAAGTGTCAGGAATACACAAAAGGATAAAGATACAGGTGGTACTATGAGGGAACGGATTAACCGTCTGGCCAGAGGGATTATCGACAGTGAAACGCCGAAGCTTGTGCTGAAACCGGAACGGTTGGAGGCAGTGGTTCAGGCGGGAGA
>OCAK01001209.1_pt1 | contig 15747 bp, 6 predicted proteins | sample 1538301 | NCBI WGS metagenome assembly OCAK01 (sample SAMEA2580285, study PRJEB22360) | human gut metagenome | biome: human gut; feature: human-associated habitat; material: faeces | place: Denmark | collected 2008/2010 | reverse complement strand
AATCATCTGTATGGGATTTGCCGGCCGAATTGACGTCCCGTATGCGGCGCCTCATGCGCAATCTGAACAAAATGAACGCAACAAGTAACATGAGCCCCGCTGCCGCAGCAATGCTGCCTACGGCGGCACCCGTATGACCGATAAGACCAGGATTGCCCGGCTCCTCGCTCGGGTTATTTTCGGGCGGGACAACAGGAGTTTCAGTGCTAAATTTCGGCTCTACTGTGATGTTGAGATCAGCGGATGTGTCTCCACTGCCAGGAATCGAGATGAGGAACGGATCACAGTCGTATGCTTTGTTGGCTTTCGCCGAGCTCGTGCGGGAGACCAGATATAGGCCGAGCGGCAGATTCTGGAAAGTGAGCTGACCAGCTACGTTAGTGGTGCCGGAATGCTGGTACAGCTTGTTTTTCGCCGCGTGCGTAGCGAGCTTCTTGGCAGCATCGTGATATTCACTTGATGTCAGGCGTTCCCAATCGGCAGTGAGCCCGGAAAAATCGCCGACGGTTTTATATGAGGAGACGCTACCATCATTGTTCGTTGTGACGGTGGCGACGCGCACGATGGAATAGGTATCGCCGGCAAGCAATTTGGGCGAAGCCGTGTCTCGGCCCCATACGGCATTGATGGTGAGAGCGCCGAAAGAATCAGCTTGCGCATACGGCACCATAGAGCCGAAGGCTGCAAGAACAGTGAGGACGATAGTAACGGCGGCGGCAATCATGGCAGCAATGCGCGCCGCACCATATTCGCTTCCGCTATGCAGGTCTAACATGTCTGCCCGGTCCTTTCCGCCGTGATGAATGTGATTGGTTATTTGTACTGTCTAGCTGAGGAGGCAAGTCACCGTCCGGCTCGATATCCGCAGAGTCAGAATCACCAGATGCGACCTTGGCGCTCCCACTCTGCCGGCGTCGCCGCTCATGACGCTGCCATAAATGCCATGCGATGAGCAAGGCAATCAGTGCAAGAGACGGCAACCAGTACTGCAGCGGAATGTCCACGTGGAACTTGGATTTGGCGTCATCCTGCTGCTGCGGCGTGTATGGGATGCGATGGCCGCGCACCAGCAGCCGATGCGTGTTGACCGCATACGGCGTACAAGTGATGAGCGTGACCAAATCCTTGCCGGGCTCAATTGCCAGTTGTTTGGTATCGGTCGGCAGAACGGTAGTGATCTTATCGACCTGATACGCATATGTGTCTTTAAGTATTGTGATGTAGAACTTGTCGCCTTTTTTCATAAGGTTCAAGTCCGTGAACAGTTTTGCCGTGGGCAAGCCCCGGTGGCCAGACAGCGCCGCATGAGTGGACGCACCGCCAACTGGTAGTGAGGTCTGTTCGAGATGTCCGATGCCGGATTGCAGTACTTTCTCGGAAGTGCCGTGATAAATCGGCAAGGTCTCCTCGAGCTTAGGCACAGTGATGTATCCCATCATGCCGTCACCGTCAATATTGAGCAGACTGTTATATTCCTCGTCCGTGGATGCGGAATTGACGGCACTGGCAAGAGCGTCGGTCTCTCCTGCATCGTTCTGGGCGAGCTTTTCGTTATAGGCGTGCGCAGCATCCAGCACCTTCTGGTACTGTTCCTGGCTCAATGCTTCAACGCTGGCGTCGTAGTTATTTACGGCGCGGCTGGCGTTGCGCATAATGAGGAAGTTGCTGATCGTCGGATAGAACAGAATGAGCATTCCACCGAGAATGACCAGTAAGGGCAGGATGTTGCGCAGTCGTTTCATCGAGCGTTCTTTTCGCGAGGAAACCGTGTTGTGGGCGTAGCGGGTGTGTGCCCTTCACGCCCAAAACACGGCCATGCTCGTCAGGCGTTCTTGCGCTTGAGAGTCCAGGCAACGCCGAGCGCGATGACCAGCACACCAATCACCGTGAAGGCGATGGTACCCATGCCACCAGTGCCAGGCAGGGTAACACCGGACTTGTTATGGACCGGGATGACACCGTTCGATGCGGTCTGGTCGTAGTCGCTGCCATTGTTGTTGTCGTAGGTGATGGTGACGGTGGCATTCGTGGTGTCAGTGCCGTCGTTCTGGCCATCAACCCTCACGCCGATGGCGCTGGCGAGCTTGTTGTAGCCGGCCGGCGCTTTGGTCTCGGTGAGCGTGTACTCGCCGTTCTTCAGTCCCTGGAAGTCAACCTTACCGTTTGCAGGAGTGGTGATAGTCGTAGTAGTAGCTGTCTCACCAGCCTTGGCTACACGGTATACAGCGTTCGTGGTCGCATTACCGGCATTGACTTGCACGAAGCTAATAGCGGTGCTGTCGGTGTCGTTCTTAGGTGCGAGTGTGAACTCAGCACCAGCAAGTCGAGTAGCGGTATCATCATAACTGCCACCAGTGTACTTATCGACGGTGAAGCCATAAGTGAAGACGCGAACCTTGCTGGGTTCGGACTCACCGGTGCCATCGGTACTCGGGTTGTTGGAGTACTGAATCGTTGCGGAGTTGGTGTTACCATGACCGCCCACAACAGCATTCTCGTTCAGCGTGGCCGTGTAGGTGACGGTGATCTTCTTGCCGGCATTGGCCTGCTGCTTGGCTTTGAAGTCCTTCATGGCGACAGCAAGCGTATTGTCGGAGGCCGTAGGAGTGGTGACGGTGTAGTCAGTGCCCACGGTCAGTGGATCAGTCACACCTTCGACCTTAACGAATTCGACTTGTCCAAAGGTGAGGCCCTTAGACAACGTATCCTTGAAGTTGAAAGTGTAGGTGTTATAGGCGGACATGTCCGGAATGGTGGAAGTCAGGGTGAAGGTCAGGGTATCACCGATCTTCGCGTCGGTGACGTCCTTACCAGTGCTGCCTACCTGTACCTTCTTGTCGACGGTAGGCAGGTCGCCCTTGATGTCGGCAGTCACATTAGCGCGGCCAACGGAAACTAGCGTGGCGTATTGACCACTGGTGTTGGCCAAGGTCGCACCCGGCACAGCGACCACGTAGTAGCCGTAGTCGAGACCAGCGAACGTCGCAGTGTACTTATCGTTCGAGGCATCGGCAGATACCGTAGCGGTCGCGTCAGCCGTGATGCTGTTGGCCGTGTTCTGCGCCCAGTTCGATGCCTTGGTAGCGAAAGCAACCAAGTCTTCACCCTGCAGCTTGGATACGTAGTCGTTTGCTTTATCGTTGACGTTCTCGTTGGTAGCACCAGTTAGTCCGGAAGCAGTGGAGTTCTCGAAGAACGGCTTCCACTCGTCAGTCAACGTGTAGGAGACAGCCTTGCCGTCACCGCTCACGGTGGCGGAGAACATCTTGTAGGCGTTCACGGTCTTACCGGCGAACTTCGCGTCAGTAGTGCTGACCGTCAGCGTGGCATTATCCGCTGCGTTGGCCGTGGCGACTGTCGTCGCAGCCAATCCAAATACGGTGGCAATCGCCGCGGCGGCAGCGAAAACCCTTTTCATCAGTGATTTCATTACTGTTCCTTTCCCTAAATGGAAATCTTTTCTGTTTGGCAGGTACGGTTTGTCTATGTGGTCGTCACGCGGCATGGGCACCTCGCTTTCGTATACGGCTGGAGCCCGAGCGGACTGTGCCGGATTGAACGCGTTGATTACGCACGTACCAGACCACGCCAGCTCCCATAAGCAGCAAGCCGAACATCAGGAACCACATCGTGCCCGCGCCTCCCGTATCCGGAAGCAACGCCGCATTGGTAACAATGGCCACGCGTTCCTTGGTGTTGTAGGAGACCGATACTTGGTATCCGGCCTCCGCGGGCTTGATGGTCTTGGTGGTATCGCCGTCCTTATAGGTCACGGCGGTTTCTTCCACGGTGTACGTGTAGTAACGCACGATGTCCTTGCCGTTGGCATCCTGTACATCCACGAATGCGACCGGCAGTCCTTGAATCACCTTGCGCCAGGTGTTGCTCCAGGAAGAGGCATCGGAGGAGTCCAACGTCACCGTCCATGGATTCTTCTGCGTCACGGTTGTGCAATCCGCGCCGAAGCATTGAATCGTCTGCGGCGTCACCGTATTGCCACTGCCATCGGTATAGTGCGCGGCGATCTTCAGTTCGACCGACTGCGGCCGTTCGAGGTTGCCGTCCTTCCATACCTTCTGGACGGTCAGGTCAATGGTTCGGCAACCGTCCTTGCCGCACGGGTCCTGGCCGTCGTCCGGTTCGGGGGTGAGTCCGCCGTTGTTGTCGGTCACGGTCGCGTCGAGCATGAGCACGGCCTTGGCCGGGGACTGGTAAGCATCGAGCTTCGTCTTGGTGCTGCCGTCCGTGGAGTCGACCACGGCGTTCTTAATGCCGACCCAAGTGGTGCCGGCGTCGCCGGATGCGGAGCTGTGCACAGCGCTGCTGTCGTATGTGTTGACCACGTCGAACAGCTTCACTTCCCAACGATCGAGTCCGGTGTTCAGCGCATCGTCTGCCGTGTTCTTCTGCGAGAAGATCTTGTTGCCGTCCTGTGCGGAGGTGCGGGCCTCACTAGCGTTCGCGGCCGCCTTGCGGTAAATGCGATAGGTGTTGTATGCCTTGTCGCCGTTGCCGTCATCGACCGGTCCGAGGATGTCGCTCATGGTGTTGAAGTCCCATACGGACTTGAGTTTAGTGTTCGAGAACGGGTCGACCAGTCCGCTGGCACCGCGGATCGTGTCGGCGTAGACCATGTGGTCGTCTGCCAGCACGCCCTCGTCGTTCAGTCCGGCGAAGCCGCCCGCGTAGCCGGTGGTGAGATCCTTCACACCGTCGGTATCCTGAGTTGCCCCTCCACCGAACACGTCATAGCCATTGGCGATGCCCGTTACGGTGGACTGTTCCACGCGAGTACGGTTGCCCTTGATGAGCTGGACGGTCAGGTTGCTGCCCGACCCATCCATATCAATGCCGTCTTTGCTGCAAGGCAGTTTGATGACGCTGTCGCCGATGGTGACAATCGCCACGTCGGTCTGCTGCTGGTTTTCATCATCAGCCTTGGACAGAGCAACGCTCACCTTCAGTCCGAACAGGTTCACGTACAGCACGTTGCCTTCCGAAAGCACCTTGAGATCGAATACCTTGCCGAAGATGGCCGGGAACCACTTGCCTAAATCGATGACGCCGACCTGTTCCGCCTTGTCGAGGTACAGGAGCTTGACCAGCGCGTTCACCACTTGCAGCAGCAGTTCCACAAGTACAGAGTTGACCTTCGCGTCAACCAAATAGGCACGGCTGGTTTCACCGACGAATCCGCCGGCAATCTCACCGCTAGTGACCTTCTTGAGATTGTCAGACGTGCAGCCCTTCACCCTGGCCAAATCCACGTATCCAACAAAACCGCCTGCGACCTCACGTCCGGTAGCCTTGTCGGTGGCTTTGCCGTAATTGTCGCCATGGTGTGTGGCGGTGACGGTATAACCGTCCGGGATGCCGGTGACGCGCGAATCGCCAACGTGCGAGCCCCAGATGTCAAGTACGCCGGCCGTAGCACCAAGCAGATTGAGCGCATCCGTGCCGAGTTGTGCATTGTCGGCGGCGACCGTGCCGGATTTGCCAAGATGCCCGATGAAGCCGCCCACGTAGTTCACGCCGGTCACACTGTTGAGGTTGGTGACCGCAGACTGCTTCACAGAGCCATTGATCAGTCCACCGCCGAAGCCACCGACCGCACCGGTGTAACGCTTCGAGTCAAGCATGCCCTTTGTGGTGGAATCATGGGCGACAATCTGGATACCGTCGCTCACACCGTTGACCTGACCGTCATAGATGAAGGTGCGGAATGCTTCGAGCACGCCCACGTTGCCGACCTTGAGCAGTTTGAGCAGCAGGTTGGTATCCTGCTTATCGCCGGCCTCGCCGCCGCCGACGGAAGCGACGCTGGATACATCAGCAAGGCCAAAGAAGCCACCGGCGTATTGCCCGCCTTCAACAGCGCGCAGCCCGTTAACAGTAAGAGAAGCCGGGTCATTGTTCGGATCCGCTTCACTGCCGGTGCCTTTGGCGGAATCCTTGTCACCGAGGATCGCGGCCTGCAACGAACCAGCGAAACCGCCGGCGTTCAGGGCATACTTGGTTGTGGTATTACCCTTATCGTCCTTGCTCTCATATGCGCCATTGACCGTGTATCCCCATGCCGGGTCATCCGAGCTCACATGTGCACCGCGAATCGTCGTAACCGTGGCCTGCAATACGCTGACCAGACTTGCCGGGTTCGATACCAGCGAGTCGAGGATTCCTTGCAGGAATCCCTCGGACGCATTGGTGTCCACATCCGCAACCGCACCGGCAGTGGCCACGCCGATAAATCCGCCGACATTGTTGCGCCCTTCCACCTTGCGCAGGTTGGAAACGTTGGCACCGGCAGCGGTGACACCCTCGACAAGCTTCTGGCCGTTCTGGTCGAGATCGCCCCAGATCTGGCCACCGACCGCGAGACCGGCATAGCCTCCGGCATTACCGGTACCGTGCGTGATGTCTTCACCGGTGGCCACGACCTTCATACCCTTGCGGTAGCCGGCCACGCTCGAAGATTTGGCGACGGGCACAAATACCTGTGCCACGTCGAGCATCTGTCCCAAATCAAGTTTGATGCCTTTGTCGCCGAATAGTTGGATAGAGCCGAACGAGGATGCCGAGCCGGATTCCATCGTGCCCGCATAACCGCCTGCCGCACGCATGGCAGAGACGTTCTTGACATCCATCGACTGGCCATCGATGATCGTGCCGGTGCGCATCAGACCGACGTGTCCGCCGGCGACGCCGGAATCATGCAAGTTCGCGCCAGTCTGATACTCCGCACGACCGGCGACGACGTTGAATCCGAAGATGTAGGATTCGAGGAACTTGTCCAGGGAATCCTGATCAGTAACAGAGCCCGCACCATCGCCCGTAGCTACCTCGGTAAATTCCTTGCCATACGCACCGTACTTGCCGATGTTGTCGATCCACGTCTTCCATTGGTCGTAGCTCATATTGCGCAAAGGACCAGTGACCTTCGAGTGCTCCTCGGTCGGGTAGACCACAGACAGCACGCCAGCGAGATTGCCGGCCTTGATGAGACCGCCGAGCAAGGAGAGCGAACCGCCTTGAGCGGTATCGGCCGCCTCCATGAAGCCGGTGTAACCGCCGGCGATTTCGGCACCGTATACGCTGCGGATGCGCGCGGCGTAGGCTACGCGCTGCGGCCCGTTGTATTTGCCGTCGGTATTCTCCTGCTTCCACGCTGCTGTGTTGTTGCCCCAGATATGACCGCCACGATTACGACCTGCATAGCCGCCGGCCATGCCGCGGCGTGTGGTCGTATCCGATGCCGCCTGGGCACGCACCGCGCCGCCGCACACTGCGGCATCGGTCGAGCTGTTGCGAATCGTCGGCGTGAAGTCCTGCACGAGCGAGAGCAGGTTGTCGAGGTTGACAAGCTTCTTGAGCACGCTGCCGTCACCAAGCACGTTCGCCACGGCTCCCGGCTGCATGGTACCCACGTAACCGCCGGCCGAAACCTGGCCGATGATGTATACGAACTCATGAGAGCTCGAGTCCTGAATGTGGCCGCCTTCGATGTCTCCGGCGAAACCACCAGCCATACCCAGTGGATCGGGCTCATTGTTGGCATTCCTATGATCTGCGGTGCTGGCCAGAACGGAGTATCCGCCGATGCCGCCAGTCACATCGGAGTGTTCAATCGTCGAGACGACGACATCCAGCACACTGAGTACATCGTTGAGATTGACGTTCTGGCCGAGCAGGCTCAGGCCACCGCCCACAGCTGCCGCCGAGCCGATGTCCATTTTGCCGATGTAACCGCCGGCGTATCGCGCAGCGGTGACTGCATATGTGCTGTCTTTGCTCAGATAGGTGTCATTGATTGATCCGGCGGTTTCCAGATTCTTCGGTGCCTTGACATCAGTATGGCGCAGTTGGGTCACACTGGAATGGGACACCTGCACACCGGAACCGTATCCGATATAGCCGCCGGCGGAACCGGATTGCGTATCGGACTGATCAAATCGGGTGGCGGAAACGGTGAAGCCGGGATCATCCGGGTCGGAAATCCCGTTACCGCTAGTTGCCTTCACGGTGGTGGCATCGGAATGCACACCCGCGTAGGAGATGAATGGCACATAGCCCTGCACCACCTGCAACAGGTTGGCGAGATCCACCGTACCGAATTTGCCGAGCAAACTCAGGCCGCCGTTGCCAGCCGAAGCGAGCGCACCGGAGACAACCTTGCCGCCGAAACCACCTGCGTATGCGCCGCCGGTCACATGGTCAAGGTTGACAACGGCCACGGGGTTGGTTTGCACGCGGGACTGTACACCGGCCAGCGTTGAGTCGTTCTTGAGATCGGTTTCGGAGAACTGGTTGACCTTGCCGCTTTGGAAGTTTCCCGCATAGCCGCCCGCGATATCGCCTTCGACATAACCGCCGTTGACGTACGTCACGGTGGTATCCGTATAACTTGGAATCAGATACGGTACGGCACCGAGCAGGTCGTTCACGGACAGCAGGCCGCCTTGGATCAGGCCATCCAATACGCTGGAATCTTCTGCGTTGCTGAGCGCGTCGGCGAGGCCGCCGGTGGTGGAGAAGCCCACGAAACCCCCCGCCACACCATCGGACGTGCTGGTATCGGCTGTGACCGATTTGAGGTTTGTCACATGGCTTTCCCGGGTTTTGGTGCTGTTGGCCTGACCATAGAAACCGCCTGCAGCGTAATCGGTTGTTTCGTTGTTCTTGTTCTTGCCGGTTGCCGCAACCGTGAATCCGCCAGAGATGCCGTTCACGTTCGATGCAGTGACTGCAACCGAAGAATATTGGGCAACCGATAGCAGACCGGAAAGCTTGATAAGCCCGAGCACATTGAGACCGCCAGCGCCGATGGCGTCGCCTGGTCCAGAGAAGCCAATAAAACCGCCGGCTTCTCCCTTGGCCAAGACCGTGGCCAGATTGGTAAGGTTCGTGTGGGTCACGTCGCCGCCGGTGGCGCATCCGATGGCACCGCCTGCATAATATGAACCAGCCGTCACTGTCAGGCCGGATGCCGGAGCGGTGACAGACATGTTCTCCACGGTGAACGCGGCAAACTGGTCGAACTTCTTGAGCATGGCAATATCGCCAATTTTCACCACACTGTTGAGCAACCCAGCTACCGTTGTCGGTTGCAGATTGCCGGCGATGCCGCCCGCGTAGGAGCCCGTGGCCGTGACCGATTCAAGGCCTTCTATGGTGGTGGAACGCTGCTGTGGGAAGTCACGATGATTGTTGTACTTCCAGAATGTGAGTTTTTGAAGGCGGTTCTGCGAGGAATCACCGATCACCGTACCCGAACCTTCGCCCACAAGGCCGCCCGCGTAATCACCGCCGGCAGCAACTGTGAGGGAACCCTTCATCTGTGTACCGAGAATCGCAGAAGGATTCACACCGACGATGGATAGCAGTTCTCCTGCACCGTTATCGCTGCCGCTCAGCAATTTAGTCACAGCTTTGGTGAGCTGTTTCAACAGCGATGCATTCGTGGTATCGTCCGTACCGAGTTCCAGGCCCCATCCCACGGAGGCGAATCCGGTGAATCCTCCGGCGTAGGATCTGTCGGCAGTCACGGCGACCGAAGCCGTAATCGAATTATTGACAGCATAGGCATTGGCCATGGCACCGTTGAAGCCGCCGGCGTAGTCTTCGGCCTGCACGGTGATCTTATCGTCACCGTTTACCGTCAGGCGACTGTTTTCGATGAGGCTCTGCGGACGCAGCGCAGACAGCAAGTCGACGCCAAGCGAGTTAATCAGACCGCCCACGTTGCCGTTGCGACCTACTCCGGCAAAACCACCGGCATATTGCTTTGCCCGCACGGTGAAACCATTCGTGCTCGTCACCGAAGAGTTCTCAATGATTGCACCAATCTGCGCACCGACAAAGCCGCCGGCCTGCGGGTTGTCCTTGTTGCCGATCACCACGTTCTTTTTGAACCCGTTCACCGAACTATTCGAGATAACCGGGTTGTAGTAGCCAACCGGAATCAAGGCATTCAGCCCGAGCGTGCCGGACAGCAACCAGTCCACCAAATCGCCCAGCCCGAGGAACGGGATAATGTTCAGAATCCCCGAGAGTACCTTGGTGAGCGCTCCTACGATGCCGGAGACTGCATCGTATCGGGTTGCGCCCTCAACATATCCCACGAAACCACCGGTCATACGGCTTACGCTAGATACCGAAACATCTGCTACCTCGCAGTCCGTAACCTTGGTGTCCCCGTAGATACGGCCGGCAAATGCACCCGTGGCGAGGTTGGAAGGATTGTCTTTGTGCAGGGTGAGCAGACCTTTCAGATTGAGGTCAAGATCTACTTGTCCGAATGTCAATGCTTTTAACGCCGCCAACAGTGCGTCGAGCAGTAATCCCACTGCCGAAGTGAGCATACCGAGCAAGGTCGGCGGAATATACGATTCACTCGTATGATTCGCCACCGACACATCCTGCAGCTTGAGGTTCGACACCACGGCCGTACCGGCGCTGCCCAGACTGCTGCTGTTCATCACGGTCTTGTTCGTGATCGAGGCGAAGAAGCCGATGCCCTGCTGCTTGCTGACATCCAGCTGGTCGCCTTCGACATTAGAGACCATATCTTTCTGATTGACGACCACATGGCTGATGACCGGCCGAGCTGCGGTAGCGTGAACCACACTTGCGCCATCGGCACCAACAGCCTTCCACAGGCTGGCTGCGGTGTCGCCGTCATTGGAGACCGCACCGAGCATAGTGCCGGAAAACATGAGCGGAGTCCACTCGGTGTTGTTGATATCTGCCGCGTTCTTGGACAGGTCGATGTCACGGAAGATCAGGTAGTTGGCGTCTGCGGAATAGGTCAGGCCGGTGTTGGCAGCGGAGTAGTCCGTTTGCGTGCCATCAGCACCCACGCCGTAATACTTGGTGCGGGTCCTGTTGGCGCTTACCGCCGTGCATGTCAGCAGTGGACTGTCGTGGTCGGAGGCACCAGCATCGCGCAAAGTATCTGAATCAGAGAGATCGGCGTCACCGGCGTATTCGGAAGACGGCGTGCCGTCCACCCACTGATAATTGAGGGGTCCTTGTCGCATGCAAGTCTGCGTGACCTTGTTGATGCGGCCAATAACCTTCTTGTCAGAACCAATCGCACGCAGCTGCTGCTCGTTACCAATCAGGATGTAGGTCTTGCCGTTGATCTCCTTGGTGACCTGACCCTCAAAGTCACGGCCGCCAAGCGCCGTCGCGGCGACCTGCACATTGGCCTTCGCCGGCGATTGATCCGTCGCATTTGAGGAATCGTTCTTGGCATCTTGAGAAGAAGCATCGTTTGGAGCCTGCGTTTGGGCTCCATCATTGGCGGAATTGCCAGCGGCAGCTTCTGCTGAGTCGTCCGCCTTATTGTCTGTCGCACCATTTGAGGATTCGGAAGAATCACCAGTAGTAGAAGATGAAGGAGATGAATCCTGCTGTGCGTCTTGATTCGTTTCGGAAGGTGTTGGCGCACCGTTTGATGTATTGGCCTCTTCTGACGTCTTATCGTCAACGTTGACATTGCGAGCAGAAGGAGCAGCTACGACAGTATTACCCCCCCCCCTCAGAAATTACGGCATTAGGAGAGCTACTCACATCGTCTATATTCTGAGCATATGCTGCAGGCACCATGCACACGATGGACAAGGAAACAGCAATAACCGAAGCAAGGCAACGCTTCAAGGCATGGCGCTGCCTTCCAGATTCCTGTTCTGTTCCTCCGTTAAACCCGCAACGGACGAACTTCGATTTCGAGCCCATTGTTTCCCCTCATAGATTCGCAATCCCTTTTTCGGGAGGTCACTGCATACAATTATACAAGAAGTTGGCCCGTTGTCTAATTGAAAGTGCAACACCCGTTATTGGAGATTGTCCAGATAACCAGTCCGAAGGGATGTTGCACCTATGGGGAAAGTATATTCGCACCTGTCGGAAGAGGAACGCCAGGTCATCCAGATCGAGGTCGGCAACGGCACGAGCGTCAGGAAGATAGCCCGTTTGCTGGGACGCGGCCCGTCCGGCATCAGCAGGGAGATCAGGCGCAACACGTGGTTCCCGTCCAACGAGAGCGAGTCCTACCGGCCGTACCGGCCGAAGCGTCTGAAGACGGGCCCGTGGACGGGCCGCTACTACATCGCCGGCCCCGCGCAGCGCAAGGCCGACCGGCGCAGGGCGAAGCCGCGCAAGCCATACCGCCTGTCATTCGGCCGCCTGTGGTCGCGGGTGGCCGAATGGCCGGGTCGCCGCTGCCGGTCAGCGGCATCATCCGCCGTTGCCTGCCCAAACGCACGATCATCGAACCCGGTATGACAAGAGGGCTCCAGGAGATCGTCGACGAGACCGACAACCGTCCCATGCGCGTGCTCGGCCACCGCACGCCCGCCGAGGCATTCGCCGACGAGCTGCTAAACTTGCAAGACAAACAAGGATGTCGCACTTCCAAATAGACAACGGGGACAGAAGAACAAAAAGTTCATTTGCGGGGGCCGGTTAGCGTATGTCTTTCTGGGCAAAAAGAAAAGCCCCGCAACTACGCGGGGCTTTTCCAACGAGGCCATAAGAGAGGAAGAGAATCGCCTCGTTTAATGGTTGGCATGACCGGAGTCATACCAAGTATCTGCTAGTTCCTCTACTAGTTCAGACGCAGCTCGGTCGACGGAGCGAACAGGTGCATCTTGGAGGGGTCGATCTTGATCTTGACGGTCTGGCCGATCTTCGGCAGCGCACGCGGGTTCACACGAATCGTGGTGAGCTTGTTCTGGTCGGACATCATCGTGGACGCCTCGGCAGCGGAGCCATCGGCGATGATGGTGCCGTAGATGTAGCCGTCGGAGCCCAGATCCTCGATGTTCTGAACCTTCAGCGAGAAGGCGTTCGGATCGTCCGGGGTGGCCAGCGTGGCATCCTCGGGACGGAAGCCGACGACAATCTTGCCGCCATCCTCAGCGGTCAGCTTGTTGACGGCCTCGGCGGGCAGGTCGACGGTGTCCTCACCGATCTTCGCCTTGCCGTTGACGACCGGGTGAGTGTTGATGTTCATCGACGGGGAGCCGATGAAGCCAGCGACGAAGACGTTGGCCGGGCGATCGTACAGCTCGGTCGGAGCGCCGACCTGCTGCAGGACGCCGAGCTTGATGACGGCGATGCGGTCGCCCATCGTCAGAGCCTCGGTCTGATCGTGGGTCACGTACAGGGTGGTGACGCCGAGCTGACGCTGCAGGGCAGCGATCTGCGTACGGGTCTGCACACGGAGCTTGGCGTCGAGGTTCGACAGCGGCTCATCCATGAGGAAGACCTTCGGCTCACGAACGATTGCACGGCCCATGGCCACGCGCTGACGCTGACCACCGGACAGAGCCTTCGGCTTGCGGTCGAGGTACTCGGTCAGGTCGAGGATCTCAGCGGCCTTCTCGACGCGCTTGCGGATCTCTTCCTTCGGGGTGCCGGCGATCTTCAGGGCGAAGCCCATGTTGTCGGCGACGGTCATGTGCGGGTACAGAGCGTAGTTCTGGAAGACCATTGCGATGTCGCGGTCCTTCGGCTGCATCGTGGTGACATCATTGCCACCGATGAGGATGCGGCCCTTGTTGACCTCTTCCAGGCCGGCCAGCATGCGCAGAGTCGTGGACTTACCGCAGCCAGACGGGCCAACGAGCACCAGGAACTCGCCGTCCTTAATGTCAAGGTTCAAATCATCCACAGAGGGCTTATCGTTGCCCGGGTAGATACGAGTGACGTGGTCGAATACGACTTCTGCCATGATATTCATCCTTTCAGAGGCAGGTACGTGCCTCACGATCCGTTGTAAAGGGATTACTGTGCCTTGATCATCAGTCCCTACACTGGCAACATCAAACCGCAGCGTTTTTTCCTTCGGTTCATTGAAGACTCTCTTCGTTGAGCCACGTACTACTATACACGTCCGCTGGAACACGTCAACACGCGCGTCTGAAACGCGGACGTAACATCGACGGGCCTTCAACCGGCATCCCGCAGCCGGCATTATCCTTACTCCGACCTCATCTCAGTCCCCCTCCTCCCATCCATCTCCCGCCTCTCCCCTCCCCAAGTCCTCTCCTCTTTTTGCGTTCCTAAGTGCGCGCCGAAACGACGACCGTGCGCACATAAGTACGCAAACAGGGCCATTTGCGTCCGTATGTTCGCGCACTTGTCGTTCCGGCGCGAACTTAGGAACGCAACGGCGTTTCCGGCTCAATCGGCATGCTCGAATATTGGGTGCGCCCCAGCACGCGGCACACCGGCCTGCATCAGCTTCATGATGAACGGCGCGCGCTGGACCACTTCGTTGTAATTCGTCCGTATCACAACGCTCACTCCGGCCTCTTTCAGATCCTGTTCGCGCTGCCTTTCGTCACGGACCACCTGCCGAACATCCCGGTTCGACGTCATCTCTGGATCGATGTATTTCTGCATACCGTCAAACTCCAGCACGATGATGCGGCCATCTTCCGTATGCCAGATGAAATCGACCCGGCCCGCCTCCTTGCCGGTCACGCGGCTGTAAAACGTATGCTGCAATTGCGGAGGAACAAACCCTTCTTCGATGGATACAGCCCGGCAGAACGACTCTCCTCCGTTCTCGCTGCGAGCATCCGCATAATGCAGCAGACGAAATACCGGCCCACAATCCACTCGCAGACCATCACAGACGGCGACGATCTCCTCGCGGGTCACGAGCCCCCGGCGCAACGCGGAATCGAACATCGACAGCACGTGCTCGAACGGATACAAGAGCGCGCAGTCCACCAAGGTTCTTGCCGGACTGGTCACACGTACCTCGCCGATACATACATTGTCACGCAATGCCCGTTCGTGGGCGATCCGGTCAGCCAACTTGCTCACCTGACTCCAGGTATTCGACCCGTCCTGTGCTGCTCCATCACCGCGAGGCCGGTACAAACGGACCACATGGCAGTCCTCCCGTATATCGGATCTACGCACCGAGATGCGCCGCAGCCGGTGGTACGACCGACGTGACTTGGTGAATCCGTCAGTCGCGATGTACACGTATGGCTCGTCATGCAGCGTCCAGGAGTGCTCGAACCCGTAGATGACCGCCGCGCTCAGTCCGGCGAATACGCGCTCGGGATGCCGTCTCGCCATTTCGCGAATGACATGTGACGCTTGCTCAATGGGATTCAGACCATCCCAGTATTCACGCCGCGCGTACACGCTGCGAAATGGCCGCACGACATCGCCGCAACGAGTTCGCCGCAGCATCGCCTGTCGTTCTGCCGGGCTGGACGCGGAACAGCATCGCCCGTCCATTTCCGCCCGGTTCATCAGATCGTCTAGATGCTTGTGCTGTCTCATATGTTGATGATGACAATATGGACCGCCGCTGCGCAAGCGAATCCGGGGTATGTGGTCGAAGGCTAGGCGATTGTGGATAACTCGGCGCGTCGCGGCGGCATCAACGGCTGTGACGACACATTTGCGTTCTTAAGTGCGCGCCGAAACGACAAGTGCGCGAACTTAAGAACGCAAACCGGCCCATTTGCGTTTCTAAGTGCGCACAGTCGACGTTCCGGCGCGCACTTAGAAACGCAAACGATATCAGGGGGGGTAGAGAGTATCGGAGGGGACAGCAGGGGAAGGAGGAATATCAGGGGTAGAGAGAACGGGCACAGGGCGGTGAGTAGGATAGGAGGGTATGAGCGATGCGTTGAACTTGGAGCCCGGAGCGTTGGTCGGCGGCTACACGCTGATGTCGCGGCTGGGATCCGGAGCCATGGGATCGGGGCGACGTCG
>OCAK01001208.1_pt1 | contig 15772 bp, 12 predicted proteins | sample 1538301 | NCBI WGS metagenome assembly OCAK01 (sample SAMEA2580285, study PRJEB22360) | human gut metagenome | biome: human gut; feature: human-associated habitat; material: faeces | place: Denmark | collected 2008/2010 | reverse complement strand
ATCATATTTATTCTTAAAAAAAATGAGTCATAAAGTATTATTTATTTTTCCAAGATTTCATATTGGAGGAGTTTCGAAATCATTGAGTTTTGTCGCTAATATATGTCATGAACATGGAATGAATGTACACTGTGTTTCTATGTCTACAGAACCTGAAACAATTTATCTTAATAAAGCAATTTATCGTTATACTATAGATTTACATGAACATAGCAAGGGATTGAGACGGATATTTTACCGGGTCCTTTTTATGATTCGTTTGCGTTATTTAATTCATAAAATACATCCAAATCTTATTATTGTATATAAACCTGATTTAGTAAAAGCATTGGTATACAATACAGTAGGATTACATATTCCAATTATTGGGTCTGAACGTGGAAACCCTATAGAATATGGTGAACGTTATAAACGTTATAAATGGGCTTATAATCACTGTACAGCAACCGTTTTTCAGACTGAAGCAGCAAGTAACTATTATAAATTGAATACAAAGAGTGTTATCATTCCCAATCCAGCATTTTTTAGATCAAACAATAATAACGAAAGTAGAAGTAGAGATGGATTGAATATAGTTTCAGTTGGTCGTTTGAGTGAAGAGAAAAACTTTGCTGGTCTGATTAAGGCCTTTAATCTATGTAAAGATGAGATAAAAGACAGTAAACTTATAATCTATGGCGATGGACCAGAATTTAATAAACTTCAATCTTTGATAAAAGAGAAAGGATTGGAGAATAGAGTTTTCTTATCCGGCTATGTACAAGATTTCACCAAGCAAGACGATAATGCAGGTATTTTTGTCCTAAACTCTTTAACTGAAGGTATGCCAAACGTTTTGATTGAAGCCATGATTGCCGGATATTCTTGCATTTCAACCGATTGTCCCATTGGTGGACCAGCATGGTTATCTGATAATGGAAGGCGTGTGCGTTTAGTCCCAATCAACGATGACAAAAATCTAAGTAAGGTGTTGTGTGAGGTGGTGAATAATCGTGAAGAAGCGAAACTGTTATCAATAAAAGCTCAGGAGATAAAGGAGGTGCTTCACCCTACACGTATAGCAGACAAATGGATATCACTTATTAATGAAATTCTGAATGAAAATCAAAGAGCTATTAAGTAAACTATACCATAAATGCATATATTTCATTAAATGCATAAAATGGTATTGTTTCTATAAACAACAACAAGCAGTCTCCAGGAAGTCTAATTATATTAATGAAAATAAATGGTATAAGAGTGCAAAAATACTGCTTGTTGTTCCTCATGCGGATGATGAATTGTTGTCTTCATACACATTACTCAGACATGCACCTTATCTAACTGTTTATTATTGTGGATTTGTTGGTACTAACCCTGATGAGTCAAATATACAAAGAAGAAAGAAAGAAATTGAAGATTTATGTAAAAAATTGAGTATTCCAATTATCCAAGGAAATGGAGATTGTACGAATTTTGAAACTACTATCATAAACGGAGAATATGATATCCTTGTAATTCCATTAATTATTGATTGGCATTTTGAACATCGTAAAATTAGTTATATGCTCAGCGATGTATTGACAAACAATAAAATTTCTCCTCAAATCTATTGCTACTCGGTTACGGTACCTAATGAATCAGATGATATCATTAATGTGATTGAACTAACGCGAGAAGAACAGAAACAAAAATACGCATTATTTAAGGAGGTGTATATCTCACAGAAATTTATGCCTTTATATCGTTTCAAGATTAATGAACGGATATATGGTCTACAAGCCGGAATATACGCTGCCGAGACATTTCAGCCATATATTTTGAATCAGTGGTTGGAACAAATTAATATTGTGAAAAAAGCAGAAAAGAGAGGAGATGGGAAAATTGTGCAAATTATTTCTCTGTTAAAAAAAAATCTTTCCAATATGAAAACAATACGAAAATTATCTAAAGATTTTCATCTTTCTTTGAATAAGGAATTAAAAAATGGAACAAGTAAGTAAAAAGCAAGTTATATCTAATTTCTCATGGAGATATATGGGAAAAATGGGGGCTCAATTTATATCCTTCTTTGTAACAATCATTTTAGCAAGACTAATTGCACCTGCGGATTTTGGCCTTGTTGCAATTGTTACAATTTTTACTACATTCTTGAATGTGTTTGTAGATAGTGGATTAGGTAGTGCACTTATTCAAAAAAAAAATGCTGACAATATCGATTTTTCTACTGTATTTTTTTTTAATATAGTTGCTAGCTTGTTACTCTATACTATTTTATATATTAGTACTCCTTTTATATCTTCATTTTATGATAATGCTCAGCTAACACCATTACTTAGAGTAGCATCATTCAGCTTAGTGATTACTGGTTTCAGAAGTACCCAAGAAACATTTGTTACTAGAAATTTATTGTTTCAAAAACACTTCTTAGCCGTTTCTATTGCCGCTGTATGCTCAGCTGTAATTAGTCTTGCATTGGCTTATTTAGGATATGGAGCTTGGGCTATCGTATTTCAACAGTTATGTAATACTAGTATTAGTACTGTTATTCTATGGTATTTAATACCATGGAGACCTCAATTGTTATTTTCTATTAGCCGTTTAAAAGAATTAACCCCCTTTGGGCTTAAGATATTTGGAGGTTCATTGATAGATACTTTATACAGTGAAATAAGAAGCCTCCTAATAGGCAAAATATATACTCCTGCTGATTTGGCTTTTTATGATAGAGGAAAACAGTTTCCTTATATAATTGTGAGTGGAATAAATGGAGCACTAAACAGCGTATTATTTCCTGTTATGTCACGTAGTCAAGACAATCTCGATAGAATCAAACAAGTAGTACGAAAGACTATTCGGGTAAGTTTGTTTTTTGTTTCATCTGTTCTTTGTTTTCTTGTATGCGCTGCGAACTCTATAGTGGAGGTTCTCATGACTACCAAATGGTTACCAAGCGTTATCTATATGCAAGTACTTTGCTTTGATGCACTATTATGGCCAGTGATTACAGCTCATTACAATTCATTTAAAGCTGTAGGAAGAAGTGATGTTTTTCTAAAATATATAACGATAACACAGATAATAGGTGTATCAATGCTAATCGCATCTATTTCTTTTGGTATCTTTTATGTTGCAATAAGTTCGGTATTATCAATGATTATTCAATTAATGATGCTTGCTAGGATAAGCCGTAAAAGCAATAATTATTTGTATAAAGAACAATTTAAAGATTTATATGATGGGATGAAGCCTGCAATACTGATTTTTATTGGTACGTGGTGGATAAATGTTTTTGCTTTACTTCCATTGTTTAAGCTTTTCATACAAGGAGTAGTAGCATTTGCAATCGTGATTGTCTATACCGAAAAAAGTACCCCCGAAGGCTACGATATTATAAAGAATTTATGGAGACAAGCAATGAAAAAGGATGTGAAAAATAGGGATGTTTAGTAAGCTTTCAAAAAAGACGTATTGCAAAAGGGTAATACCCTTTACTTTCGTAGCTGTAATCAAAATTTACAACTGTGATTTTGAAAGATCTTATCTGTTACAAAGTGAGAACAATCTCGTAGATGGAATCCATTTAGGCCTTTTGTAACAAAAACGAGACTTATTATAATCTCTTCTGCAAATAGTATTTTTTGAGCTAGCTAAGAAAAAAGTTACTGGGAGAGCATTCTATATAACTATATGTCAATATTGGACACTTACAGAATAATTAATAAAAAATAGATATTTATGAATTTAAGTAGCATGCTTACATTGTTGAAAAATAATCCAAAGGGATTTGTTATAGCAACAATGAGCAAAGTACCTCCATATTTGTTTCCAGACAAGCAGTATCTACAATGCCTTTATAAGTTGAGGACAGGTAAGATATTGAATCTTAAAAATCCACAAACATTCAGTGAAAAATTACAATGGCTGAAACTGTATAACCGTAAACCTGAATATGCAAAAATGGTTGATAAAATTGAAGCAAAAAAGTATGTCGCAGAAGTGTTAGGCACAGAAGAGAATATTATACCTACGCTTGGTGTTTGGGATAACCCAGAAGACATCGACTTTGATATTCTTCCCAATCAGTTTGTTATTAAATGTAACCACAATTCCGGAGGACTCTTTGTATGTAGGGATAAAAGTAAAGTGACACCTGCAAAATGGAAACAAATAGTCGACAGCCTTAAACGTAGTTTAAAATACAATTACTATTGGTATACTAGAGAATGGCCCTATAAGGATGTAAAAAGGCGCGTATTTGTAGAGAAATACATGTGTGAAAAAATGTCCGTTTCGGGGAACCTAATCGATTATAAGTGGTTTTGTTTTAATGGAATTCCCAAGTACTGCCAAGTTATATCCGGAAGAAATACAAAACTCTGTATTGACTTTTTCGATCCTAAATGGATTCATCAGGAATTTCATGAACCAAGGCAATATCCTTTTGCTGAAGAACAGCCGATTAAACCGTCTAAATTGAATGAAATGATTCAGCTTGCTACTAGACTTTCTAAAGGACATCCTTTCATTAGAGTTGATTTTTATGAGATTAATGAAAAGGTTTATTTTGGAGAACTGACATTCTTCCCAACAGATGGCATGGGTTTGTTTGAACCTGAAAAGTACGATAGAATTTTTGGAGATTATATAAATCTTTACTTAAATATGTAAAAGGCACATATATACCTAATAAAAAAATAGGAAAGAATGAAAATAATCCATCTATGTTTAGGTAATTATTTTGTTGATGGTTATGGCTATCAAGAAAATATTATAACAAAAATGCATAAAAGACAAGGTCATGAAGTTCTGATTGTCGCTTCGACAGAAACTATTGTGGATAACTTTAATTTGGGATATGTTGAAAGTAGGAGTTATATCAATGAGGATGGAATCCCCATTCATCGCATCCCTTATATAAATCTTTTTTCAAATACATTAACCCATAAACTGCGATTTTACAAAGGTCTGTATAAAGAGTTGGAGTTATTCACACCAGATATTATATTTATGCATAATTTCCATTTTTTAGGAGTAAAGGATGTTGTAAAGTATATTAAGAGGAATAATGGAGTGAAATTGTATGTAGATAGCCATGTTGATCCTGGTAATAGTATAAGGAATAAAATATCAAAATACATATTACATTCTCTCTTATATAAATATGCAGCTAAAATAACAACCCCTTATGCTTCTAAATTTTATGGAACATTGCCATGCAGGACTACTCTATTAAGTGATTTCTATGGAATACCTAAAGACAAAACCGCATTCTTACCAATGGGGGCTGATGATGAATTAGTTTTAAAAGCAAAAGAAAGTGAGCAGAGAAAATTAATCCGTCATAAATATGAAATTAAGGATGATGAATTATTGATTGTTTCCGGAGGGCGATTTGATAGAACTAAAACGGAAATTATAGACTTAATGAAAGTGATTCTTGAGTTGAGTAAGAAATATAAATTGAGAATGTTGATTTTTGGCGCATTGGAGAAAGGTGATTTTAAAATTGCTTTTGATGAATTATGTGACAATCATATAATACGACATATAGGATGGATTAAAGGCAATGAAACATATAATTTTTTTGAAGCCGCTGATCTGATGATATTTGCTGGTAGCCATTCTGTATTATGGGAACAGGCTGTAGGACAAGGTAAGCCTTGTATCTTTAAATATATGGAAGGATTTACTCATGTCGATTTAGGAGGAAATTGTTCTTTTTTTAAAGAAAGGTCTCAAACTGAATATATTCGTGTAATAGAAGAGTTTATTCAAAATTATTCCCACCATGCAGAAGTGGCAAAGGAGAAAGGTTTAATTTATTTTTCATATCAGCAAATAGCAAAGATGGCTATTGGTTTATAATTTTTGGTCGAGTAGGGGAAGATGATAGTCCCTCTCCTTACTCGAATAAACATACATTTGACTGAGCAGAAAAATGGTCAAATTAGTTTCTGTAAAAATGTTATTGAATAAAATTAAACAGGTTTGTACAATATTTATGTCAAATATAAATCTATAAAGAGGAAAAATATATGAATAGATACTTAGAGTATTTCTTAAGTCGTTTTCATACATTATTGCTATCATTTAACGGTGCTATAGATCTAGGTTCAGGTAGTCTTATTTTTTATAAAAGCAAAATCGTTAATAAATCTCTCTCCGGAGGGGTGAAGATTGGTTCTCAATGTCGTATAGGTACTTCTAGCTTAGGCTATCATGCAGGAATGCCTTTTTATACATCAATATTAAATGATGGAGTAAAAAGTCGTGTTGAGATTGGTAATAATTGTCGAATAAACGGAGCCTATATACATGCTGAGAAAAGTATTGTAATAGGTGATAATTGTGTGATTGCGGCTGGAGTTTCTATGATAGACAGCAATGGGCATGAAATCAATAGTGCTAATAGGACCGTGGGACGTGATAAACCTAGTTCTATCTACATTGGGAATAATGTATGGATAGGTTTGAATGCAATTATACTCAAAGACACTACGATTGGAGAAAATAGCATTGTTGCTGCAGGAAGTGTGGTTAAAGGTCATTTCCCTGCAAACTCACTTCTACAAGGTAATCCTGCTAAGAAAGTGAAAGAATTAAACATAAAATAATTTTAGAAGTATTTTGGTCGAGTAAGAGACTTTTACACTCCATTACTTGACCTAATTTATAAAAAAACATGTGTGATATTTTGATTGTTGGTTCTGGGTTATTTGGGGATACGGTTGCATATTCTCTTTATAAAAAGGGATATAAATGTTTGGTGATAGACAAACGCTCTCACATCGCAGGTAATGTATATACAGAAAATTTGAACGATATAAATGTCCATAAATATGGTGCACATATCTTTCATACGAGCAATAAAAGAGTTTGGGAATTTGTAAATTCATTTACGGAGTTTAATCGGTATACGAATTCCCCCGTGGCGAACTATAAAGGTAAGTTGTATAATCTTCCGTTTAATATGAATACTTTTTATCAGATGTGGGGTGTGATAACTCCGGAGCAGGCCGCTGAGGAAATAGAGCGACAGCGAAAAGATTCTGGCATCATTTATCCTAAGAATCTGGAAGAACAGGCTATCTCTTTGATAGGAAAAGATATTTATTATGCGTTGATCAAAGATTATACGGAGAAGCAATGGGGACGTAAATGTACGGAGTTACCGGCATTTATCATCAAGCGTCTTCCGGTGCGATTCACTTTCGACAACAATTATTTCAATGATACTTATCAAGGAATCCCGATTGGGGGATATACGAAGATGGTAGAGAAAATGTTGGATGGTATTGAGGTTCGTTTGGATACGGATTATTTTGAGAATCGAGAATATTTTGATTCCATTGCTGATATGATCATTTATACCGGAGAAATAGATCGGTATTTCGATTACTGTTATGGACATCTGGAATATCGTACAGTAAGCTTTGAGACGGAGTTGTTGGAAGGTGTTTCTAATTTCCAAGGGAATGCTGTGGTGAATTATACGGATGCGGATACGCCTTATACTCGTATTATTGAACATAAACATTTCGAGTTCGGACAACAACCGGATACGGTGATTTCCCGTGAGTTTTCTAAGGAATGGCGGCCGGGCGATGAACCGTATTATCCCGTAAATGATGATCGTAATGGAAAATTATACGCTAAATATAAAGCACTTGCGGAGACGCAATCCAAAGTGTTGTTTGGTGGGCGTTTGGCTGAATATCGATATTATGATATGCACCAGGTAATAGAAAATGCGTTAATATTAGCTGAAAAAATTATTAAAACTCATTGATATGAAAAAAGGACTTGTCTCCATTATAACTCCAGTCTATAATGGAGAAAAATATATCAGCGAAACGATTGAATCTGTTATAAAACAGAGTTATCCAGATTGGGAAATGATTGTAGTAGATGATGGTTCTAAAGATAGTAGTGCGGCGATTGTTCAACGATATGCGGAAAAAGAAAGCCGTATAACTTTACTGCAGCAGCCTAACGGGGGATCAGCATCCGCACGTAACAATGGAATCAGGCATGCAAACGGACAATATATAGCCTTACTAGATAGCGACGATTTGTGGGATCAGGATTTTTTGAGAAACCAATTGGCTCTGATGAAAGAAAAGAATGCTATTGTGGTACACGGATCTTATAGACGGATCAACGAAAAGTCTAAAGAGATACTGCAAGCTTGGAAAGCCAAAAAGGAAGTCACATACAAGCAGATGCAAATGACGAACCATATTGCTTGTTTGACTGGATTATATGATACATCAAAGTATGGGAAGATATACCTGAAGGAAGAACTTAGAAGCATCCGTGATGATTATGCTTATTGGCTTGATATTGTAAAACTCGCAGGAAGGTCTTATGGAAATCAAGATGTCTTGGCCAGTTATCGGGTCATATCTTCATCTACTACTGGAAAGAAAAAAAAACTGATAAAAGCTCAATTTTATTTTTATTATCATTATCAAAAACTAGGGTTATTCAAGTCAACTTTATATACAATGTATTGGGGGATGCTTGGAATACTAAAATTCAGAGGCAAGTGATCTGTGTGTAAAATTAACATGTATCTGATCCTGATTTAGAATTCTAACTACATATTTTTACTTAAGTGAACATGAAAATAACAATCATAGGTGCCTCCGGTTTCGTCGGCACTCGTCTTATTAATCTACTAAAAGATTGTACTTCTTTTGATGTTGCAAACATCGACAAACAACAAAGTCATTTCCATCCAGAAATAACAACAATAGCAAATGTACTAGATAAAAACAAGCTAACAGAACTCTTGGTCGGAACAGATTTAGTTGTTTTACTTGCTGCCGAGCACCGCGACGACGTCTCCCCTACTTCACTTTACTATGACGTCAATGTCGGAGGTATGAGGAACACATTGGAAGCGATGGAAGCTAATGGGATCAAGCGTATTATTTTTACCAGTTCAGTAGCGATCTATGGTTTGAATAAACAAAATCCGAATGAGGATCATCCGGCTGATCCGTTCAACCATTACGGAAAAAGTAAATGGCAGGCAGAACAGGTTTTACAGGAATGGCACAAAACACATCCGGACTGGAATATAAATATCCTGCGGCCTACGGTTATATTCGGAGAACGTAACAGAGGGAACGTCTATAATCTGCTACGGCAAATCTCCGGAGGTAAGTTCCTAATGGTAGGAAAAGGGAACAATAAAAAGTCAATGGCCTATGTGGGAAACATTGTCGCTTTTATCAAGTTCCTGATTGAGAATAAAACGGAAGGTTACAATGTATATAATTACATCGATAAGCCAGATTTCACTATGAATGAACTGGTAAACCATGCAAGTAAGGTCTTAAAGAAACATATTCCTGCCACTCATTTTCCGCTTTGGTTGGGAATGATAGGAGGATATTGCTTTGATGTCCTGGCTTTCCTGACCCGGAAGAAATTGACCGTAAGCTCTGTCCGCGTAAAAAAATTTTGTGCCACAACACAGTTTGATGCAACCAAAGTACAGGAGTCCGGATTCAAAGCTCCTTATACTTTGGGAGAAGGATTGGCCCAGACATTAGAGTTTGAATTTGTACATAATGCATCTGAAGGGATTACCTTTAAAAGTGAATAGTATTTTTTATTCAAAGTAAAATTAGTTTATTTATTACGTGATATAAAAGTATATGTCTGATGTTGCGGGTCACCATTAATCGAAGACGATACGAGTCTTGTTGAAGAGGTAAACATTGAAGTCCTTCCCGTTTTCAGTACCCTTGCTGTCGACAACCATACGGAAGTTTCTTCTATAAACAGACCTATGCATAAAAGAATTTAGAACCAGCGGTAGCGTCTTTGCACATGTCAGGACGTTTTACTTAGTGGAAACTAAAACCATAACCTTGAGAATTGAAAATTTGAAAGTCCCTTATTTCGGAGATAAAAGATATATGTTTTGAAGATGAAATAAGGGACTTTTGAATGTAAAAGATATATCTTGTTTGAGAAAAGAAGATCGATTTAGTTAGTATAGAATGTTGTTTTACAGCACAAATATTAAATAATTATGCATAAATCGATCAATAAAAAAAAAGAATGATAAACATGTTCCTGAAGAGTATGTGGCTTTTATGATCGCACTCTTTGCCGGGATGAAGCAAAATGGTCTGTTCGGTGGTTATTCATACAAGAAAATTGCTGAATTTATATATCCGTTTTTCAAATTTAAATATGCAGCGAGTACCATATGCAAAAACATGAAACTATTTGACAAATACTCTGATTATTATACTGAAATACAAGAATTTATAACAAGACTAAAAAATAAAACCAAATCAACCGATAAGAAATAGAATTTATTAATCCGCTGTAAAACAACATTCTAAGAAATACAGAACAGGTTAAATTAGTACTACAATTTAAAGGAATTCATATTTATCTTGCGGAGAGATTAAATGAAGTTAGTTCTTTGTTTTCCTGTAATCTGAAAAAGGTCGGAGACTTATATATCTTTATAAAGAAGTTCTTTCTATATTTATATAGTCTTGCAGACCTTCGGACAAAACAATTTCAGCACACAGACTATACTGCTCATTTTCAAAAGGATAAGAACAACTAACTAATTTCATTTTCGATTTCAGCAATTTTTCAACTTTAAATCGGATTATTGTGAAAAAGATAGAAGCTTTTACTATCATTGATTCAAATTTTTCAGAAATGAAACTTATATCTATATTAATCATTTGGGGAAGTATTTTACTGCTCCCCTTGAACTCTTACGCTCAGATCACGAAAGGACTGAGTTATCAGGCAGAGACTGGAATCAGTTTTAGCGGAGGGGAACATACTCCTTTCTGGCTGACAGCAAATAAACAAGGACTCTCGTCCATTGAGAAGAATAATGGGTATCTGCGTGCCGGAATCTTCCGGGAGTTGGAAAACGATAAACGTTTCTCATATGCTTTCGGGGCAGATCTAGCTGTGGCCTATAATTTTACATCGACTTTTGTGGTGCAACAATTGTATGCGGATCTGAAATATCGTTGCCTGGGAGTTAGTGTAGGTAGTAAAGAAAGACACAGTGAATTCAATAATCCGCTTTTAAGTAGTGGGGGATTGACATTTTCGGGTAATGCTCGTCCAATCCCGCAGGTTCGTATCGGCATTCCGGAATATACCGTTGTACCGGGAACAAAAGGATGGCTAGCTTTCAAAGGCCATATCGCTTATGGTATGTTTACAGACGATGGCTGGCAGAAGGATTTCGTGGCTCCGGGGAATAAATATACGGAACATGTACTCTATCATTCCAAAGATTTGTATGTGAAGATCGGTAATCGGGAGAAGTTTCCTTTGATTTTGGAAGGAGGCTTGGAAATGGCAGCCCAATTCGGAGGAAATGCATTTATTGGAGACCAAAAGATTGATATGCCGAATGGAATAAAGGATTTCTTTAAAGTGTTTATTCCGAGCGGAGGTGGCAGTGAAACTCCAACAGGGGAACAAACAAATGTTTACGGAAACCATTTAGGTAGCTGGAATTTTTCGTTAACCTGGTATGCTCCGCAGGATTGGACAATCCGTCCTTATTACGAACATTATTTTGAAGATCACTCACAGATGTTCGGGGAATATGGATGGAAAGATTGCCTGGCGGGAATAGAAATAACATTCCCAAAAAATCCCGTCGTTAGCAGTTTCGTTTACGAATATATTTCAACAAAAGATCAGACTAGTCCCGTTTATTGGGATCATACACCGGAAATACCGGAACAGATAAGCGGAGCAGATAATTATTATAACCACTATATCTATACCGGATGGCAACATTGGGGAATGGGAATCGGAAACCCTCTTGTCATGTCTCCCATCTATAATAACGACGGAGATATTGCTTTTAAAAGCAATCGGATGCAGGGACATCATTTTGGAATAATGGGTAACCCTTGTGCCGATCTGCAATACCGTATCCTTTTATCCGTTACCCGCAATTGGGGGACCTATGCGTTACCTTTTTATGAAATCAAAAAAAACGGCAATGCTCTAGCCGAGTTAAAATATACTCCCCATCAATTGAAAGGTTGGGATTTTACAGCTTCACTAGGGATAGACAGGGGAGCTATGTTAGGTAAAAGTACCGGTGGTATGTTAACAATCAGAAAAACAGGATGGATACGATGAAAAGATATACAATAGCTGTGCTGCTGGTACTGATAGTTAGTGCTTGCGGAAAAACACCTATCAACGGTGACCTGGATGGGCGTTGGCAAATAATGAAAATAGAATATGTTTCCGGAGAAGAAGAAACACCAGAGCGAGCTTACTACAGTGTGGCTTTGCATACAATCAACCTGATGCAAGTCGGAGGAACAAGTCAAACAGGAAATATGGAATATACCGGAGATTCGCTATTTGTAGTCATGCCGATCAGTACAGTTGAAAATTTATTACCATTTGGCATGAACGGGACGGAACAACGTTTCGGTGTCAAAGAATTAACATCGAAACATCTGGTTTTACAATCAGATTATGCGCGGTTGGAATTCAGAAAGTTTTGATACTACTCTCTTCTAAATCGAAATAATAAAAACAAATAACAATATGAATATCATAATCAGAAATGTATTATTGGGGGGATTGCTATGGCTAGCAGTACCATTGGCGGCACAGGTTCCCCAGGATTTGATTGATAAGGCAAAAGCTGCGGGAATGACAGATGATCAGATACAGCAGGAAATTGCTAAGAGAATGGGACAATCAGGCGCAGGCCAAACAACCTCCAGGGCCTCCGATGCAGTAATTTCTGACCGGGTTATTGCTACTACTCCGGGCAAGGATAGTATCTCTCTGGAAGAGCAACGCAAAAGGAATCTACCGGAAAACGATTTAAAAGAAACTGTTTTCGGACGAGAGATATTTTCAAATAATAATCTGTCTTTTGAACCGGATCTGAATATTCCGACTCCTAAAAACTATATCCTGTCAGCCGGAGATGAATTGCTGATCAATGTCTGGGGAGATTCGGAATTGAATCTGAAACTGAAGGTTTCTCCCGAAGGGACAATTCTTATCCCTAATCTTGGCCCGGTATCTGTCAGCGGACTGACTATCGAAACTGCCGAAAACCGTATCCGACAGGAATTGGGACGGATCATGTCTACCCTATCGGGAAATACCGATGGAGCCAATACATTTGTATCTGTCAGTCTAAGTCAGATACGCAGCATCAAAGTCAATATTGTAGGTGAAGTCGTTGCTCCGGGAACCTATACCCTACCCTCTTTTGCCACTCTGTTTAATGCTTTGTATGCGGCAGGTGGAGTGAATGAGATCGGTTCGCTTCGCGGAATCAAAGTATACCGCAACAGTAAGGAAGTTGCAAAATTAGATGTATATGATTATCTCCTGAATGGCAAATACAATACGAATATCCGTTTGGAAGAGAATGATATGGTGATCGTTTCCCCTTACGATCAGCTGGCTGTGGTTCGTGGAAAAGTAAAACGTAACCGCATTTTCGAAATGAAAAAAGGGGAAACTTTACAACAACTGTTGAACATGGCCGGAGGTTTTACCGGAGATGCCTACAAAAAAGATGTCCGTATTAAGCGAAAAGCCGATAGCCGTTATCAAATAGCGACTGTTACGGAAGATAAATATCCGACCTTTGCGATGATGGATGGCGATTCTTTGTTGGTAGACTCTGTAATTCCTTTTTACGAAAACCGTCTGATAGTGACGGGTGCAGTCTGGCGTCCGGGAGAATATGAGTTGAATGGAACTGTACATACCGTAAAAGGATTGATCAACCAAGCTGCCGGCCTGAAAGGTGATGAGTTTACCGGCCGTGCCCAGATCACCCGTTTGAATCCGGATTTCACAACAACAGTGATAGCCGTAGATATCCGTGGAATCCTGAATGGTACGTCTCCGGATATAGAACTCAAACCGGAAGACATACTAAACATTCCATCCCTGTTTGATCTTCGCGAGCCTTATACGATCAAAGTAAGCGGAGCAGTGAATTATGTAGATACAGTCCTGCCCTACCGAAACAATCTGACGGTGGAAGATGCCATTATGATGGCCGGAGGTTTGAAGGAATCGGCAGCAACGGTCAATGTGGAAGTAGCCAGAAGAATTAAAGATACAAAAACTTACGAAAACAGTAATCGTACAGCAGAAGTGTTCAATTTTGAATTGAATGACAATTTAGGACTGATATCCGTTGATGGCAAAAATAGTAATTCCGTTTTTACCCTTGAACCTTTTGATGAGGTGTATGTGCGTTTCTCACCGGGATATCAGGAACAGCAAGTGGTAAAGGTTGATGGTGAAATTACTTTCTCCGGTGATTACGTATTGGCTGAAAAGAACTCCCGTCTGAGTAATATCATAGCCAAAGCCGGAGGGATAACCCCTGATGCCTATGTAAAAGGAGCAAGCCTGAAACGCCAGTTGACAGAAGATGAGATGCGCCGCCTGGAAACTCTGCTGCAACTGAGTTCTAATAAGCAAAGCCGTGACTCGGTGGCTTTGTCACTGGAAAATATCAAAAATTATTCAGTCGGCATCGATTTGGAAAAAGCATTGGCTAATCCGGGAAGTGCCCACGATGTGGTATTGCGTGACGGGGATGAACTTTATATTCCTCAATTACAAAGTACAGTTAAGATAAATGGAGCCGTTACCTATCCGAACAGTGTGACTTATACCAAAGGAATGTCTGTAGGAAATTGCCTCTCACAAGCCGGAGGATACAATGATATCGCTCGTAAATATCCAATCGTAATCTATATGAATGGCAAGGTGGCTACAACGAAAAAATACTTTATCTTCTTCAAACGATATCCAAAGGTAGAACCTGGATGCGAAATCGTCGTTCCGACTAAGACGCAACGCGATCGTAAAACCAGCCTGGCAGAGGTACTGAGCATAGCCAGTTCAACCACTTCGATGGCTGCGATGGTCACCTCTATCATTAATACAATGAAATAATTTTCAATTTTCAATCTTTAATTTTCAATTAACAAGGTGGATATGATTCAAATGAACACTCCTGACACAGATAATGCACAGGAGATCGATTTAATAGAATTGGCTAAACGGTTGTGGGGGGAACGTAAATTTATTTTTAAATGTTGCGGAATTGCAGTTGTTGTCGGTCTTGTCGTAGCTTTCAGCATACCAAAAGAATATAGTACAACCGTAAAACTGGCACCCGAAACTTCCGACCCATCCAAAAAGATGGGGAACCTGGGTGGATTGGCTGCTATGGCAGGGATTAACCTGAACAGTACTTCAGGAGCGGATGCCATCTCCCCGGACCTGTATCCGGATGTAGTCAGCAGTATTCCTTTTTTACTGGAGTTATTCCCCGTACAGGTAACAAATGAGAAAGGTGATTATTCTGCATCCTTATATGATTATATGGATGATCACCAGAAAAGTGCATGGTGGAGTTATGTGGTACAGGCTCCGTTTAAGTTGTTGGGTGTTGTGAAAGATTTGTTCTCAAAAGAAGAACCGGTAAGTAGTGGAGAATTGACTTCTTTCAGGTTAACAAAGGAACAGGCAGATGTCATAGATGCGTTACAACAACGTATCTCCGCTTCTGTGGATAAAAAGACATCGGTAATCACTGTATCCGTTCAGATGCAGGACCCGTTAATCTCGGCGAATATCACTCAAATTGTTTTGGAAAAACTTCAGGGATACATCACAAATTACCGTACCCAGAAGGTAAAGCAAGACCTTGAATTCACAGAGAAAGTATTCCGCGAAGCCCGTGAGTCCTACTATAAGGCAC
>OCAK01001198.1_pt1 | contig 15901 bp, 26 predicted proteins | sample 1538301 | NCBI WGS metagenome assembly OCAK01 (sample SAMEA2580285, study PRJEB22360) | human gut metagenome | biome: human gut; feature: human-associated habitat; material: faeces | place: Denmark | collected 2008/2010 | reverse complement strand
AGGCATCCTAGCCTGTAAACTCTACAACGTAGACTTCAAAGACGAGGCTATCCAGTACATAGTTGATTATTGGACTTGCATAGTTTGAAACTGATTAATTCATTTTGTATTGATAAAGATGGAAGAGTGAGGGCGCACGCATACTCTTTTTGAAAGAGTATGTACCCTATATCCTATATTTATTTTAATTATATTATAATCTATATTATTAATGAGGGTGTGTATAAGGTCGCATATAAGGTTGAACATAAAGTCTATCTTAATTAAGAGGATTACTTATTAAGGCGGCGTTTTATTGAATTTAAAGCCTGTAATCTGTTGTTTTTCACTTGTTTAAGTTTATGATTTAAACTTTTGTTCTGAATGTGATTTACAATAGCATCTTCCAGACCTTTCATATCAAGTTTGCAAGACACAAAAGTCCGTTTGTTATAACCGATCTCAGACATCAAGAACCCACGTGCAACAAGCTCTTTGAGCATCTTCTTATAATGATAGTCGGTCGTGTACTGTTTATATGCGGCAGTTACTTTCTTATCTTTTAGTATGAACTCTAATTCGTCTTGATTTTTAGCTCCAAACATTCGACACTTAATCATTGATCCTGTTGTTTCAGCGAAATCCTTATTGCCGATAATTGAACGTATCCCAGCGTACATGGCAAAAAGAGCTTTCTCGTAATCCGTTTTTGAATTCTCGTAAAAGTCAAACACCATATCTTTCTTGATTGAAACCAAAGGTTGGTTTGTAAAACCATTGTAAGCTGAGTAATACGCTTTATAGGTTCTGGCAACTGAAGATATATCGAATGTTATTTCAAGAACATTCTTTACCTGTCTTAATCTGTGGAACTCTTCTATCTCGTCTTTGAAATCTGGATTTTCTTTACAATACTCATAAATGCACTCTATGTCTTCATCAGGTACAAATTCATAATCATTGAATCCGTTGTAATCATCATCACGAAAGAAAATCTCATCAAGCTCCAATTGATGGAATCTTCTTTCAAGGCTATTTGTTAAACCACCACGATAATAGCAGTACACTACTTGTTTTAAAGCATTGTACTCATTTATTTGTAGTGTTTGGGATACCCGGTAAATTCCAATGTCGAAAATGTCGCTAAAGCCGTTCTTTGGCTTCTTGAAAATTTCTTGAATTAATGGTAATGGAAATAGGATATATTTGAAACTTCCCATATATTTGCGGTTGTAAATTATTGAAATACACTTTAATAGTGTAAATATACTATTGAAACGCTCCATGATTGTTTGACGACACATGGGGCGTTTGGCTTTTTTAAATTATTTCTATTTCAATATAGCCTCTAACATAATCTACAGTTTTAATTACCAATGTTTTATTTTTACCCTTTGTTGTATATTTGAAGCTCTTTCCTGCCGTTACTTCTTCTTTTGTTACAGGTTTTATTCCTAATGTAATATTGATTGTTGCTTCATCTAACACATTAATGTTATGTAAGCCAATGATAGCTTCTATATCTTTGTTTATATAGGTATTTCCTTTATTGATTCTTGCAGTATTATTATTTTGATTAATGATTTGATTATCTGCTTGATTAATATATATAGTATCAGCTTTGATGGCTTTTTGTAATGAAATATTTTCTATCTCCTGTTTTAAAACAGGAATAAGATTTGAATTCTTTGATAAACAATCAAAGTATATATCATTGGTTTCTTTTAATTTATCTCTTTCTATTTCGAGAATTTCAATTCTTTGTTTTAATGTTGAGATTTCACTTGCATATTCGGCTGCTTTACTTTTTGACTCAGATTGCATATTATCTATCTGTGCCTTGTGAAGACTTTCTCTATTCTCATAATAAAAGAAATAAGTTAAACCCCAAATGAAACTTGCTGATGTAATAAATGTAATAAGCAGTGACCAAATAGGGTGTCTTTCTATTGCGTTTGGCATACTTAGTATTATTAATGATGTATATTTATAAATTCTCTACCAACTTCCTAATATCCTCCTTACTATTGATAACATGCATATCCTTACCGATCCGGACGGCTCCAACTACTTCGTCAGAAGACTTATCGAATAGCTCTGCCACAGGAACACCAAGGGCATTAGCAATCTTCTCAAGAGTCTCAAGGGTAGGATTGCCGTTGATACTATTTGATAGTGTTACTCTATTTACACCGATAAGATCTGCTATATTTTGAATAGTCGTGCCTTTTTCTTTAATAAGTTCTTTTATTCTTAGTTCCATAACGTAGCTTTTATATTACGCCACAAATATATAAAGAAAATCTTTGTGTAAATACATACGCTATGTTTTAAATGTTAAAGTAGTGTTAAAACTACTATGTTGTGCTGTTTATGTAAATATATAACCTACATTTGCGTTGTCAAAGTAGGTCAAAGACTACGAAACAATATAATTCAACTAAACATACAACGATTATGAGCACAACATTTAAAAGCAACATGAGAGAGTTAATGCGTCAAGCATGGCAACTGGTGAAGGTGTACGGTTTCACGATGGCAGATGCCATGAAACAGGCTTGGCAAGTTCTTAAACTGAAATCAGCCTTAAAGAAAGGTATTGTAAAGTTCTACTACCAGAAGTTAAATGGCGAAATCCGCACTGCATGGGGCACTTTGAAAGCTGATCTAATACCCGATACTGCTTGTACTGACAACAGAAAGAAGAATGATAGTGTGATGGTCTATTACGATCAAGAAAAGGCTTCATTCAGATGCTTCAAAATTGCAAACCTGATTAAAATTGCATGATTATGAAACTACTATCAATCAACTACTGCAATAGTACGTTCTTTGTTGAGAACAACGGTGAAGTATATACGGGTTCTTTCGATACTTGTGGTGGCTTTGTAACTGTCACCAACCTAATAAGGTATAAGGCTAATTTGCCTTTGAAGTTTAGAATTGAACATTTCTTGTACGATATAATACTGTAAGCCATGAGATTTATAGGTAGAACATTTGAACCCATCCAATCGGATTATGTCGGCATAGACGATATTGTAAGCGTGAACGGTATTATAGGTTGGCTTGACTTCATCGGGCAAGAGGTTGTTGCCGTAATAGATGAAAACAATAGACTTCATCGGATTGAAATCAAAGATATTCGTTCAATCGTGAAATACACGACTTTCATAGAGGGTAATATGACTAATATTCTGATTAAAGATTTATTAGCAGCATAGTGCATGATTATCAAAGGTCGATCGCGCTACTTTAGAGCGGCCTTTACAAAAGAAATTCACTTTAAAAATTAACAATATGAATCAATTATCAAAAACTAGTTCAAGCGAAGAAATTAAAAGTTATTTCAACGCTATTTTAAAATTGGCGAAAGCAAGTGAAGAATTTCCGGTAAATTTGGATGAAGTATGGCCGTTGGTCTACGAGAATAGAGCCGATGCAGTGAGAGCATTAAAGCGTGATTTTGTCGAGGGCGAAGACTATAACCCGCTCCGCCAAAATGCTGTGCCTGAAAATCAGTCATTTAACCCGAATCCAAAGATTGATTACTTCTTAACCGTATCATGTCTAGAGTATTTCATCGTAAAAAAAGTACGTCCCGTCTTTGAAGTCTATCGCAAAGTCTTTCATAAAGCTGCTGAACGTGCAAAGCAGTTGAAATCACCTACGCCTACAAAGGTTCGCGCGTCACTCGAATGGGTAAAAGGGGTTAAAGACCTACTAAACCTGAATGATTCTTCAATTCTATCTATGATTAAGCAGGTTGGCGACCCTCTTGGATTACCAACCCCGGATTATACCCAATCAAAAGGTATATTAAAATCTGCTGGTGATCTTCTGAAAGAAAACGGACTTTCTATCAGTGCACAAGCGTTTAATCAGAAAATGATAGAGAAAGGCTACATGGTTGAACTAACACGTCCATCTAGTAAAGGCGTTGTGAAGAAATTTAAGTCTATAACAGGTGAGGGGTTGAATTTTGGAGAGAATCAAGTGAACCCCAATAATCCAAAGAGCACACAGCCTCTTTATTATGAAGATAAGTTTTTTAAATTATTGACATTGTTAGATTTGAAACAGATTGCTTAGATTATAATGTGCGCCCGTTTTTCACGATCCGGGTGCGCCTACCTTAGAGGCGTGTAGAAAGAAACGTGATGCCTGGTTTAAAAACAAATAACCCACAATTAGCCGGTTGTGGTTAATCAATACACAGGATATTTCTGTATCTTTGGTCATGGTAGTACCTTAGTGGTGCTATCGCGGGGTAGAGCAGTTGGTAAGCTTGCTACTTTGACTTGGTAGAGGTCGCGTGTTCGATCCACGCCCCCGCAACTGATTATTTATTAATAAAATAGACACGATTATGAACGTTTTAACGCTTTCGATTAAACAGAAGTTTTTTGATGAAATTTTAGCCGGCAATAAAACACAAGAGTTTAGAGAGATCCGGCCTAACACTTCTCAAAAATATGTCCGGTATAAAGTTGGTGACAAAGAGTACAAGCATTTTGAAGAAGTGCCAGAAGATCAAGAACCCGAAGTTGTGCCGGTTGAATACGATGCGATTAAATTTCTCACAGGTGAGTATAAAGGCACACGTCCATTTGCGATCGTAGAAGTAAAAGGCGCAAAAGTAGAAATCTTGACAGACGAAGATGGCAACGAAATTCCTTATGAAGTCGATGGCGTTGAATACGTAATGGCTCAGATCGTTTATGATCTGGGTAAGGTATTAGATAAATCCAATGTTTAACCATTAATATTTTTGCTGAGTCGGTAGAAGAACTAACAGAACAGGTTTTGCGACCTCTAATTACAGAGGCGGCCGTAGAGGTTTGACGGTACCAGGAACAAACAGAGTTTCTCAAGGTGGTAGATTCATTACAAGAAACCAACAGTACAGAAATGTGCGTGCAGGTTTAGGCATGAGTTCAGGATGACTTTGCTTGAGAGAACATATAGGACGATAGACTTCGTTAGAGTAAAATCTAATGAGGCTATCGTTTTTTGTTCTCTAGGTAAGGACAGTCTTGTATTACTGGATCTTCTTTACCCAAAGTTTGATAGGGTAGTATGTGTTTTCATGTACTTTGTCCCAGGATTAGAACATATCGAACGCTGGGTGAACTGGGTTAAGGCCAGATATCCAAAAGTAGAGTTTATCCAGATTCCGCACTGGAATTTGACCTATATTCTTCGATCAGGCATGTACTGTGTCCCTAATCCAAAGATAAAGCTGTTGAAGCTGGCTGACGTGGATAACGCCATGCGTTTAAGGTTTGGCATTGATTACGTGTTTTATGGGATGAAGAAAGCTGACAGTATGAACCGTAGGCTGATGCTGAATACTTATCCTGATTATGAGAATGCAGGTAAAGTTTATTCTTTGGCCGACTGGACACAGAAAGAGGTTCTAACCTACATGAGGCAAAAAGGACTTCCCGAGCCGATCCGGTATTCAAGTAAGGCTTCGGGCGGTATCGGGTTCAATCTTGACTGCTTTTTGTGGCTTCGTGAGAATTTTCCAGGAGATTTGAAAAAGATTATCAAAGCATTTCCTATGAGTGAAAGAATTTTATTTGAATATGACAATGGAATTAAGCAAATACATAAAGAGTGAATCAATTGAACTAAGCCGTTCGGCTATTCGCTTCGCAGACTATAACCCTCGCAAGTTGTCGGACGAATCTCGTAAGACTTTGAAGCGTGGAATTAAGAAATTTGGTTTGGTTGGTGGTATTGTCGTGAATAGACGTACCGGTTTGACTGTGGTCAGCGGGCACCAGCGTCTGTCTGTTATGGATGATTTGCAGAAGTTCCCCGATAACGACTACTGTATTCGTGTGGATGTGATTGACGTAGACGAAAAACAGGAGAAGGAACTCAATATTTTGATGAATAACCCGAATGCGCAAGGTTCTTGGGATTTCGATACCCTTGCTCAGATTGTTCCTGATATTGATTGGAAAGACGCTGGACTGACTGATGCCGACCTAAACATGATTGGCGTTGACTATCTTTTGCAGACAAAAGAGGAAAGCTCTATTGCAGACGCTCTCTCAGATATGATGGCACCTGTCACCGAACGGAAAGAAGCTGATAAAGCCGCCAAGCAGTTGGAACGTGCCGAAAAGGTTGCCCACACGAAGGAAGTCAAGCAACGGGTAAAGGAGAATGCACAGAAGCAAGCCGAGAACATGGATGCTTATGTTATGCTGTCCTTCGATACCTATGAAGCGAAAGCTGCTTTCATGGCAAGATTTGGATATGATCCGGATATGAAGTTTGTAAAAGGAGAAGTATTCTCCGATCAGACAGAAAGGATAGATTGATATGGCAAAGCCGAAGTTTGATTTTGACGATGAACAGAATCTAATCCGAATTGAGGGTTGGGCTCGTGATGGTGTAGATGATAAGCAAATTGCGGCAAATATCGGCTATAGTGAGGCTCATTTCTCTGTGTTAAAAGGAAAACTACCTAAATTATCTAAAGCATTAAAAAACGGGCGTGCGCCTATTGACTTTGCTATAGAAAGCAAGATTTACCGTAAGGCTATGGGAATGAAAGTTAAGGTTCAGCAAGCGATAAAGGTTAAAGACGTATATTTCGATGAAGAAGGTCACAGATGTGAAAAGGAAAGAGTAGAGATTGTTGAACTTGAGCAAGAAGTTCCTCCCGATACAACTGCCGGCATCTTTTGGTTGAAGAACCGTAAGCCTGAACAATGGAATAGACCAACTCCAAGAATAGAAGAAGACGATGATATTCCCAAGAATCCATCTAAGGGCATTGACATCAACGAATGGATTAAAGGTAAGATTGAATGATAGAACCCCAGGCGATATATCACCCCCTTTACACTGATACGGACAAATTTATAATCCTTATCACTGGTGGTCGTGGCTCCGGTAAATCTTTCAACGCTTCAACCTTCATTGAACGGCTGACCTTTGAAATGACGGAAGCAGAGAAGATAGTTCATCAGATACTCTATACTCGATATACGATGGTTTCTGCTGGTATGTCTATTATTCCGGAAATGATGGAGAAAATAGAGTTAGACGGAACAACCAAGTATTTCAAGACTACTAAGACGGATATAGTCAACAAAATGACTAAGAGCCGTATCATGTTCCGAGGCATCAAAACTTCCTCAGGAAACCAAACAGCGAAACTGAAATCTATCCAGGGTATCACTACTTTCGTCTGCGATGAAGCGGAAGAGTGGACAAACGAAGAAGAATTCGACAAGATAATGCTCTCCATCCGTAAGAAAGGGATTCAGAACCGGATTGTCATCATAATGAACCCTTGTGATTCCAATCACTTTATCTATAAGAAATACATTGAGAACACTCACAAGCTGGTAGAGATTGATGGCGTGCAGGTTCAGGTCTCCACACATCCGAATGTGCTTCACATTCATACAACCTACCTGGATAACCTGGATAATCTTTCCCCGGAGTTTCTAAAGGAGGTAGAGGATATGAAGGAGAGTAATCCCGAAAAGTATGCTCATGTGGTTATCGGCCGGTGGGCTGATGTTGCGGAAGGAGCAGTGTTCAAGAAATGGGGTATTGTGAAAGAGTTTCCGCAATGGTGCAAAAAGGTTGGTATCGGTCAAGACTTTGGATATACAAACGATCCTTCAGCATCTGTTCGGTGTGGTATCGTGGACAATGCTTTATACTTGGATGAACTATGTTATCAGACAGGAATGTTGTCTTCCGGTATAACCAAAATTCTTAAGTCGTGGGGATTGAAGGTTATGGCGGACTCTGCCGATCCTCGTTTGATCCAGGAGATAAAGAACGGTGGTGTGAACATCTACCCAGTAGATAAGTATCCGGGTTCTATCAATGCAGGTATCGATAAGATGAAGGATATGGAATTATTCGTTACTGAACGCTCATACAATCTCATAAACGAACTTAGAAACTATGTCTGGGATAAAGATAAAGACGATAACTATATCAATACTCCTGTTGACAAAGACAATCACCTGATAGATGCGGCTCGTTATTATGTATTAGGTATGCTTCTAGGCAAGATATTGAAACCGAAAGATAATTCTGGAGTATTTGCACATTAAAAATAAGCGTATGAAAACATTAGAAGAAATATTAGCACTCGAAGATGTAGAACGTAAAATCTACTATCTTAAGAAAGGCCGGAAAACTCAGCTTCCAGATCGGGAAAAACTATATGCTGATTGGGATCCGAATAAGCATGAAATTTTCGATAAAGAGAAATATCCCCAGATCGAAATCACGATTGAGCAGGAGAAGGAAGAGTATGACGAAAAGGCCGGAAAGAAGGTAACTATTCCCAAAAAGACTAAGAAGGTCGATCCTAACCGTATTGCTCTTCCCTTGGAGCAGGATATCGTGAATATTCAGACTGCTTTCACCGTTGGTACAGAACCAAAGATGGATTGTACCCCTGCTGAATCGGAGAAAGGTATCTTCGAAGCCCTGAAACAGGTTTTGAAGAAGAATAAAATCAAGTATCAGAACCGGAAGATTGTTCGTGCCTGGCTTTCAGAACAGGAGTGTGCCGAATATTGGTATGTGACAAAAGATGATGGCTTTTGGGCTAAGCTGAAAGCGAAAGTAGCTAATCTGTTTGGCAAGTCTATGCCTCAGTATAAATTACGTAGTGTTCTGTGGTCTCCGTTCCGAGGGGATAAGCTCTATCCCTTCTTTGATGATTCAGGGGATATGGTAGCTTTCTCCCGTGAGTATAAGAAGAAAGACCTGGACGATCACGAAATCACTTGCTTTATGACTGTAACGAAAGATATGGTTTATCAATGGGAATTAGACAAAGGCTGGCAATTGGTTGCTGCCTTTAAACATGGATTCAAGAAACTACCGGTTCTCTATTGTTATCGTCCTGAAGCATACTGTGAGAAGATAAAGACTATCCGTGTCCGATTGGAGAAACTTCTTTCCAGTTATGCGGATTGTATCGATTACCACTTCTTCCCGATCCTAAAATTGTTTGGAGACGTAGATAAAATGTCTGGCGAATTTAGAAACAGGGTTGTCCAACTGACAGGGGAGGGAGCGGATGCCGCCTACTTGACCTGGAATCAAGCAAGTGATCCGGTAAAAGTCGAATTTGAAAATCACTTCAATCAGGCGTATGCACTTACCAATACTCCGCGTATCTCATTTGAAAACCTGAAAGGAACCGGCAATGCTTTATCTGGAGAAGCTTTTCGATATGTTTTCATGGGCGCTCACATGGCGGTCGAAAATTCGGCAGAAGAAATAGGCCCTTTCTTACAGAGGCGTATTAATTTCTTAATTTCTGCGCTTGGTTCGATTAATACCAATTTCGAAAAACCTTCCGAAACAATTGATATTGATGTTGAAATACAGCCTTATATTATTGATAATTTGGAAGATAAAGTCTCTGTTGCTGTAAAGGCTGTTCAAGGACAGGTTTGGTCTCAAAAGCATGGCGTTATGTTTGCAGGTAACTTAGAACGGCTGGATGAAGAACTTGCTGAAATAAAAGAAGAATAAGCTGCTCGTAAGAATGAAATCTTAAAAACAGAACATAAAAACGCTTCTTAGTCAGAAAAAATACGGGGTTTATAATTTCGTTATTTAAAAATAGAACAGTTGGCGGTTGCTCCGGTGGGGTAGCCGCTATTTTTTTTACATATCAGTCTTATTTTAATTACGCAAAAGTTGCTCAACTGATATACTTTGTGTATCTTTGCTACATGAAACGAAAGATAAGAACATACGGTGGATACTTTGAGGCTTTTATGGATACGTTATCTGTAAAAGAGCAGGATAAAGTACAATATGCGCTACTTTTGCTTAAAACCCAAGATCGACTGCCAACCAAGTTTGTGAAGTTCATTAGAGATGGACTTTATGAACTGCGAATAGAATCAAATAGTAATATCTATCGTGTGTTTTTCATCTTTGATGATGGACAAATTGTGGTCTTGTTCAATGGTTTTCAGAAGAAAACACAAAAAACACCATCGAATGAAATAAAAAAAGCATTAAAAATAAAGGAGGAATATTATGGAGACAAACAATCACAAAATAGTGGATTATGATGTTGTGCTTGATGCGAAGTTTGGCAAAGAAGGGACACCAGAGCGGGCTGCAGCCGAGGAGAGAGCTAACGCTTTTTTCACTGGGATGATTATTGAGGAAGCCAGGAAGAAAGCAAAAATGACTCAAGCGGAGCTTGCTGAGAAGATAGGTACTAATAAATCCTATATATCCCGTGTAGAGAATGGAATTACTGAGCCTAAAGTTTCAACATTTTATCGTATTGCATCTGCATTGGGCTTGACTGTTGAGTTAACTCCTGCTATGTGATGGTTGAAATCAAAAACGACACTGAATATAAAGCCATTTGTCAAAGGATAGAAGAACTCCTTCCTATGACAAATAATGAAACACCTGCTACTGATAGGAGATTAGTTGAATTAGATATCTTATCAAATCTTGTAGCTGATTACGAAGAAGAACATCTTCCAATTGGAGAAGAATTGAAGTACCAAGGTTATTCAGGAACTGTCGAATATAGCAAAGAAGATGGTTGCTTGTTTGGTAAAGTTCTTGGTATGAAGAAAAGCCTTATAACCTATGAGGGAAGAACTCTAACAGAGTTAAGAAAAGATTTTGAACTGAGTATTGATTTCTATTTAGAAAACAGATAATAATAAAAGAGGCGCGATTCCTCCCCGGTTTCGCGTCTTTTTTATTTACTTTCCCACAATCGCCCGATTGTGGTTTACTACCTTCCTTAATATTTCCTTTCAATAAGTAAGCTATCTACTTTTATACCAAAGATTTTAAACGAAAATTCATACGGTATGAAAGAAAAGATTTTAGCATTACTCAAAACCAAATTCCCTGGGGTTGATGAAGCTACTTTGATCCGAATCGCAGAAAAGAAAGCGACCGGTGTAACGGATGAAAGCCAAGTACAGCCAATTGTGGATGGAGTAAGCTTTCAAGACGTGTTAAATTCCTATGGTGATTTCCGGGCTAATGGTGCAGTTTCTTCCGCAGTAATCAACTACGAGAAGAAACACAATCTGAAGGACGGTAAACCAATCGAGAACCCCAATCCGAACCCAGAAGAAAAGAAAGAAGATGTTCCTGTATGGGCGCAAACGTTGATTGATTCTAATAAGAATCTTTCGACTGAACTTTCGGCTTTAAAGCAAGAAAAGTTACAGGCTACCCGTCAAGAACAGATTTTGTCAAAGGCAAAGGAGTACGGTATTCCCGAAACACTTGTTCCCATGTTGAAAGTTACAGATGATGCGGACTTAGATGTCTTTATGAAGGACGCAAAGCAGACTTTCGTTAATGCGGGATTTGCAGAAGTGAAAAGCCCTGAAATAGGAGGAGATGACAAGACCGAAAGTGAAGCTATTGCCGGTATGATTTCGGAGGGCACAAAAACGATTGTTGAACAAAACAAAAATTAATTATGGCAGCAGGTACACATTATGATGTAACTCCGCAGTACGAACCGCAGGAGTTTTACCGTGTTGAAACTGGCGTTAGAAAGAGCGGCCCCTGGAAGTTGGACATTACCAATTTGCTTGTCGGTTCTTTCTTACCTGTATTCACTCCGGTTCAGGCTGATTTGGTAAAGCGCACACTGGTTCCGGTTCGCAACGTGAAAGTTGTAGAGGCCTACACCACTGAAGCAGATGCTTTATCCATCAAAATTGCAAAGAAATCGCTGGCTTATGTCGGCATGTTTATTGGAAGTGGCAAGAAAGGAGCGAAGGTAACCGCTATCGACAAGGCCAATAAGAACTATGACGTTCTGACCATCGAAGCCGCTTTTGGGGAGAATATCGCAAAGGATGCCGTTCTGTTTGAAGCGACCGCAGTAGGAGGCACAGCAAAGAAGAATACAGCAAACTTCGTTCTCTACGATGCGAAGAAAGTTGAAAGCGATGGCGTTGTTCTTTGTACTCTCCTGATGCAGGCCTATGAAGTGAAGGAAAGTAAGCTGATCCTTCCGATCCATGACCTGGATAAAGTCGGATTGACAAGCCGTTTCCAGTTTGAGTATTAATCATTAAAAGTTTAGATATGAATTTGACCATACAAACTTTATTTACAGATCCTAACATCGTCAAGGCGGTGATTGATCGTGTGCTCCAATTGAGATTGGATACAATCTACTGGAAGCAATACGGTGATTTCTTGGAAACCAAACAGCGCGTTTTCAAGACGTATATGGGGACGGTTACAGGTGTTGTTGCCGGTTCTATTCTTGGCAAGAATGACCAGAAGCCGTTGAGAGAAAGACGTAACCTCGGAAGTGGTTATACTGAAATCGCTTATCTAGGTGACCGTTACCAAATGGATATTGAACGCCTGTCACAGTTGCAGGATATCATTGACAAGTTCAATGCTGCTAACACTGCTGACCAGCGTACGATTTTGCAGGAAATTATTGACTTTATCGTTGATGATTATCGTCAAATCCTGCTTGCTCCGCACAAGCGTATGGATATCGTTGTTCCGGAGTTGATGATGACTGGAAAGTCTGTCGTTTACATGGCGGATAACAAAGAAAACATTGAACTGCTTGACATTGAGTTGCCGTTCCACTTTCTTACTCCGGAAGCCGCGGTAAAAAATATGTTTATCTCTTACTTGCAGCAGGAGATTCAGAAACTGAAAGCCAAATACGGTGTGTTCTCTAAGATGATTATGTCTCGGGGAACATTTATGAAGAACATCGTAGGGGCTTCCGAGTTCGGTGACAAGTTCAAGATGATTCTTGGCGAGCGTGAGTTCATGGTTAATGCAGGGTTGGTGACTGACCAGATGGCCTCCAGTGTTTTTACAGGCATCGGACTTCCAGCGATCGAGATTAAGGAGGATTACGTAGAGAATCAGGCGGGCGAGAACGTGCAGATTTATGCTGATAACCGTATTACCCTGTTGCAGACAGACAAGGTTATGAAGATGCGCCACCATAAGCCGTATGTTATGACCGATCCGGTTCCGGGACGTTCTTACAATACCGCTGAAGGTCAGATGTCAGTATGTAACTATCGTGACGAAGAAGGTCGATACATGGAGTATACCGCTGAGTGGATTCCTGAATTTACTTCTCCGAATAAGATTGTGAATTTCGATTTATCAACCATGAACGCTGTCCCGGAGGGATAAGGAGGATTCTATGAAGATTAAAGTGATTGATATTTTCCGCGACAAGTTTACTGGCGAAGTGTACAATCCAGGTACAATCCTCGATTTTGAAGACGAAACCCGCGTGAAAGACCTTTCGGAACGCAAACTTGCCGAAGTTATCGAAGAGAAGAAAGCCTCTAAGGGGATTTTTCTCTTCGAACAGGAGTTTGAAAAGAAAGACGTTGTAGAAGCATTGAAGTCTATCGGTGTCTCTGTAACTGCAAATATGAGAGAGGGAACACTTCTTTCTAAAGTAGGGGAACTGGATGAAGAAAAGACTTCTGCTTTGAAAGAAGCATTAGGTATCGAATAAAAGGGATAGGGTAGTATCTCTATCCTTCCATTGTTTAATTTTATAAATCAGTAAAGAAATGAAGAATTTTATTTTTGCCATGTGTGGCTTTTTGATGATGTCCTTGGTTTCATTGGGCGTACAGGCATCAAGTATTAGTGAACCTATTTTGCCAAAATCAGATGTCGTGATGGTTGATGTTGGTCTGCCGATGACTCAGAACGAGGTGGTTAAAATCGTTCCAATGGATTACTTGGTGTTAACAGCACCGCAACCTGTATTTGTTATTGCTGAAAGTCCGGCTATTCAAAGCAAGCTGGTTGCTGTTCCTAAATGTCCGTTCCGATACGTATATAAATCGAAGTATTGTACGCATTATAGTTACACTGCATATAGTAGATTGATTACACCATATTAAGATGACGGTAAACGACTACATACAACAGAAGTTTCAGACATTCGGCATTCAGGTGTCGGAGGCTGACCTTTTGGATATGTGTCTTACCTCGAAGATAAGCGGAGAGGATGAGATGAATGAGGATTGCTACGATCGTGTCTCTGTGGCAATAGCGAAGTTCATCCCCTCTCTTTTGCTTCGAGCAACCTCTATCGGAGAAAGCGGTTTTTCTATGTCTTGGAATATCCAGGGGATTAAGGATTATTATTCCTTCTTGTGTAAGAAGCATGGTTTGAAAGATGAGTTGAACACCAATAAACCTAAAGTTTCTTTCCGGTGATGATATTCGCTCCACACATATTGCAGGTTAAAGTGACTAAGCCGATGGACAAGGATGGTTTCGGTCGGCCGATTCCCGGTACCGGTGGTGAAAGCTGGCAGGATGTATGTAAGTGCCGTTGTGATGATGTGAGTGCGGAAAAGAAAGTTTCTATCAATGGTGTTCTGTATGATTTCAAATATAAGGTAGTCTTTGACAAGCCGATAAAGGTTGAAGCAGGTGAGGAAGTCCGTTGTTTGAATCTTGATGGAAGCATAAGAGGGGAGGGGATTGCTAAAAGTCCCTTAGAAACAAACTATTTTCCTTACAGACAGATATGGTTGGAGTAGATTTTGATTTCTCAGATGTTGATGATTTCCTCAATAAAGGGGAATGGGAAGTCGAGAAGAAGATGATTGATGTGGGCGATGAAGCCGTGAAGTACGCAGAGGAACATGGCGATTATAAAGACCATACGCTCACTTTGAGAACGTCCAATGATTATGATGTTGACCAAAGTGGTTTAACTCTGAAAAACGAAGCGGAATATGCTTCATTCGTAGAATCCAAAGGATTTGATGTTTTGAGTGGTGCCGCTTTATATGCAGAGAAACGACTAAAAGAAGAATTTGAATGATAGTAACTACCGACATTGGAAACATTCTTTACCAGGATTGCAAGGCTTTCGGAATAGACATAGTGCCTGACGGTGAAACGCTGACGGGTGAATTGAAGTCTGAAAGGATTGCTATCCACGCGAAGAAGCAACAGCCGGGGACTTATTGGAGAAAGTCTTTCGCGGAAGTGAATCTTTGCGTTCCTGATTTTAGCGAGAGCGAAGCGAATACTATCCGTTTGAATGAACTTGAAAGAGAAGCTATGAAACGGTTTGATAAAGTGGTAAGCTCCTATGACGGTACAACCTATTGTTACTCTATTGATGCTATCGGCACAGAAGCGGAAACAGCTTTAAAGTGTCATTATGTGAATGTGAGGATTTTATTTGAAGTGTTAAATGTAAAACTATAAAATTATGATTTCAGCAGTAGGAATTAAAAAAATCTTGTATGCCGACACAAGTGTAGTTACGGCAGACATTACTCCCGAAATTGCAAAGACTTTGATTCAGGCGGCTATTACCGCTAAGAATGAAGTACAGAATGTGCATGGGGAAACGTGGCAGATTGAAGAATCGGAAGCCTCCGTTACTGGTCACAAGAATCAGTTGAACGGTCAGAATTATCGCTATGATACTACCCCTGGTGACATTACGCCTTCTTTTTCGATTGGACAATACGATTGGAAAACGAAAGCCGATATGATGGGTGGCGAAGCGGTCAAAAAAGGCGGAAGTGGTGCAGATAAAGATGAAGTGGTAGGATGGAAACGTCCGACAGGCAAAGTCGTTATTAACAAGGCTCTTTTCTGCCTCACAGACGATCATGTTTGGTTTATCTTCCCTAATGCGCAGATCGTCGCCCGTGAATCGAATACAGACAAGGCGATTGCCATAGCTGTCAAAGGATTAGTACAGACATCTAAAGTCGCAGGCGTTTCTTCTGAATACAACTATGAAGAAAGCGCGGTTGGCTCCTTGGTTGCAGAGGGTTAATAGGTGATAGATTTAATAAAAACTAAGGGTGGTGTAATCGGTAACTTTGTCTCGTCAAAAATCGGAAAAGTAAAATCGACATGATTA
>OCAK01001192.1_pt1 | contig 15980 bp, 14 predicted proteins | sample 1538301 | NCBI WGS metagenome assembly OCAK01 (sample SAMEA2580285, study PRJEB22360) | human gut metagenome | biome: human gut; feature: human-associated habitat; material: faeces | place: Denmark | collected 2008/2010 | reverse complement strand
GACATAATGCTGCTGTTCATTCCCCCTGATACGGCCTAGTTCATAGCCCCAAACCTCTTGATCCAGAGCGTTTCCATTAAAATCATCCACCCATTTTTCAACCACTTCTGACAGCTGTTCCTCTGCCACAAATACATCGTCGATACTTACAGCCGCATTTGTACAAGCAGGCGTTGTACTCTCTGCCCATTTTACCAATCCAACTATGACTGACTTTTTACCATGCGCCGGTGTAAACTCCATTTCAACCTCTTGCCAGCCCTTTGTTTTGGAAAGCTCAAGTTGTTTAAAGCTGCCGTCAAGTCCATACTTCACAACTAAGAACACACCCGATACAGCTTCCTCAGGCGTATCTACCTTAACCTTCGCAGTTAATTTATAATTTTTCCCACCTTCCACATCTATCCTTTGAATCAAATAATCATCAAAGGTTCCTTGAGAAATACTACCATAATAATTATTTCCGGCCCGTTTATTTACAGAGCCATTCCCGCCTTCCTTCACTGCCCAATTCGAATCCTTGCTGAAATCTCCATTAAATACATGATTCAAATCTCCATATTTTATCCCTTTGCCAAAGTTTCCTGAATGATTTTCTGTACGAATCGTTCCATCATTAGCCATTGTTGTATAAACACCCTTACTTATCACAATAGCCGCGCTTAATAAAGAAACCAACAGCCTGCTCCATTTTGTTCTGCTCATGCGCTCTCCTTTCCCATTTCTGTTCCCATAAAAAGCATCCTGCTCTCCAATTCCTCTCCATTCTCCAAAAGCAGAGGCCATCTCTTCCGTATTTCAATATATCAAGCTCGCAGCAACCAGCTCTCCATTCATAAAGTAATTCATTATCCTTTCACCCCACCGCTGGTAATTCCGCCAATGATTGTCCGGGACAGAATCAAAAACAGCAGAAGGGTAGGCAGGAATACGATAACCACGGCGGCAAACAGGCCGCCCCAATCACCAGTATACTGCATCGCGGTAAGCACGCTTTTCAAACCAGGACCAACCGGCATATTTTTTTCAGAGGAAGCAAAAATCAAAGAAAGAAAATACTCATTCCAGACATTCATAAAGTTAAAAATACACACCGTTACAATGCCTGGCTGAGCCAAGGGCAGCATAATCTTCCAGAAGGTTTTCATCGGAGGGCAGCCGTCAATCGCTGCAGCCTCTTCATATACTCTGGACAAGCTAGCAAAAAAGGTAATTAAAAATGTAGTGGTATAAGGAACCTGCATCCCGATATACAACAGAATAAGCACGATTTTGGAGCCGGTCAGGTGGGCTCTGGTTGCCAGAGAAAACAGCGGAAGCACGACCATAATCTGAGGAATACTCATCGCTGTTACAAAGCCGCTTCGGATCACTGTATTGCCCTTAAAGAAGCATCGAGCCAGCACATACGCGGCAGGTGCGCTTACCAGCACAGAACCGGCCATGGCACATATCCCATACAACAGGGAGTTCTTGAAAAAGGTAGAAATGCTGTTGGTCGACCATGCCCGAATATAATTTTCAAAATGCAGCCCTGTGGCAAATTTCAGCGTCTCTCCCCGCAAAATTTCGGGTGCGGTAGACAGGCTGGCCGCCACGATCCAAAACAGCATAACTAAGGTAAGCAGGCACCACAAGCCTACGATCAGATGGCCGGGTAACAAGCTCAGCTGCTTTTTAAAACCGCTGGAAGACACTCGTATCCGGCTCCTCTTACTCTTTGCTTTCATCCTCTTTTCCTCCTTTACAGCTCCAGATCATCCTTCTTTATCAGGCGGTTCATTACAGTAAATACAAGAAGCACCACCGCTGCCATTATCACGCCTACAGCCGCGCCGCGGCCGCCATCTCTGGAAGCGCTTCCAGTATCTCCAAAGGTTACATTGTACATATAAACAAAGGGAGTGATGGTGGAAGACTCGCTGCTTTGGGGCGCGCTCCACATCTGGCTCCATACAAAAAACCCTACCACGCTTACTGTCCAAAAGGTAACGCAGGTTTTAAACACCCCTTTTAGCAATGGCATTGTAATACCGAAAAACTGCTGAAGCCGGTTTGCGCCGTCAATGGTAGCCGCCTCAAAAATGTCTCCTGGCAGCTGCTCAATCCCACTCATAAAAATAAGCATGAAATATCCTACAGAGCCAAAGCAAAAAGCTATCAGCAGGGAATAAAACTTAATCGAGCCATTCATATAATCAGTCATAGCCAGCCGCTCTGCTCCTATTACCTCAAAGAAGCTGTGGAGCAAACCGAATCTCTTATTATACACATAATTGATCCACATGGTAGACATAGCGACTGCATTGATAATATTGGGTATATAGATGACGGTTCGATAAAAGCCCTTACCTGCTACTCCACTGGTCAGAATCACTGCAAACAAAAGCGCGATTCCCAGTACAATCACTCCGCCCAGCAGCCATATCTTCAGCATGTTTATCATTGCAACCTGAAAGATGGAGGTCTTTGCCAGATCGAGATAATTAGAAAGTCCCACAAATTTCCACAGTCCCACCGAATCGCTGACCGACTCCACAGCAAAAAAGCTCATGGAAATGGTTCTGACGATTGGATACAAAAAAGCACCTATAAAAAAGAGAAGGGCAGGCGTCAGAAAGCAGACAATCATTTTCTTGCTTTGTTTCACTTAAATCTCTCCTTTCACTCCGGCCTCTGACTGGCTTTGAACAGGCCGGCTTTTCCTGGCGTCATCCTCAGGGGCCAGCCGCCCGAAAAACCGGGCGGCCGTTTTATGCCCATTCGTTTATTTTTTCTCTGACATAGCGTCCACAAAGCCTTGGCCGTCAAGCTCCAGCTTCATCAGCTTCATGAGATTTTCCTTTATAAACTCCTTGTAATCAGTATTCGTTTCCAGGCCAACTCCCCAAAGGTAGTTTTTAGTCATCTGCTTAAAATATGGCTCTGCGCCGCTTACCACCTTAGGCCACTCTGCATTTTCCGTATCGGCAGGGATAGAGGAGACAGATTCCGCCATCTTTTTATCATATTCGCCCGTCACAACAGTCAACAAAAAATCGAATGCCTCCTGCTTATGCTCGCTCTTATCCACAATACCAAATCCCTGGCCTCCTACCATAGAGGCCTCCGCTCCATCTATACCACCCTTAACCGTTGGCCAAGGGAAGAAGCCCCAATCTACATCCGCTCCTGTATTCTGATTGATCTCGTTGGGAATCCATGATGCGTTTAAAATCATACAGCTTTCACCAAAGCCGATTTCATTCTGTCCGTCCGGGTAGTTGGCCGGCGCATAGGGTGACATATAGCCCTTTTCAAACAGGGAGCGGATGTCATCTGCCGCCTGCTTTGCCTCCGGCACATTTGCCCAATCTGCATGATTCAGCGTTTCAAGCACCTTGTCCTGACCGATATACCGGGCCAGCTGATACCCATAAAGGAGAGTAACAGTGTCTGAATTGCAGGTCATAGGGTTAACGCCTGAATCCTTAAGCTTCTGGCAAACCTCTAACAGCTCGTCAAAGGTCTCAGGAGTTTTAGTGATGCCTGCCTCATCAAACATAGCCTTATCATACCATACGCCGGTGGTATAAGGCTGGTAAGGCATCGCCTTTAATACTCCACCGCCCCACTCCTTGGAGTTCTCCAAAAGGATAGGCATAACGTGCTTTTCATAATCGGCTTCCTTAGCCATATCTGTCAGATCTGCCAGATATTTTCCGTTTTGCTGCAGCAGGAGCATGTAATCCGTATCAAAGAAATCCACCTTCTCGCCTGAATCCAGAGCAGGTCCAATCAGGTTTTTCATGTCGCGCCCCTTCCACTCAATATTGATATGGATACCAGTGGCTTTCTCATAAGCATCCGCAGCTTCCTGCAGTACCTTCGCCTGGCCCTCAGTAGAATTCCACATAGACCAGTAGGTCAGCTCCCCAGCCCCTTCTTTGCCTGAAGCCGCTGTTGTGTCTGAAGCTGCCGTTGTGTCCGAAACCGCAGGCGCACGGATTACATGGCGCCCTGCCCCTGCCCCAGCCGGTCAAAGCCGCAGACAATACACAAGCGCCAGCCAGAATAGTTGCTAATGCTTTCTTTTTCATGTCGATTCCTCTCTTTCCTTTTGAGCGGGCCATAAAGGCTCCGCCAGTTTATCATTGACACTCTCCCGATGTACATTCATCTGGAAAATATGATCAACTTCCTTCTCACTCTTTGCTGGAAGAAAGCCTGAAAAGCGATCTCTGGAATGTACCTGGCCGCTTGTCTGCCTTGGGCCTCCAAGGGGCTCTTGCAGCACTGCCTCTCCCTTTTCCCTGACAATAGCCTCCGTATCCTCTGGTGGGAAATCCAGAAAATTGTAATACAGATTGTGATGATACCTGGCCAGCTCTGTCTGATGATGCCAGTCTCCTAACACGGCTTTCTCTCCGCTGTTGTAAATTATATTATGCTCCACCAGCATATGCCCTCCGGACATATTATCTCTGATGAAGGGAACTCCGGGAGCCATGACAAACACATTGCCATAAATATGGGCATCCGAATTGTGCGCCGGATTGATCACACCCCCCTGATCCAGCATACTGATGTTATAACGAAATGTATTATGTACGCTTTCCGGCTCGCAGAACATAACGCAGCCGCCTCCGTTATTGTAGCTGTAGTTGTACTGATAAACAGTTCCGTCGCCAGAATCCGCATCCCAGGCCTGACCGTCCTGATTTTCAAAGGTATGGTATGCTTCATTATACTGAAACAGAGCGTCCTTGCACTTCCAGGGCCATATGGCGGCAGCTGTCTTTCCCTGACGTTCTCCGGCCAGCTTATATACCGTATCGTTCATTTCCATTGCCACATCCTCCGCCACATTATACTGTATCAGGGGACGCAAGCAGTACATGGGCGTAATTCCATCACCGCCTATGCCTTTCACATAGTTATGCTCCAAAACAACATTCGCATGGCCATATCGTTCCACGATGCTCTCATCCAAACACTTAGTGGCAAAAAAAGGATGGGTATAGCTGTAGCCGGCCGCAATCCCCCACCGGCTGCAGTTTTCCACCACACAGTGATGAATGTACAGCCCATCATAGCGGGCAATGGGATTATCCGCTTTTTCCGGCTTTAAGGCTGTACAGTAAATACCTCCGTTGTTCAGATGCTTATCATATATATTTCCTTTTACGTCATGTATGTACAGCTTCGAAAGTTCAATCTGATGGAGCGTTCCTCCATTCTGGGCCACTACCGCCACGCCGGTCCGGGACATCTTGTCCGCCTGACTGTACCGCTCCCCCGGCACCTGCGGCTCATTGGTAATTTCTATGCCAGTCAAATGAATATATTCGCAGTCATACAAAAGCACTGCGGAGGAAACATAGCCCCGCCACACATGATAAGGCGAATCCAGACCCGTCTGGTAATCCTGATACCACAAGCCCGTACCATTTGCGGCAATCACTGGCCTGGGGCCTGTACCGTAGCTGCCGATTCGCACAGGCTTTGCTCTGCTTCCACGGCAGTTAAGAAGCTGAAGGCTCTGTCCCTCAAAAATCGAACCACATTCCAGGAGAAGCTCATCTCCCGGCTTTAAATCCAGCCTTCCCGCCGCAGCCAGGGACCGGAGGGGCTTTTCTATGCTTCCCTCATTCTCGTCACTGCCACTCCGTTCGCTCACATAATATGCTCTTTCTTTTATCACCTGTTTCCATCCTTCCCTGCCCGCTGTGCCAGCTCTTTTGTTTGTAATTTTCACCTCATTTCATTCTTTTTCAGCCAGGCTTTTATTATGTTTTCAGTATATCCTCTTGCCCCAAGAATAAAAATATGTTATATTTACATATAAGTTAGATAAATTGCTTTCTATGATTAACTTTGAGACTTTTTTTCATTTAATCTATCGATTTATACTTTATATTAAATATTTATTTTTTAAATTATGGCAATAGTCTATGGTTATCAAGCCAACTGCCTCCACACAATGACGGAACTAACCTGGCACAAATTCAGGAAGCAGAGGATTTTGCCAGTAAAGAAACACGAAAGGAACCACTATGTATGAGCTATTTGATTTGAACGAAGCAATTTTATTCGGTGAATCCGGCAGACTGCTCTATGTCTCTCCCTTTAAGTTTGAACGGGACTGGAATGGGATGCGCCATTCTCATGACTTTACAGAACTTTTTTTCTGCGTTGGCGGAAAGGGAAGCTTCTCTGTCCGTGATCAGTCCATTTCTGTGGAAGCCGGGGATTTTATGATTGTCAATCCCACCATAGAACATGGGGAATCCAGCACTGCTTCCGCGCCTTTGGAATATGTGGTGCTTGGTTTTTCCCACATTAATGTCCTTTTTCATGATGCCGCTTCAGGCTATTACAAGGGAAGCTTCCGCTCCCAATCCAGCCTGATCCGCCCCCTTCTCACTGCTCTCATCCAGGAGGTGTCTGGTAAGCCTGATAGCTATCAAGCCGCCAGCAACAGTATATTGACTCTGCTTTTCATTCTTCTGATCCGGCAGTCCCACTTCCAACTGGAGCCCTCTGCTCCTGCTTTACAACCCGATCAGCCTTCCGATCACAAAATTTCCTGGATTCGGCAGTATATTGATGATAATTTTACCAAGACAGTCAATCTGGATCTTCTGGCCTCTAAAATTGGTCTGACTAAATACAGTATCATACGCAGCTTTAACCGTGCCTACGGAATCAGCCCTATCAACTATCTACTGGAACGACGCTTTGCCGAAGCTAGGTTTCTGCTTCGGACTACGGACAATACGGTGCGTCAGATCGCGGAATCTCTGGGCTTTGGCTCCGCCAATTACTTTTCCCAGTGCTTTCAGAAAAAGGAGGGCATAACTCCTACCCAATACCGGGAGCAGGCCCGCCGGCATCCTTCGGATTCTGTCTGAGCCAAAGCTGGCGGGTTACCTTTAGAAAAGAAAAAGAGTCTGCTTTAAAACAGCTCTTTTCAATAACGCCGCACCTAGGAGGCGCCACAAAATAGAGCTTTGCAGTAATACCGCACAAAAAACACGGTTCCAGCAGCCATAAAGCCAATTAGAACCGTGTTTTTTGCTCCCCTTTTTTTGAGAAGCTGAGCTTTATTCTATTTATGTCGTCGTTCCTAGCATGTAGCATTACCATTCTGAGCCGCCTGCCAAGCCGGTGACTGCTCTAAACTATTATACTAAAGCAAGGGTTTCTCTGGCAATAGCCAGCTCTTCGTTAGTTGGAATAACCAGTACGGCAATCTTGGAATCAGGCGTAGAAATTCTGACTTCCTGTCCCCTCTTTGCATTGGCTTCATCATCAACCTGAATACCCAAAAATGCCAAATGCTCGCATACTATCTTTCTGGTAACCTTGTCATTTTCTCCTACGCCTGCCGTGAAGGTGATGGCATCCACACCGCCCATGGCTGCCGCGTAAGCTCCTACATATTTGGCTACCCGGTATGCAAAAGATTCCAGAGCAATCTTTGCCCTTTTATGGCCTGCATTGGCCGCATTCTCCACATCACGGCAATCGCTGGATACTCCTGACATGCCGTAAATACCTGACTTTTTATTCAGAATATCCATCATCTGATCAATATCCAGATGCTCCTTATGCATCAAAAACTGCATAACTCCAGGATCCACATCACCGCTTCTGGTGCCCATAACCAGGCCCTCCAAAGGTGTAAAGCCCATGCTTGTATCGATGGATTTGCCATTGAGGACAGCTGAGACACTGGAGCCGTTGCCAAGATGGCACACGATGGTCTTTAGAGAGTCGTAAGGCTTGCCAAGAAACTCTGCTGTTCTCTTGGAAACATAGCTGTGGCTTGTTCCATGGAACCCGTATCTTCTCACCTTATACGTTTCATAGTACTCATATGGAAGTCCGTACAGGTATGCCTTCTCCGGCATGGTCTGATGGAACGCAGTGTCAAACACGGCTACCATGGGCGTATTTGGCATTAACTCCTGGCAGGCACGGATACCGATTAAATTAGCAGGATTATGGAGAGGCGCCAGATCGTTACACTCTTCAATGGCCTTCATAGCCTCTTCTGTAATTAATGTGGAGGAGGTAAATGACTCACCGCCATGAACCACCCTGTGACCTACAGCCCCAACCTCCCCAAGGCTCTTAATAACTCCTGTGGCCTCGTCAGTCAACTCATCCAGCACCAGCTTAATCGCCTGGGTATGCGTAGGCATAGGAGAGACTGTTATCTTCTTTTCTCCGCCTGACGGCTGATAGGTAATCTGGCTTCCTTCAATGCCGATTCTCTCACAGATCCCTTTTGCCAGAACCTTTTCTGAATCCGAATTAATCAACTGGTACTTTAACGATGAGCTTCCGCAGTTAATCACCAATATATTCATTTAAACGCATCCTCCTGTTCGCTTTTTTACTCTGCCTGGGCCTGTACGGCTGTGATTGCCACTACACCCACGATATCATCTGCACAGCAGCCTCTGGACAGATCGTTAACAGGTCTTGCAATGCCCTGTGTAACAGGTCCGTAGGCTTCCGCCTTTGCCAGCCTCTGAACCAGCTTATAGCCAATATTGCCTGCATCCAGATCCGGGAACATCAGAACATTGGCCTTACCTGCCACTTCACTGCCCGGAGCCTTAGAAGATCCAACGCTTGGAACAATAGCCGCATCCAGCTGAAGCTCTCCGTCTACCTTCAGATCCGGGTAAGCCTCCTTTGCAATCCTGGTAGCCTCAACCACCTTATCCACATCCGGGTGCTTGGCAGAGCCCTTTGTAGAGTGAGACAGCATGGCCACCACCGGCTCCTCCTGAACCAGCAGGCGGAAGGACTCGGCAGATGACTTCGCAATAGCTGCCAACTCCTCAGAAGACGGATTCTGGTTTAAACCGGAGTCCGCAAAAACAAAGGTTCCTCTGGCACCCAATTCGCAGTTTGGAACAACCATCAGGAAAAATGCGGATACCAGCTTCGTGCCTGGCTTAGTCTTAATAATCTGAAGACATGGCCTTAACGTATCAGCAGTAGAGTGGCACGCGCCGGAAACCATACCGTCTGCATCGCCGTTTTTAATCATCAGACAGCCGTAGTAAGCATAGTCTGACATCATAATTTCTTTTGCCTTCTCCGGCGTCATACCCTTCGCTTTTCTGAGTTCAACAAATAAATCGATATATTCCTGAGTTTTCTCATAGGTTTGGGGATTGATAACAGTCGCTTTGGACACATCCAGTCCTGCGCTGTGATCCGCAATATCCTCAGGAGTTCCGATAATAACCAGATTTGCAATGTCCTCCTTCAGAATTTTCTCCGCCGCCTCCCAGGTTCTTCTGTCCATCGATTCGGGAAGCACGATCGTCTTTTTATCAGCTTTGGCGCGTGCCTTAATCGTATCAATAAATCCCATGGTAAATTTTACCCCTTTCCTTAGTCTTTTAAACATATGATATTATTATATACTGACCGAAAAGGGGATACAAGTCGATTTTATTCAAATATTGCATTTTTTTACATACCTTAGTAATTCTTATAGTTACTTTTCGCAAAAAATCCAGGGCTTCATCTCACACAGCCCTGGATCTTTCTTATACTGAAATTCAAATCTTAGCAGCAATCCACTTTCTCAAATTTTCTCGTAGCGATCCACATTCATCACGAATATGGTTGCTCCTCCCACCTCTACGCTCATAGGCACAGTAGCATAGTTTACCATCGTGGTTCCTGAAACATAGGGCATATTCACAGTCAGCCTCAGGTGCTGGCCGCACTCCTGCTTGATTAGCTCTATCACTTCGTCCACCTTGCTATCCTCCGCGCCGATCATCAGTGTAGTATTTCCCTTTTTCAGAAATCCTCCTGTAGTGGATAATCTGGTAACACTGTAGTGGTGCTGGGTTAATTGACTTACTACATCATCTTCATTGTCGTTCCTTACGATTGCATATACCAGTTTCATAAGCTGAACCTCCTTTAAGATGTCTGTTAGGTTCAGTATAACACACTTTCCATGAAATAGATATAAAAATCTTTTGTGAATCGGTTAAGACTGGGCGGCCGGCTTCGTTGACAGGGTAATCTGCACATCACGCTCCACATAGCTTCCGTTCTCTAAAGATTGTACCGTCAGAGTCACTGCAGAGCCTCCCTCATAGTAGGTAAGCATCTGTTTTAATTCCTCCATATTGGTAACAGATTGTCCGTCAAACTTTGTAATAATATCTTTTTCCCGAAGCTCGGATCTGGACGCCGCTCCGCCTTCTACAATCTTGTATACATATATTCCTACGGGCATACCGAAGCTCTGGGATGAGGCTGCGTCCACATTAATTCCCTGAATTCCCAGATAGCCCTGGGCATCCTCTGCCACAGTGATACGGGTTTTTTTGGTCATAAGATCGTTTAATATATCCTGAGCGCTGGAAATTGGAATGGCAAAGCCAATTCCCTCCACCTCCGTGGAAGCCGTCTTGGCAGCGTTGATGCCGATTACATTGCCATTTAAGTCCAGAAGGGCTCCGCCGCTGTTGCCAGGGTTGATCGCTGCATCCGTCTGTATATATGTGTGCTTGATTCCGCTTTTATCTGTAATCTCCCGGTTAAGCGCACTGACATAGCCTACGGTTAGAGACTGACCATATCCAAGCGCATTGCCGATGGCCAGTACCTGCTGTCCTACCTTAATCTGATCGGAATCCCCCATCTGGGCTACCTTGATCTGGCTCATGGTATCTGAGGGAATATCGGATAGCTGAACCGCAATAATAGCCAGATCCGTAGCAGAATCTGTACCCTTCACTGCCGCCTTCACTTCCTCATTGTTTACAAATGTGACCTTTAAATCCTGGGCGCCTGATACTACGTGATTATTCGTAGCAATAAGCAGCTCTGTGTCGTTCTGGCTTACAATAATACCTGAGCCGTTGCTCTGGGCCTGATAGGTCTGAGGCATTCCGAAAAAGTCTCTTTCCTCAATGGTCATGGTGTCATTAATAGCAACAATGGAGGGCATAGCTGCTTCTGTAATGCCGGATACATCTGTTACGGCAGATACCGTTGTAGCTCCCTGGCTTCCTCCGTTCTGTGTGCCGGCGGTTGGAGCTGCCTGCTGAAGCTGAGCTGGGGCTTTAGCGCCATCTGCTGTGGTTTTATAGGTACCTGCAAGACGGTTCCCAATATAATTCACACCTGTCATAACTGCACCGGAAATGGTTCCGAACGGAATGCCTGTTTCCCGACCACACCGTCTCCTGCCGTTATGCCTGCCGCCTTCTTCGCCAGAGAGCTTCTGTTCCTTCTTTGCTCCGATCCCTTTGCGCTGCTCTGAATTATATTTCCCTGAAAGGTTGGCTGATGACAGTAGCCTGTACCAGCAGTTTGGTGATTGGCATTTCCCATCTGTCCGTACTGCTGCCCATTGTGAACATTCCCTTCCGGGCCGCCGGCCTGGCTGTACCGGTTCCCGGCTCTTTCATAAGGATTCCCTGCCTCCGGTATTGTCCAGTTCACCTCAGGCTCCTGCTGTCTTGAAGGTCTGTCTATGTTATCCTGCTGCTGGTTATTTAAGGTCTGATCATTTTGATTCTCATTTTCGTACATAGTAGCATCTCCTTTCATACCTCTCTCTCTATTTACATACAACCTTTGTTGTTCCTTGTATGAATAAATATAATCCGGATCTATGATGGAATTGTGAAGTGATTGTGGAAAAATTGTGTTCAAATTATAATAGATTTATAAACAGCCCGAAATTCACCTGACACGCCATACACCATACACATGAATGAATTTAAATAAACAGTTGGACTTCAAGCTAAAATGCCGCTATAATGTACATACTATGTAGCAGATAAATGAGGTAATATCTATGAAGGTAACAGGAATTATTGCAGAATATAATCCTTTTCACAAGGGACATCAGTATCATATAGAGCAGGCTCGCCAGATAACTGGCTCTGACTTTTGTGTGGTAGTCATGAGCGGTGACTTTGTTCAGAGAGGGGAGCCTGCCATTTTCAGCAAATACGTAAGAACCCGCATGGCGCTTACCTGCGGCGCTGATCTGGTAGTGGAGCTGCCCTCTGTTTTTGCTGTCAGCAGCGCGGAGGACTTTGGAGCCTGCGCCATAGCGCTGCTTTCAGCTTTGGGCGGGATAGATACGGTCTGCTTTGGCAGTGAGGACGGATGCATCCAAAATCTGAAGGCTGCAGCCGGCCTTTTGGTCAGAGAGACAGAACCCTTTCAATCCTTGCTGGGCCAGGGCTTAAGAGACGGCTTAAGCTGGCCTCAGGCCAGAACCCAGGCCCTGCTTGCCATATCCCCATCGGAATCCGGATTTCCCCTGGATAGTGATAGCCTGAACCGTCTGTTTGGCTCCCCCAATAATCTTCTGGGCATCGAATACTGTAAGGCCATACTCCGTCAGAACAGCCCTCTCATCCCTGTGACCATTAAACGGCAGGGGCAGGGGTATCATGATACTTCCCTGAAAGAAGGACAGGCCTCGGCCTCAGCTTTGAGGCAAAGCTTAAGTCAGGAATCACAAGACAGAGTCAGGCTTAAGGTGCTGCCCAGCCCAATCCTGCCGCATATTCCCTCCTCCCTTATACCCATGTACAGTCAAGAGCCTGTGATCACCTCCCAGGATCTGTCCGGTCTTTTAAATTATGTGTTGCTGACTGCGGCTCAAGAGGACAGGGATCTTACCCGGTATGCCGACCTTTCTTCTGATATGGCCTTCCGTCTGAAGGGCCGCCTCCTCCAGTATGAAGACTGGGAGGGCCGTATCCAGCAGCTAAAAACTAGGCAGTACACCTATACTCGTATCAGCCGCGCCCTGCTTCATTTGATCCTTGGCGTCACCAGAGAGCAGATCCAGACCGGCCGTTTGGCCGGATATGCTCCCTATGCACGAATCCTGGGCTTTAAAAAAGAGAGCGCAGAACTGCTTTCCTATCTAAAGCAAAAAGCCTCTGTCCCGCTCCTTACAAAAACAGCCGGCGCCCACCAGCTTCTTTCAGGCGCCGCCCTATCCATGTTCAGGCAGGATATGTATGCCTCCCACCTGCGCCAGAGCATACAGGCAAGAAAACAGGCCCATCCTATCAGCAACGAGTTTACCCAGCCCGTATGTATCCTGTAGCTACATTTGGTAACAGTCTTTGTCCCCAAGGTTGATTTATTCTGGGGTTCTACTAATGGAGGTATACTGCACAAAGTGTTCATCCATGATCCTTCCAACATATGTGGTTGCCTCTGCTGAAACCTGCAGCCTACCCTTCCAATTCCGCCCCCAGCAGCTTCACAATCGTGGGATGAACTCCCAGAAATTCCGTTAATTCCCGGATCGCTGCTTTGTTATCTTTTTTCTTTCCCTGGCGTATGGCCCGGATTAATATATTTTTTGGCGTATGCTCCATATCTATAAACTCCAGAATCTGAGTTCTGTAGCCTGCTGCTTCCAGCATCTGGGCCCTGATCCCATCTGTACAGAGGGCAGCCAGCCTCTCCTTAATCAAGCCATATTGTAACACAGGCTTCAAAAGCTGGTTTTCTATCTGGCCATTCAGCTCATGCTGGCAGCAGGGCACAGACAGAATTACCCTTGCTCCCCAGCCTACAGCCTTTGCCAGCGCAAAGTCCGTAGCTGTATCACATGCATGGAGCGTAACCACCATATCCACCTGCTCCACTCCCTCATAGGAGGCAATATCTCCATGGTAAAATCGGAGCGTATCATATCCGTACCTGCGGCTGATAGAGTTACATTGGTCAATTACATCCTGCTTCAAATCCAATCCGATAATACGAACCGGATACTCCTTGAGCACCTTTAGGTAATAATATATAGCAAAGGTAAGGTAGGATTTTCCACATCCAAAATCAATAATCGTAGTCTCCCTCTCCTGATTCAGATTCGGTAGGATATCCTCAATAAACTCTAAAAACCGGTTAATCTGGCGGTACTTGTCATAACGGCTGTTTACAATTTTTCCCTCCTGTGTCATAACTCCCAGATCCACCAGAAAAGGAACGGCCCTGCCTTCCTCCAGAATATACCGCTTCTTACGATTGTGCTCCAGCAAAGGGGAACCTGACTGAATCCGTGCCTGACTGCTTATTTGCCCGGATCTTGTCCCATGAGCTTTATCTGAGCCGCTTCCTGTCAGGATTCCCTTATCTGCCGGGTTCCTCTTGATCTTCATGGTTATTTTCCCCTTTTTACTCACCAGAATCACAGCCCTACCCAGAGAAGACACAATCTCTCCCTGCTTAAAGGAGCCATCCAATAAAGCCATTACATAGGCTACCGCCTCCTCCCGGCTCATATTCCGGTGAAATGCCTGCTTTCCTTTCTGCTCCTCCGCCTGAAAAGCTAAGGCCCCCTTAATCAGCAAGGGACGAAGTCTGGATTTGGACATCGCCCCTCTGTCTACAGGATGACTAAGCAGAATCCGCTCCAGAGATTCATTCAAAAACCACTCCAGCATTCTTTTCAGTTCTTCCCGATCCTGGTGATTCATACACTCACTCCTTATAATTGATTCCTGCCAGGCGCTGCCTTAGCCGCTTTTCTTCTGCCCTCTGCTCAAACGCTTTCCCAGCCTTCAGTCTCCGCCCAGGCATTCCGCAAAAGCTCAGGATGAGACTCCAGATGAGCATAATCGTTAAACCGCTCCAGTATAAAGCTTTTTTTCTTTTCATTCCATAAAAGCTCCGTGATGCCGCAGTTCTCCAAATCCTTTCCCAAAATACGCCACTTATTTAAAGGTATTTCCAAATAGTGAGCCGCCATAGATCGTATGACGCCGCCGTGAGTCACTACGGCAATCCGCTCATAGCCGCTCTCCGCCATCTCCTGAAACACGGGTTCTGCCCTGCGTATCACATCTGCCGCACATTCTCCCTCCGGGTATGGCAAATCCTCCTCCATTCTGTCCTGACGGATTTTAAAGTCCTTATATCGGAAGGAAATCTCAGCCTCAGACAGCCCTTCCATCGCTCCGAAGGATATCTCCCGAAGCTCAGTCCTTATAAAATGCTCCACCTTCCAGTAGCGATTGGCAGCCTGGGCCGTCTCCACCGCCCGAAGCAGATCGCTGGAATAAACCGCCTGTATCTTTGCAGGAATCAGCCGTTTTCCAACCAGAGCCGCCTGTGTATAGCCTTCCTCACATAAAGCAACATTGACATTACACAGTCTGCTGCACTGCCTGCCATGCCGGATCAAATAAATTCTCATAAGGACGTCCGCCTTAATTCTTAAAGCTGTGAATAGGAGCCGGAATTCTTCCGCCCCTGGTTACAAATCGCTCACAGGAAAAGGTATTCACCGGGATAATAGGGGCATATCCCAAAAGCCCTCCAAATTCAGCCGTCTCTCCCACCTTCTTGCCGATAACAGGAATCAGACGGACAGCCGTAGTTTTCTGGTTAACCATGCCGATGGCAGCCTCGTCTGCAATGATACCTGCAATGGTAGCTGCCGAAGTGTCTCCCGGAATTGCTATCATATCCAGGCCTACAGAGCAGACACAGGTCATAGCCTCCAGCTTCTCCATCGTCAGAGCGCCCAGGCTCACTGCATCAATCATCCCCTGATCCTCACTGACAGGTATGAATGCGCCGCTTAAGCCCCCCACATAGGAGGAGGCCATTACGCCGCCCTTCTTGACCTGATCATTCAGCATCGCAAGGGCTGCGTTAGTCCGGGGAGCCCCCACCCGTTCCAGGCCAATCTCCTCCAGAATCTCCGCCACACTGTCGCCTACAAAAGGAGTGGGCGCCAGAGACAAATCTATAATCCCGAAAGGAATTCCCATGCGTCTGGACGCTTCCTGCGCCACCAGCTGACCAACACGAGTAATCTTAAATGCAGTTTTCTTGATAGTCTCACAGAGCACCTCAAAGTTAGCCCCTCTGGCTTTCTCCAAAGCTACCTTTACAACTCCCGGACCGCTTACGCCTACGTTGATGACAGCCTCTGCCTCTGTGACGCCGTGAAATGCTCC
>OCAK01001159.1_pt1 | contig 16531 bp, 9 predicted proteins | sample 1538301 | NCBI WGS metagenome assembly OCAK01 (sample SAMEA2580285, study PRJEB22360) | human gut metagenome | biome: human gut; feature: human-associated habitat; material: faeces | place: Denmark | collected 2008/2010 | reverse complement strand
AGCCTTCGATGCGGGTGGGCTTGCCGTAGCTCAGATCGTCGACGACGACAACCTTTTCGCCGGCCTGATGAAGTGCGTGAACGACGTGGGCGCCGATGTATCCGCACCCACCAGTGACGAGAACTGTCATGTTCTGGCCTTTCCTTCAAATGAGCGGTGAACTTTGATGATTTGAAAAAATGTCAACCATTGTTCACTTTTTGCTCAGATTTGTTACCTTTTGAACAATTTGAGTATAGCACGTGAACACGAACGCACATAACTCGTTCGTTCCTGCGTTTCCTCTATAAATTAGGGTATGCAACAAGACGAAAACACGCCGAATAATGGCCGTGAAATAGAAGAAAACGTGCCAGACGTACAACCGACAGTCGATGGCAGGCCTGCTCTTTACGGCCGCAAAGTACTGTCCTTCGTGCGCCGCTCTGCGCGCCTTGATGCGCGACTGCAACGTGCATGGGACGCCTACGCCGATACGTATCTGCTGAACATCAACGCGGGCGAAGGGTCCCTCGACGTGCGTGAGGGTTTCGTGTTCGACCAGGCCTATATCCGCGAAACGTGGGGCAATGCCAATCCTCTGATCGTGGAAATCGGCTCCGGGCAAGGCGAGAACGTCGTTGCCGCCGCAGCTTCCCAGCCGGACGTCAACTTCCTTGCGCTGGAGGTCTACGATCCGGGCGTGGCGCACACGCTGCTGCTCGCCGGCAAGCAGAACCTGAAGAACCTGCGGATCGCCCAGATCAACGCGCCAGAACTGTTCAAGGCGGCCGTCGACGGCTCGATCGCCGAAGTGTGGACGTTCTTCCCCGACCCGTGGCCGAAGATGCGCCATCACAAGCGCCGCATCGTACAGCCCGAGCTCGCCGCGGACATCCACCGCGCGTTGACGGACGAAGGCGTGTGGCGCATCGCCACCGACATCGAGGATTACGCGCTGCACGTCCATGAGGTGATGGACGAGCTGGACGGCTTCCATAACGACGGCGCATTGACCGTGAGCCTGCCCGTCGAGCACGTCGGCAAAGGCAACGCGGATGAGGCGGCCGCATTGCGACACGCCGATTTCGCTGAATCCGAGCGATTCGATGGCCGTGTTTTGACCAATTTCGAGAAGAAGGGACTTGCCGCCGGGCGCGTGATTCACGATTTCACCTATCGTCGCGTGTAATGCGATAAGGCTTGGAATTTCAGTGTTTTACGAGGATTCCTGTCTTATTGTGGCGGTGTGTGACACCGGCGCGACACGCCGAGGTTTGCATGTCGGCCAGATTCGCGTATAGTAGGGCAAGTTGTCAAGCGGAAACGCTGAAAGCGCCCCCTTCGTCTAACGGTTAGGACACCAGACTTTCAATCTGACAACGAGAGTTCGACTCTCTCAGGGGGTACTTACCTTGGTAACAAGGTGGCAATGGCCGCGTAGCTCAGTTGGTTAGAGCGCCGCCCTGTCACGGCGGAGGTCACCGGTTCAAGTCCGGCCGTGGTCGCTGGAACAGCGCAAGTTGTTCATGGCTCTGTAGCTCAGTTGGTAGAGCGAACGACTGAAAATCGTTAGGTCAGCGGATCGATGCCGCTCGGAGCCACCAGATACACCCCGGAGCAATCTGGGGTTTTGTTTTTCTCGCATATCTTTTCCGATTTACCTGCGTGATTTCCGCTCGTTTTCCAGCACAAGCGCCATCCGAACCATATCGGCGAAAGACATACGCCCATTACCCCCAACGAAGGGGGATGTTCTGTCCCCTCTGTTGCTAAACTATGGTGCAGGTAGACAAGGGGTTGACGGCTGTACTGTTCCATGATGTTGACCTCTAAACGGGTGTATCCCTGGGGTGAGGCGAGTGGAGATACTGTTAATCGGCAACACCGACTTCGTGACGAAGCAGTGGATCGAGCACACGTTCCCCCAAGACAAGGTGGTGGTGGCCCTCCGCAAAGGGACCGAATCCAGCGGCGAGGATCTCAAAATCATCGACATGCCCGACCGTGACGCCGTGTCGGAAGTGTTCTCCAACTACGAATTCGATCGAATCGTCTACTTCTCCGAAGATCTGACGCCCCGCAGCGAACGTGACGGCGACCTGGGCTACCTGCGCCGACTGCTGCACACCGTCCGCAATCGCAAGGTCCAGATGCTGATGGTGAGCGGGCCGGAATCGGAATTCGCCTATCCGCAGGAAACGGACGTGCACGAGACCAGCAAAAGCCTGATGTCGCGTGCCGGCGAAGAGCTCGGCCTGTACTATGCGCGCACCTACGATCTGGAAGTGAAGATCGTGCGCTGCCCCTATCTGTACGCGCCGCAACGCAATGGCGTCACCGCATATTTCAACGGCTTGTTCGAACAGGCACAAGCGGGAGAACTGCGCTTCCATGAACGCGCCGAACAACGCACCTGCTTCCTATGCGCCGACGATCTGGCCGAACTTATCTACCGCATATTCGACGACTGGACCGCCGACAGCGAGCTGTTCCACGTTCCGAACGTGTTCGACTTCACTTACGGCGATTTGGGAACGCTGATCGCGGGATATTTTCCGGGAACGAAGGTCGTATACGGCGAGGACCGTCCGCAGGCATACCCCGCCGACGACCACGAATTGCGATTGCGGTACGGCTTTTCGCCACGATACTCGCTTCGCGAGGATTTTCCGCACGTCATCGAAGGCTGGTTGAAGCTCCGCGAGAACAAAACCGACAAGTATCCGGTATGGGATTTCCTACGCAGCCACAACAAATGGTGGACCGTGCTGGAAATCATCGGCGCGTTCCTGCTGACGGAATGGCTCCGCACTTTTACACAAGGCAACAGCCAGCTGGAAACCGTGGACCTGCGATTGCTGTTCGTGGTGATCGTCGGCACCATCTACGGGCTGCATGCCGGCGTGTTCGCAGCCGTACTGGCCTGCGCCGGCGTGGCCATGTCCTACGCGTCGCAGGGCGCGTCCTTCGCCCCGTTGTTCTACGACACATCGAACTGGCTTGCCTTCGTCATTTATTTCGTGGCCGGATCGGTATGCGGCTATGTGCAGTCACGCAACCAGGAGAGCGTGAGGTTCGTGCGCGACGAGAACGGGTTGTTGCGCAATCGTCTGGACTTCCTGCGCGGGCTGTATCAGGATGTGCTCGACGACCGCAGACAGTTGCGCGACCAGATCATCGGCAGACGCGACAGTTTCGGCAAACTGTACGCCGTGACCCGAGAATTGGACGAAGTGCAACCGCAGAAGCTGTACCATACGGCGATTCGCATCATGCAGGAAAGCCTCGATAGCGACAGTCTCGCCATCTTCCGAGTGGACAACAGCGGACAGTTCGCCCGTCTTGTGGCGGCGAGCCCACGGTTCGACGTCGGCAGCTTCCGCTCCGTACGCGTCTCGGATTACGGTGAAATCATCACCGCGCTGGAACACAACGGCATATGGGTGAACCGAACGTTAAAGGACAAATTCCCGATGTACGCCGTCGGCGTGCGTGACCGTGGCGAACTGGCCGTGATCATCACCATGGGAGAGGCCAAACCGGACCAGATGAACCTGTACTTCCAGAATCTGTTCAGCATCATGTGCGGTCTGGTCGAATCGGCCATGATCAGGGCCTTCGAATACGAGGACGTGGCGCGCCGGTCCATGCTGGTGCCGGGAACGAACCTGCTGAAGCCAGAAGCGTTCCTGCCGAAGGTGCTGGCTGCCAACGACCTCAAACACGACCATATGGGCGACCATCTGCTGCTCAAAGTCGAATGCGAGGGAAACCTTGAGGACGTGGACTCCCTGCTGATGCAAAGCATCCGCCAGACCGATGAGGCCGGCATGCTGACGGATGACGGCGTGTATCTGCTGATGAGCCAGGCGGGGGAGAAGGAACTGCCGATCATCCTCAAACGTCTGACCCGTTCCGGCTTGCACTGCTCCTACGTTCCGCAGACCCAAGAGGATGCCCTGCTTTCCGAAGCCCAATCGCATATCGCGCAAGCCGACGATGGGGGTGAAAGCTGATGGGGTCGACGACTATCGCCGCGTTGATCATCATCGCCGTGCATCTGCTGGTCTGCATGACGCTGTGTCTGCTGCACCACGTCGGAGTGCTGAAAGTCGATGGACTGCTGCTCCCGTTCATGGTGTTGATTCCCCTATGGGGGCCGTTGAGCGTGGCGCTCATGCATTCGCGTGCCGTGCTTCGTGGGGGACGACGGATTCCCGCCGGTCTGCAGGAACTGAAGGTCGAGGATCGGGAACAACGCAACATTCTTGTGGACGACCGTACGGATTACGCCAACACCGTGCCGTTGGAAGAGGCGCTGATCGTGGACAATCCACGGCAGCGTCGTAATCTGATGCTGTCCATTCTTAACGAGAATCCCGGCCAATACGCCAATCTGCTCTCCCAAGCCCGTCTGAACGAGGACGTGGAAGTCGTGCATTACGCGGCCACGGCCATGGCGCAGATCAGCGCGAAGGAAGACATCGCGTTGCAGCAACGCATGGAGGAATACGAGCGGAACCGCGATTCGGACGAGGCGCTCGACCGGTACCGTGAGGCGCTCGAACACTACTTGAAATCCTCCATGGAACAGGGGTATGCCAGAACGTTGCAGATGCGCCGATACGCCGACCTGCTCGCCGAACGGCTCAAACGGCATAACGACTACCGCACCGTATGCTCGTTGGCGAAGACGCAGATGGATCTCGGTTCGTTCGATGCCGCGTCTCGCACCATCGAAGCGGCGCTGTCCGCATGGCCGCGTCAAGGTGACGTCTGGCTGATGAAACTGCGATTGGAAGCCGCACGTCACGATGGCGAGGCGGTGCAACGCACCGTCCGGCACATCAAGGACGACCACATCTACCTTGGCGGCCGAGGCCACGACATCCTGCGATTCTGGCTCGGCTACAAGGAGGCTGGGCGCGCATGATACGTTCCGCATGGCGCATATGGAAGCGCTTCCGTTGGAAAAACCTGGTCCGCGTGTGGGCCGTATTCATGGCCATCGCCTTGGTGCTGTTGGCGCAAACCTTGGGCATCCACTACGGCGCGACGAAATTCACTTTGAAATACATGGCTCGTAACGAGGCCATTCCGGCCCAGAACGCCATCATGGGGCAGCGCGCCACGAACCTGATGCTCGTGGATAGTTCCCAGGATGGTGTGGACGAGGCCGAAGCCATGATGAAACAGGTGCTGCTCGACATGAAAGTGCCGACCGCCACCGTGGATCTGGCCAAAACCGATCCCGACGACATCCCCTCATTGAATCGGTACCGCACCGTGCTGATCGTCATGCCGGAACTTGATTCGCTGGGGGATGAGCTGGTGTCCATCATGAGATGGGTTGAAGGCGGCGGCAACATGATGCTTGCCATGACGCCTGAAAAAACAGGCTATCTGGACGCGATCGGGCCTCAAATCGGCATCGAATCCTCCGCATACGACTACGTGATGACCAAAGGCATCAAGCCTGCCAGGGACTTTATGCTGGGTGGCGGGCACACCTACATGTTCAGTGGCCCGTTCAAATCGTCGTTGAGTCTGAACCTCAATGAGAAGGCCACCGTCGAAGCGGTCAGTGCCAACGGCCATACGCCACTGATCTGGAGTGCCGATGTGCGTTCCGGACGAACCGTGACCTGCAATATCGGCATCTATGGCAAGGTGGTGCGCGGCTTCTATGCCTCCGCGTTCAGCCTGCTGGGTTCCGCCACGGCATACCCGGTCATCAACAGCGCCGCGTTCTATCTGGACGATTTTCCATCCCCGGTCCCCAGCGGAGACGCCACCTACATCAAACGCGACTACGGCATGAGCATCGCCGACTTCTATTCGAAGGTCTGGTGGCCGGACCTGACCAAACTTGCGGAACGCTACGGTATTCGGTTTACCGGCGTGATGATCGAGAATTACGGGGACGATACGAAAGACGCTCCCGTACGGCAGAAGGACGAATCGCATTTCAGCTATTTCGGCGGACTGCTGCTCAAACAGAACGGCGAAATCGGCTACCATGGCTACAACCATCAGCCGCTCGTACTGCCGAACACCGATTATGGCGACGAATACGCGTACCATCAGTGGCCGAATCGCAAAGCTGTCGTCGCCTCGCTGCGCGAGCTGATCGCATTCCAAAAGTCCGTGCTGCCGGCGGCCACAGCGTCGGTATATGTGCCGCCGTCCAACATCCTGTCCAAGGAAGGACGGCAGACAATCGGACGAGACGTGCCCGAAATCCGCACCATCGCCAGCACCTACCTGCCAAGCGACAGCAAACTGCCTTACGTGCAGGAATTCGGTGTGGCCGATGACGGCATCGTCGAGGCGCCGCGCATCGTCTCCGGCGGCATGGTGGGAGATTACATGCGGCTCGCCGCAGAATCCGAACTGAACATGCATTTCGTCAGCACCCACTTCATGCATCCGGACGACATGCTCGACCCTGACCGTGGCGCGAAAGAAGGCTGGGCGGTCTACAGAAAAGGCCTTGAGAACTATCTCGACTGGCTTGAAGCGTCCGCACCGTTCATCCGCATGCAGACAGGCACGGAATGCGCGTCCGCGGTGCAACGCTTTTCTGGACTGACTGTCAAGATGAGGGAATCCGCCAATGAGTGGGAATTCGACTTGGGCAATTTCAAGGACCAGGCTTGGCTGCTGCTCCGCGCGAACCATGGCACGCCCGGCAGAATCCAAGGCGGAAGCATGATCCGGATGACGGGAAATCTGTACCTCACCAAGGCCACGGACTCCACAGTGCACGTCGAACGCAAGGCTGGAGGCGCGGCATGAGAGTCTGCCTGGTATTGGAAGGTTGCTACCCGTACGTGCATGGAGGCGTGTCCACATGGATGCACAGCTACATCACCGCCATGAAGGAACACGAGTTCGTGCTGTGGGTGATCGGCGCGAAAGCCAAGGACCGTGGCAAATTCGTGTACGACCTTCCATCCAACGTGGTGGAAGTGCATGAGGTGTTCCTCGACGACGCGTTGCGTCTGAGCGGTGAACATGCGAAAGTGATCTTCACCGACGAGGAAGTCAAGGCACTGCGTGAGCTGGTGAATCTGAGCGATCCCGACTGGGACGTACTGTTCAACCTGTTCCACAACAAAGGCGTGCATCCGCTGTCGTTCCTGCAAAGCAACGAATTCATCGACCTGTTTACGAAGATCTGCATGGAGGAATACCCGTACGTCGCCTACGCGGATGCGTTCCACACCGTGCGATCCATGCTGCTGCCGGTGCTGTACCTGATGACGGGAGAAGTGCCGAAAGCGCAGATCTACCATGCCATCTCCACCGGTTACGGCGGCCTGCTGGCATGCTTGGGCGGCAGTATCAACCACGCACCCGTATTACTAACCGAACATGGCATCTACACGCGCGAACGCGAGGAGGAGATTCTTTCCGCCGAATGGGTTGCGCCCGCGTTCCGGCAACGGTGGATCCGTTTCTTCGCCATGCTGTCACAGGAGATCTACCGTAGGGCATGGCGTGTGACCAGCCTGTTCGGCCGCGCTCGCCAGACCCAGATCGACATGGGCGCTCCGGCAAGCAAATGCCTGGTCATTCCCAACGGCATCCAATACGAACGGTTCTGCGACATTCCGCTCAAGCCTGAGGACGGTTGGGTGGATATCGGCGCCGTGGTACGTCTGGCTCCCATCAAGGACGTGAAAACCCTCATCCACGCGTTCAGCGAACTGTCGAACCGCGTGGACAATGTCAGGCTGCACATCCTCGGTGGTGTGGACGACCAGGACTATGCCGACGAATGCTATGAGCTGGTGAAACAGCTTGAAGTGAAGAACCTTGAATTCACCGGACGCGTGAATGTGGTCGAATACATGCGCAAACTGGATTTCACGGTGCTGACCAGCATCTCCGAAGGCCAGCCTCTGTCGGTGTTGGAATCGTTCGCGGCGGCCCGCCCTTGCGTGACCACCGACGTGGGCTGCTGCCGTGAACTGCTGGAAGGCGAGGAAGGCGACGACCTCGGCGTGGCCGGCTTCTACGTGCCTCCGATGTACCGCGAGGGCCTTGCCCGCGCCATGGAACGCATGTGCGCGAGCCGCAAGCTGCGCGAAGCCATGGGCCAAGTGGGACGCGAACGCGTGAAAACCTACTATCGGCATGAGCGCATGCTTGACGAATACCGTGCGCTGTATCTCGATACCGCCGACCATTACGGGTTGGAGCACTGATATGGCGGGAATCGGATTCGAACTCAAGAAACTGTTCCACCGCAAGGGCCTGGTCGCCATGGTGCGCGCCTACGGTTATGCCGGTGTGATCTGCACCGGACCGATGCTGCTGGGCATCCTGCTGCAGTTCGGCGTGCTGGCGGTCAGCGGTTGGTGGCACGTGCCCCGCGCGGACCAGAATCTGCTGGTCTGCATGATCACGTACACGCTGCTCGCCTCATTGGTGTTGACCAGCTTCCTGTCCATGCCGGTGACGCGTTTCCTTGCGGACATGCTGTTCGAACATCATGAGGAGACCATTCTTCCATCGTTCTGGGGATCCACGACCCTCATGCTGGCGGTGGGTGCGGTGCTGTACGCGGTGTTCCTGCTGTTTTCCGACGCGACCCTCATGCAGGGGTTACTCTGCCTATGGCTGTTCCTGGAAATGATCGTCAATTGGAATGCGATGAGCTATCTGACGGCCATCAAGGATTACCAAGGCATCATGTGGTCGTTCGTCGCGGCGGTGGTCGTGGCGTTCCTGTCCGCATGCGCGATGATGGCGCTGGGCCTGCCGCAGGTGGAAAGCCTGCTGGCCGCAGTGGCGTTCGGCTACGGCGTGATGATGGTCTGGGACGTGGTGCTGCTGCACCGGTATTTCCCGCAAAGCTCGGAAAGCCCGTGGACGTTCCTCGCATGGCTGGACCGGTTCCTGCCGCTCGCCCTGACGGGACTGCTGACTACCCTCGGCTTGTTCTCCCACTTGGTGATCACCTGGTGTGGTCCGCTTGGCGTGCATGTGAAGGGACTGTTCTACGGTGCCCCCTACTATGATGTGCCCGCGTTACTGGCGTTCCTGACGATTCTGATCACCACCGTGAATTTCGTGGTGTCGGTGGAAGTCAATTTCTATCCGAAATACCGTGCCTACTACGCGCTGCTCAACGACGGCGGCACCGTGAAGGACATCGTGGTGGCCGAACGCGAGATGCTCGCCGTGCTCAACCGTGAGCTGTACTACACCGCGTTGAAGCAGCTGTTCGTCACCGCGGCGGTCATCTCGTTGGAAAAGATGGTGTTGGGCGTGCTGCCGCTCGGTTTCAACGATGGCATGCATGGTTATTTCCGTGTGCTGTGCGTCGGATACGCCCTGTACGCGGTCGGCAACACCGTGCTGATGATTCTGCTGTATTTCACTGATTACTTCGGCGCGGTGTGCTGCGCCGCGATATTCGCCGGGTCGGCCACGGTCTTGACTGTCATTTCGCAGTTCGTTCCGGTCACGCTGATGGGATTCGGCTTCCTGCTGGGCGCGTCGGCGTTCCTGCTGGCCGCGGTCGTGCGATTGGCGGTGTTCACCGACAATCTGCCGTACCGTGTGCTCGGCGCGCAGCCGATCGTGGCGACCGAAAAGCGCGGATGGTTCACGAAACTGGGCGAATCGCTGGACGAATTCGACGAACGGCTGCATGGGGCTTCCGAACGGAAGGAAGCGTAAGGGAAACGTGAGAAGCATGGAAAGGAACGGACGAATGACGATGGGTAATCGGCCGTGCGGCCGCAATGCCATATTCAAATGCGTGGCGATCATCGCCACGGTCGTGACGACGTTCTCCTGCGTCGCCTGCGGAAACGCTGCGGACAGTGGTTCCACGGCAGACAAACCGGCGGCGCAATCGCAAGGAAAGCATGAGAAAGTCAAGAAAAGCGATACGCAGACGCTGGACGGCGCGCACTTGCGCGACAACGACTCGCTGTACAAAGTGTATGACGACAGCGGCGTGGAAACCATGTATCTGACGGTCTCGCGCGGCAACAAATCGGAAGGCACCGACCACAGCTGGAGCGAGATCAACCAGTATTCCGTGAGCGATTACGATGCCATGCATACCAAACGCTACCAAGTCAACGGCCTGCTGCAGGTCGGCGACGAGCAGGGGCCGGTATCCGGCGAACTCGGCTACGGTGAAAAAGCGCCGAACGCCACCGTGCAGGTGCGCGGCCAGTCGTCCAGTCTCAATAAGCAGAAGAACTACAAAATCGAGCTGAAAAGCGGCAAAGGCAAATGGCGCGGGCAGCGCACCATCGCATTGAACAAACATATGGGCGAAGGGCTGCGATTCCGCAACAAGATGGCATACGACCTGATCCGCGGCATCGACCAGATGATGGGACTGCGCACGCAATTCGTGCACCTGTACGTCAAGGACGAAACCTCCGGTTCCAACTCCTTCGACGACTATGGCCTGTACACGCAGGTGGAGCAGCTCAACAAAAGCGCGCTCCAAGCGCACGGCCTCGACAAGAACGGCCAGCTGTACAAGGTCAACTACTTCGAATTCCAACGCGACGCGGACGTGATCAGACTCGCCGACGATCCCAAATACAATCTGTCGAAATTCGAGGAGAAGCTGGAGGTCAAAGGCAACAGCGACCATACCAAACTCATCGCCATGCTCAACCAGCTCAACGATTATTCGGTGCCGATGAGCAGCATCCTCGGCAAATATTTCGATACGGAAAATCTCGCATACTGGATGGCGTTCCAGCTGCTGACCGGCAACACCGACACGCAGAGCCGCAACATGTACCTGTACAGCCCTACGAATTCCGACACCTTCTATGTGCTGGACTGGGACAATGACGGCATGCTCATGCGCAAGGAGAACCAGATCCGCAATATCTCCACCGGTTCCAGCTGGGAGCAGGGAGTCAGCAACTATTGGGGCAACGTGCTGTTCAAACGCTGCCTGCAGACCAAATCGTTCCGCGACGAACTCGACAAGGCCGTGAAGCGGGAATACCGCTATATGAGCGCAAAACGCATCAATACGATGGTGGACCACTACGAGTCCATCACCAGGCAGTATTTGTGGAGGACGCCCGATTCCATGTACGAGCCGCTGACGCGCGCCCAGTATGACGAAGTGGCGGGGCAGCTGCACGACGAGGTCGCGCAGAACTACAGGATCTACAAAGAAAGCTTCGACAAGCCCATGCCGTTTTTCATCGACGCTCCACAGGCCGCAGACGGCAAACTCAAATTCAGCTGGGACACCTCGTACGATTTCCGTGGCGAGGATCTGAGCTACGACGTCACCGTCGCCAAGGACTATCTGTGTGAGGACGTCATCTTCTCCAAAACCGATCTGGCATTGCCGGAGACGGTGACGGACCTGCCAGGCGACGGACAGTATTTCATACGAGTGCGGGCGCGCAACGCCTCCGGCAAGACGCAGGACGCCTTCGACTACTACATGACCGACACCGGCAAGACGTACGGCACGAGATGCTTCTACATCAAATCCGGGAAGATAGTGGAGGATGTCAATGCGCGGTGATGGCGGGGCGTCGAAACTGCTGGAACGGGTCCGCCGCCGTGTCGGCGAGGAGCTTTCCATGCCTCCGCGCCGCTGTGAGGAACATTACCGGCATGAGCTCAAGTATCTGATTTCGTACGGGCAGAAAGCTGATCTGAACTTGCGTTTGGCTCCGTTGCTTGAACAGGACAGCCATGCGCGTGGCGGCTGCTATATGATTCGCAGCCTGTATTTCGACGATTATTGGAACACCGCCTACCAGGAGAAGGTGGACGGCGTGCTGATGCGCAAGAAATACCGTATCCGTATTTACGATTACAGCGACCGCGTGATCAAGTTGGAGCGCAAGCGCAAGCGCGACAGCTGGATATACAAAGAGGACGCGTCGCTCACGCATGGGCAGTTCGATCGGATATTGGCCGGCGATGTCGGATTTTTGGAACACAGCGAAGAGCCGTTGTGCCGGGAATTCTATGTGGAATACATGAGCAATGTGCTACGGCCTCGGGTGATCGTCGACTACGAACGCGAGCCATGGATCCTCGACGCCGGCACGGTGCGCGTCACGTTCGACATGGACGTGCGCGCCGCGGTCGACGGATTCGACATCTTCGACCGCACCCTGCCCACCCTGCCCGTGCTTGAGCCGGGCAAGCTGGTGATGGAGGTCAAATTCACCGAATTCCTGCCGCAGATCGTGCGTGACATTCTGCCAGGCAAGGCGCAGGAGATAACGGCCGCCTCGAAATACGTGCTGTGCTATGACAAAGCCTCGTATCTGCGGGGTTTCGACTACTGGCAGGAAGGCTGGAACGTGCCGAGCGTGTGACTTGAGCGCACCGGTCGGACGTATCGCGGAAGACCGAAAACAGACGGACGAAAACGCGCAGCCGAAAACATCGGAAATCGTAGAAAACGTAATAACCGAACAATCGCAAAAGAGAAAGCGAAACCATGAGCGTAAGCGACATGATCAAGAAATCGGTGCTGAACTCCTTCAGCCAATACAACGTGCCCAAAATGGCGCTGGCCCTGCTGGTGGCGCTGCTGGTGGGCATCGTCATCTACTGCGTATACCGGCGGTTCTACACGGGCGTCGTGTATTCGCGCAGCTTCGCGGTGACGCTGGTGGGCATGTGCGTGCTCACCTGCATGGTCACATTGGCCATCAGCACGAACATCGTGATCTCGCTTGGTATGGTGGGCGCGTTGTCCATCGTGCGTTACCGTACCGCCGTGAAGGATCCGATGGACCTGCTGTACCTGTTCTGGGCCATCACGTCCGGCATCGCGGCCGGCGCGGGCATGTATCTGCTGGTGGTGGTCGCCGGCGCGGTGATGATCGGCATGCTCGCCCTGTTCTATTCGCATCAGGACAAGGGCCGCGTGTACATCGCGGTGATCCATTACGCTTCCGACGCGGTCGGGGACGACATCACGCGCGCGTTCGGCCGCACGAAGTTCTTCGTCAAATCCAAAACCATGCGTGGCGACCATGTGGAGATGGCCGTGGAAGTGTTCTGCGACGACAAGGACATGACGTTCGCCGAGCGGATTCGTACCATCGAGGGTGTTGAGGACGTCACGCTGATACAGTACAACGGTGAATATCACGGATAGGACGTGATAAAAGGAAGGGATCTGTGTGGCTGACGCACCGGTAATGGGCAAGGCACCGTCCAATGACGAGCTTGTGCCGGAATTGACGCTCGATGACATCAATCGCGCGTTCGACGACAACGAGTTCTGCTTCTATCTGCAACCCAAATGCAATGCTGTGACGGGCGCCATTGTGGGCGCGGAGGCGTTGGCTCGTTGGAACCACCCCAAGTATGGCGTGATTTCCCCGGGACGTTTCGTTCCCGCATTGGAGCAGGCCGGCCAGATCTCCCGGCTGGACATGTTCGTATGGCGTTCCGTGGTCCGGATGCTGGCACGTTGGGAACGTGAGGGCCGCAATCTGGTGCCGATTTCCGTGAACGTCTCCATGGTGGACATCGACCAGATGGATGTGGCGGACACGCTCACCGGACTGCTGAACGAATACGATGTCGACGCTCGGCTGCTCCAAGCGGAAATCACCGAAAGCGCCGTGGCCAGGAACCTGTCCAAAGTGGAAAGCACCATCCGCAAGCTGCATGCGGACAACATCGCGGTGCTGATGGATGATTTCGGATCGGCGTATTCGTCGCTGAACATGCTCAAGGACATCAACGTCGATGTGATCAAACTTGACATGAAATTCATCGACCTCGATGAGGACAATGCCAGCAAAGGGCTGAAAATCGTCGAATCGGTGGTCAACATGGCCAGAAAGCTGCGACTGCTGGTCATCGCCGAAGGCGCACAGACCAAACAGCAGGTCGACCAGCTGCTGTCCGTGGGATGCCGGTACATCCAAGGGTATTACTTCCACGAACCGCTTCCGGTGGGACGGATGGAGAAGCTGTTGGCCGAACGTCCCGACGACCGGCATTTCTGGGATATGTCAAACGATTTCATGCATGGCAGCTATGTGCCCGTCAACGGCCGTACCATGCTTGAGACGTCCACGCTCGCCGCCAGCACCTTCGAGATTCTGGCCAATGGCGTGGCGGAACTCTCCCGACTGAATGTGAAGACGGGCGAGTACCGCGCGGTCAAACGCGATGGCATACTGCCGACGCCGGAAACCGATGATTTCGAAACCTACGTGCAGACGCTGATCGCCGAACGCGTGGTGCATCCGGACGATGCCGACAGGTTCCGTGCTGATATGGATCTGGCTTCGCTCCGTTCGCTGCTGTTCTCGCAGAAATCCGCGTTCGGAGTGTACCGCAGTGAGGTGCTGGCCAGAACCGGCATAATCTCCTTCGCGGTGATTCCCTCACGTGAATGCTCCGAAAGCGATCCATGGGCCGTGGTGATGGTTGGCCGGAACCTGTCGATAGAGTCCTTTGTCCGGTTGAACGGCGAGGAGTACCGACGGGATTCATTGACGGGGCTGCTCAACCGCAACGCTTTCGACGATGATGTGGAATTCATCCAAGCCACCCATGACAAGCCGTTGACGGTGATGTACATAGATCTGATTGGCCTGCATGAGATCAATAATCATTTGGGTCATGCCAGAGGCGACGTGGTGCTGTGCGAGCTTGCGGATGCGGCGCGCGCCTATTTCGGCGACGATAATATCTACCGCATCGGCGGCGACGAGTTCGTGATCATCAGTTTCGCCCATTCGATGGCGCAGAGCGCCCGACAGATGGGATATATGCGTCAGGAGCTGCTTGATCACGGTTGCGAGCTGTCAGTGGGCATGGCCGAATCCGATGACGGCGAGGATATTCCGGATCTGGTCAACCAGGCGGAAAACGAGATGCGCAAAGACAAGAAGCGCTACTACGCCAGCGGCAGCGGCAAAAGGCAGTTGCGCACGTTGAACAAGCAGCTTGAGGACATCCTGGTACGCAACAAAGACATGGAATCGTTGCTGCAGCATTTGAATACACGGTATTCGATCGCTTATGTGGTCAATCTGCGTGCCGATACGCAACGGCCGGTCGTGGTTCCCGGCTATGTGCAAAAAATGCTTGACAAACATGGCGGTTCCTTCCACGAGATGCTGCTCGACTATTGCGACAAATTGGTGGCGCCGGCCTACCGGGACGGCTTCCGCATGCTGTTCGACTACGATTACGTCCGCGACCGGATATGCAGGGAAGGCGCTATACGGTACGCCTACGTCAGAAACGACGGCGAACGGTTCCTGATTACGATTTTCCCCGACACCCATTCCGTGGACGAGGTCATGTGGGTGTTCGCCAAAGAAGACACGTCGTCCGAAGAATAGGATTTCGGGCATCGGACGGTATGCTGTCCGGTTTTGCCGGTGTTGTGGGATATTGACGAAAAAATTGTGTGTCGTGGGTGCTTCCTCGCATGGAAAAGGGCTTATGATGAAAACGTTGGCCGCGGCAATGGACGCCGTGGTCTTCGCTTGAACACACAGTCGCTTAAAGGAGAGCACTATGGTCTATCGCATGATTTTCAACCAGACCGCGTATTTCGGCCGCGGAGCCATCAAGGAGATTCCGGGCGTCGCCAGGTCCCATGGCTTCACCAAGGCGTTCATCGTCACTGATCCGGTGCTGCTGGAGACCGGCACCGTCAAGAAGGTCACCGACGTTCTTGACGAGGCGGGCATGCCGTATGAGGTGTTCGACAACGTCAAGCCGAATCCGCCGGTCGAGTGCATCCAGGATGGCGTCGCCAAGTTCGCAGCCTCCGGAGCCGACTTCCTGATCGGCCTGGGCGGTGGTTCCCCGCAGGACACCTGCAAGGGCATCGGCATCGTGACTGCCAATCCGGAATTCGCCGACGTGCTGTCCCTTGAAGGCGTGGCCGACACCAAGAACCCGTCCGTGCCGATTTTCGGTGTGCCGACCACCGCTGGCACCGCATCCGAAACGACCATCAACTATGTGATCACCGACACGGCCAACAAGCGCAAGTTCGTGGCCGTCGACCCGCACGACATCCCAATCGTCGCCTTCGTGGATCCGGACCTGACCGACTCCATGCCGCGCGGCCTCAAGGTGGCCACCGGACTCGACGCCCTGACCCACGCCATCGAAGGCTATATCACACCGGGCGCGTGGAGCCTGTCCGACTGCCTGTCCATGCAGACCATCCGTATGATCGCCAAGAACCTCGCCAAGAGCGCCGATGGAGACATTCCGGCCGGCGAACAGATGGCCTACGCCTCCTACATCACCGGCATGGCCTACTCCAACGTCGGCCTCGGTCTGGTGCACGGCATGGCCCACCCGCTGGGCGGCCGCCTCGGCGTGGCGCACGGTGTGGCCAACGGCATCCTGCTGGCCCCGGTCATGGAATACAACAAGGACTACACCGGCGAGAAGTACCGTGACATCGCCGACGCCTTCGGTATCGCCGACGCCTACACCAGCGACATCGAAACCGTGCGTGAAGAGGCCGTCCAGGCGGTGCACAAGCTCACCGTGGATCTGAAGAACCCGACCAAGATCTCCG
>OCAK01001149.1_pt1 | contig 16733 bp, 12 predicted proteins | sample 1538301 | NCBI WGS metagenome assembly OCAK01 (sample SAMEA2580285, study PRJEB22360) | human gut metagenome | biome: human gut; feature: human-associated habitat; material: faeces | place: Denmark | collected 2008/2010 | reverse complement strand
ACAGCAAATATCTGGTGGGAATTGTGCTCCTGGTGCTGCTCATTGTGGGAATGTGTACACAGGAAAGGTTTTTCTGCCAGTTTCTCTGTCCCATGGGAGCGGTTTTTGCATTAATGCCAATCCTTCCGGGTGCACTGTTTCGGAGAAACCGTGAGAAATGTCCGCCGAAATGTGGTCTCTGTAAAAAAAGATGTCCGGCTCATCTGGATATCGACGGCGACACAGGCAGATCCGGCGAATGTCTTTGCTGCCACGCATGTGCCGCAGCATGCCCGAGAAAAAATATTCACATTGGAACAATTGAGGAAAAATGATCTATGAGATATCAGGCTCTGAAAAAGAAAACTTTTCTGGCAGCAGTTACATTTACAGGAATTGCGGTGTTGTTTCCTGTGCTGTGCATGGCTGCTTCGGAAAATGATGTACAGACATATACCGATACAGATTTTGCAATGGATACTGTGGTATCAGAAACACTCTATACCACAGGTGACGATATAAACAGTAAGCTGACAGCTGTGCTGACAGATGTGGAGACGAACCTTCTTTCCTGGACCAATGAGAAGTCCCAGATCTATAAGGTGAATGCAGACAGCGGAAAAGATACGGAGATTTCCGACGAGCTTTCCGGATATTTGAAACGTCTTCTGAAGATCGCAGAGGATTCTGACGGAGCCTTTGATCCAACCATCGGGAAGCTGATCCGCCTGTGGGATATTGGAGGGGAAAACCAGAAAATTCCGGAAGAAGCAGAAATTAAGAATGTTCTGAAGGATTCCGGGTATCAGAAGATTTTTCTTGACGGAAATACGGTCCACATGGAGGAGGGCTGTTCTCTGGATCTTGGAGCAGCGGGAAAGGGTATTGGCTGTGACCGGATCCTTAAAGAGCTGGAAACACAGAAGGATGTAACAGCAGCACTTATGAATCTGGGAGGAAGCAGTGTCATGACCTACGGAAGCAAGCCGGATGGTTCTTCCTGGAATGTGGCAGTGACAGATCCCAGAGCTGAAAATGAGGATGACTATCTTGGTGTGGTTGCCTTAAATGGTACAGAATTTCTTTCCACATCCGGAGATTATGAGAAATATTTTATCGAAAATGGTGTAAGGTATCACCACATTATGGACCCGTCTACCGGCTATCCGGCAGAAAGCGGAGTGACCGGGGTAACGGTAGTCTGTGACTCAGGTCTGGAGGCAGATGCGCTTTCCACAGCATGTTTTGTGCTGGGGGTGGAAAAAGGGACACAGCTGTTGAAAGCTTACGGTGCAGACGGACTTTTTGTGGATGAAGACCATCATGTGTATCTCACTGAGGGGATGAAGGAGCGGTTCAGCCTGCTTGCGGATTCCTATAGTGTGGAGGATATTGCAGAGTGAAGCTGATCTCCCGGCGATCCGGTTTATGACTGTTTGGCAGGGGGAATGCTCATATCCGCAGTACTTGCGATAGTAAACCTGGAAAGGGTTCTATAAATATATCATATTTTTAGGAGGAATAAGCAATGCAGAAGTGGAATCTATTGAAAAAAACAGCTCCATGCATTTTAAGTCTTGCAGTGGCAGCAACAACCTTTCCGACCGCTGTAATGGCATCTGATCTTGATGCAGCCGTGGTTTCCGAGGCAGAGGCAGGAGATACGGAGGATTTTAGCACAGAGGAAACGGCAGAGGGATATGAGCATGTAGCAGAAGAAGCTATAGAGGATGCTGCAGACATAACAGAAGAAGCAGCAGAGGATACAGCAGTGCCAGAAGCTGCTGCAGACGAGACAGAGGATATCCAGCAGGAAGATACAGCAGAGGAAGCAGACCCGTTCTCTACAGGGGAAGAGGATTTCACAGAAGGCGATGAAGTGGCGGAAGTATTTTCCGATTCTGACCAGCTGACAGGCGAGTATCAGTACGTATATGCAGGACTTACCTGGGGTGAGTACTGGGCAGCAGAAGGCGTATATGCAGCTGGAGATACAAGCTCTTCAGAAGAGAAGGATTCACATAGTGAGTTTGATACAGGAGCTTTTGATACAGTAACAAGAGCGACTGCAAATCATGGACTCCACAGAGGAAGCTATCAGACAGAAGCTACGATCATTGCTGAAGACGGAACCAGATTCGACGTATCCTACTGGGAGGATAAAGGAAGCACACTTTATCTTACAGACGGTTCCAAGGTAAAATGGAACAGAGGCAGTATAACAACAGAAGATGGAAAAACCTATACGATGGATCATTATGAGATATATGGTCTGAAATATGTTCCGGTAGCAGTTAAGACCGCAGATTTTGCAGATTTCTGCAAAAAGTATAATGTCGTACAGGATGGAGCTGTGCTCTCCGGAGGATACAGTGAAAACAATCTCCAGTATTACAAAGGCCTTGTGGCAGACGTAAATGCACAGACAAATGGTCTGAAATATGCGGAGAAAAATGGTGACGGCTTTACATTTACAGCAAGAAAATCAGACGGAACAGCTTCCGGTATCAAGGATCAGGCGTTAAAAACAGCAACAGAGATCAAGCCGAGTGTAAAAGCAGCAAGCGGAAGCTACGGCGAATTCCTCCGTGTGGATCTCAATGGAAATTATGGCGATCTTGGTGCAAATATGCAGGCTGTACGCTGGGATTATTATGGAGATGATTCCACATATACAAAATGCCTCGCTTCTTATGGAACCAAGTTTGCCGCAGATAACTGGATGCATAAAGCAATGGGAATCCAGCTTGGACTTACAAAATCTGCACGCTGCAAGCTTCCGGGAGGAACAGACGGAACAGGATACTGGAAACTGACAGTGTATGCTCTTGGATATAATGACTATACCTACAGCTTCCAGGCAACTGCAGAGAATATCGTAAATCCTACAATGGAGCCGACTGATTTTACAAGTCTTAAAACAGAAGTGGAAGCTGCAAAGGCTCTGGCAGAGGCAGATTACACAATTGCAACCTGGAAGTCCTTTGCCGGTGAGCTTCAGGAAGCAGAAGACATTCTTGCAAAAACAGATGCAAGTCAGGCTGAGGTAAATGAAGCACTTGAACATCTTCAGGGAGCAGAGAAAGAGCTTCAGAAGGTAACAGTTACACTTGATAAGACAGCAGCAGCTGTATATACAGGAAAAACAACGACTCTTAAGGCAACAACAAATGACAGCGATGCAACAGTGACATTTAAGTCCGGCAATACAAAGGTTGCAACAGTAAGCAGCAAGGGTGTTGTTAAAGGCGTAAAAGCCGGAACAGCAGTTATCACAGCAAAGGTCGGAAATGCCACAGCAACCTGCAAGGTAACAGTAAAAGCTTCTACAATTAAATTCGCAAAGGCTTCCGTAACGATCTACAAAGGAAAAACAGCAACTGTAAAAGCAACTGCAACACCATCTGCAACTGTAAAATACACAAGCAGCAACACAAAGGTTGCAACCGTAAACAGTAAAACAGGTGTTGTAAAAGGAATTAAAGCAGGAACCGTTACGATTACAGCAAAGGCAGGAGCCCTGAAGACAACCTGCAAAGTAGTTGTCAAGAATCCTGCATTCAGTCTTGTAAAATCTTCTGCAACGATCAAAAAAGGTAAAACAACAACCATCAGATCCAAAGCAGCACCTGCAGGCAAGGTTACATATACAAGCAGCAATAAAAAAGTTGCAGCTGTAAACAGCAAGGGTGTTGTAAAGGGAATCAAAAAAGGTAAAGCAACGATCACAGTGAAATGCAACGGAATTACAAAGAAATTTGTGGTAACAGTTAAATAATTTCACTGTTGAACCGAATGTGATCGCAGACATAGAGCAATGTCTGCGGCAGAGGTCTACTGATTTCTGAAGAGCAATGTCTGACAGAGGCCGCAAGAAAAGAGGAGAGAGTAAGGAAGCATGGAAAAAGATCTGAAAGATAAAAAGCAGGAGGAAAAAAATACTCCGAAGATACCCTGGACCAAGCTGGTCCCTGTAGCTGCTGTGATTGCGGCGCTTGTGTTTTCAGGCATAAAGGCGAAGGGCTCTGATGGAGAGACAGAAGCAGTCGGGCAGGCAGAGACGACCGTAATGTCCGCTTCAGAGCTGGAAAAATATCTCGGGTATGAAAAAGAAAATACTGTTTCTGACAACACAGCTGAGAAAAACAGTACAACAAAAAAGAAAAGCTCATCGAAAAAAAGTTCAAAAAAAACAGCAGCGAAAAAAAGCTCAGGTACAAGAATGGTTTCCGAATCTGCAAAAAGCAATGCTGGCGCCGCAGGACAGGGAACCACGCAGACACCGGTAGCAAGCGTTCCGGCAGATGGATATAAGGACGGTACGTATGAAGGAAGCGGAACCGGATTTGGCGGGACGATCCGCGTGAGAGTAACAATCAGCGGTGGAAAGATTGCAGCTATAGATATTCTGGAGGCATCTGGAGAAACCGCGTCGTATTTTGCGTCAGCTCAGGGTGTGATCAGCAGGATGATCGCCGGAAATACACCGAATGTAGATGCAGTAAGTGGAGCAACCTATTCCTCCAACGGAATCATCCAGGCAGTTCAGAATGCCCTCTCCCAGGCAGCGGCAGATGGAAACAGCCAGCAGGTCACCCCTATACCTGCGGCAACTGCTTTACCAACTCCGACATCAGCTCCGTCACCTACAAAAAAACCATCCAAAAAACCATCTCCTACAAAGAAACCGGAAGATCCGGACAGTCCCAAAAAATATCTGGATGGTAAATATACAGCTTCGGCAAAGGGCTTCAATGGAGACGTGAAAGTAATTGTGACCATCAAGGATGGAGTGATCGAAGCTCTGAAACAGGAAAATACGGACACGGAGCAGTTTTTTGAAAAAGCATGGAGCGTGCTGGAAGAACAGATCATCGGTACAGATTCTGTGGATGATATTGATGCAGTCAGCGGAGCAACCTATTCCTCCAACGGGATTCTGGATGCTGTAAAAAAAGCCCTCAAAGAAGCGGTTAATCCGGAGTATGGAAAGAAACCCACACCAACTCCTACAAAGAAACCGATACCAAAGCCAACAGCCACACCGAAACCTACGGCAACGCCGAAACCAACAGCCACACCGAAGCCAACAGAGACGCCGGCAGCAACCCCGACGCCGGTTCCTGAAAAACCCAATGTAACTCCAACACCAGGGACAGATGAGCCGGATGCAACACCGGAGCCAACGGAAGCACCGGAACCGGTGGGAAGGTACAGAGATGGAACGTATACAGGCTCGGCTTTTGGATATGGAGGAAAAACATATCTGACAATTACGATCTCAGGAGGCCAGATCGCATCCATTGAGCAGACAAATCAGGATACACCGGAATTTTTTGATCCTGCATGGAGCACGATCTATTCTCAGATCATGGCAAACCAGTCGGCGGATGGGATCGATACTGTCAGCGGAGCCACATATTCCTCCGAAGGGATCCTGGACGCTGCACAAAAAGCCCTTGCCCAGGCAAAGAATTAACCGGGTGAACGTTGGAGCAGCTATAAACATCTGAATCTAAGCCAATAAAAACATCTGAATCTAAGCCAATAATAAGAGGTGAAAGAAACCTCTGGACTTCTTGATTTTTTTTTGAAGTTCAGAGGTTTTTTGCTAGGTTTCTGAAATTGCTTCTATAAATCGATAAAAAAATAACATGAATGTATACAGAATAATAGGGAAAATATCAGAAAATATAATCGGTTTAAATAATTTGAAATGCAAATTAGCGGGAATTAACCTGAGAAATACAATAAAATTTTTATTGCACAGGGCAATGTTTTATGTTATGTTTGAATGTGTGTAATTAAAGTTGTTATTAAAATGACAAACAACGCTGAAAGGAGAACAAATATGAGCAGTAAAATTACGATCATCGGAGCAGGAAGTGTAGGAGCAACTATCGCTTATACCTTATCACAGAGGAGTATTGCATCAGAGATTGTTCTGATCGATATTAACAAAGATAAGGCTGAAGGTGAGGTTATGGATATTGAGCAGGGAACCAGTTTCCGTGAGCCGATCTCCATCGTGGCAGGAGATTACCCGGATGCTGTAGATTCTGACATTGTGATCATCACTTCCGGTATTGCCAGAAAACCGGGACAGACTCGCATCGAGCTGACACAGACCAACGTTAACATTATGAAGAATATTACTCCGGAGATCGTAAAGGTGGCTCCCAAAGCGCTTTATATTATCGTAAGTAATCCATGTGATATTATGACTTATGCATTTGCAAAGCTTTCCGGACTGCCGGAAAATCAGATCCTTGGTTCCGGAACCGCCCTGGATACGGCCCGTCTCCGCTGCAGACTTTCTCAGCACTACGGTGTATCTGAGAAAAACATCCACGCCTATGTATTCGGAGAGCATGGAGATACTTCCTTTGTACCGTGGTCCAGAGCCTTTGTTGCAGGTGCGACCCTTGATGAGTTTGACAAGATCGTTCATGAGGATCAGAAAGATCTGCAGCCACTTGACAGAGAAGAGGTTCTGGAGTATGTTCATACTTCAGGATCAACTGTGATCGCCAAGAAGGGTGCTACATTTTATGCGGTAGCCGTATCTGTTTGCAGACTTTGCTCGCTTCTTCTTGCAGCATCTGATACAATAGTCAGTGTATCAACCATGCTTCACGGAGAGTACGGTGTTGAAGACGTATGTCTTAGTACCATGGCTTCTATCGGACCGGAAGGTGTAAAACGTATCGTTCGTGTTCCGCTGACCGAGGAGGAGACAGAGAAGCTTCATGCAAGCGCCAATGCTCTGAAGGACGTGATCGCACAGATTGATCTTTGATAAATGTCAGAAGCTGTGTAAAGAGGAAAAAGCAGCCTCAGGCAAATTTGAAACAACGGGAGAAAGATAAAAATGGATATTATTCAGGTAATTACCAGAGAATTGAACGTTGAGAAATGGCAGGTCGAGGCAGCGGTTAAGCTGATCGATGAAGGCTGCACCATTCCTTTTATTTCCAGATACCGTAAGGAAGCAACCGGTACACTGAACGACGAACAGCTTCGTAATCTTAATGAGAGACTTACTTATTTAAGAAATCTTGAGGATAAAAAGGCTCAGGTTCTGGGCAGCATCGAGGAGCAGGGCAAGCTGACTCCGGAGCTGAAGAAACAGATCGAGGCAGCGCAGACACTCGTTGTGGTAGAGGATCTTTACCGTCCGTACCGCCCGAAGCGCCGTACACGTGCCATCATCGCCAGGGAAAAAGGTCTGGGACCTCTGGCCGACATCATCCTTCTCCAGATGACGAAGAAACCTCTTGAAGAAGAGGCAAAAGCATTTCTTTCTGAGGAAAAAGAAGTCAAAACTGTGGAAGAGGCCATCAGCGGTGCCAGAGATATCATTGCAGAACACATTTCTGATGAAGCAGATTATCGTATCAGTATCCGTAAGAGAACAATGGATAAGGGAACTATATGTTCTACCGCAAGAGATGAGAAGGAGCAGTCTGTATACGAGATGTATTATGACTTTGAGGAGCCGGTGAAAAAGCTTGCAGGTCATCGTGTCCTTGCTTTGAACCGTGGTGAGAAAGAGAAATTCCTTACTGTGAAGATCCTTGCACCTGAGGAAGAGATCATCCGTTATCTTGAAAAACAGGTGATCGTCCGCGATAATCCATACACTATACCTGTTCTGAAAGAAGCCATTGAGGACAGCTATAAACGTCTCATCGGACCGGCTATTGAGCGTGAGATCCGAAGCGCCCTTACAGAGGCAGCAGAGGACGGTGCCATCCATGTCTTTGGCAAAAATCTGGAGCAACTTCTCATGCAGCCTCCAATTGCAGGACAGGTAGTTCTTGGCTGGGATCCTGCCTTCCGTACCGGATGCAAGCTGGCAGTGGTAGATCCTACCGGAAAGGTTCTGGATACCACAGTTATTTATCCCACAGCACCAACCAATGAGACCAAGATTCGTGCCGCAAAGGAAACCCTGAAAAAGCTTATCAGCAAATATCATGTGACACTGATCTCTGTAGGAAACGGAACGGCATCCAGAGAATCCGAGCAGATCATCGTGGAGCTTCTTAAGGAAATCCCGGAAAAGGTCCAGTATGTTATCACCAACGAGGCAGGTGCTTCTGTATATTCCGCAAGCAAGCTTGCTACGGAAGAATTCCCGAATTTCGATGTTGGACAGAGAAGCGCCGCATCCATCGCGAGACGTGTACAGGATCCGCTTGCAGAGCTTGTAAAGATCGATCCGAAATCCATCGGTGTCGGTCAGTATCAGCATGATATGAACCAGAAAAAGCTGGGAGAAGCCCTTAACGGCGTTGTGGAAGATTGTGTAAACAAGGTCGGAGTGGATCTGAATACTGCATCTGCATCCCTTCTGGAGTATATTTCCGGAATCAGCAAGGCCATCGCAAAGAATATTGTAGCCTACCGTGAGGAAAACGGCCGTTTCCAGACAAGAAGAGAGCTTCTTAAGGTTGCAAAGCTTGGTCCGAAAGCCTTTGAGCAGTGTGCAGGTTTCACACGGATCACAGGAGGCAAAAATCCTCTGGACGCAACCAGTGTCCATCCGGAAAGCTATGACGCAGCAAAAAAACTCCTGGAAAAGCTGGGCTACACACCGGAAGATGTGGCAGAGCGTAAGCTTACCGGTATTTCCGGGCAGATCCGCGATTACGGAAAACTGGCAAAGGAGCTGGAGATCGGAGAGCCAACCTTACGTGATATCGTAAAGGAACTGGAAAAACCTGCCAGAGATCCACGTGACGAGATGCCGAAACCGATCCTCCGTACCGATGTCCTGGATATGAAGGACCTGAAAGAAGGCATGGTCCTCAAGGGAACTGTCCGCAATGTCATTGACTTCGGTGCTTTTGTGGATATCGGTGTGCATCAGGATGGCCTGGTCCATATTTCCGAGATGAGCGAGAAATTCATCAAACATCCGCTGGAAGCAGTCAGTGTGGGAGATATCGTGGATGTCCGTGTTCTTGGGGTTGATATGAAGAAAAAACGTATCAGCCTTTCCATGAAGGGAATCAGTAAATAAAGAGAAAACCCGGGACATACCGCGCGAATTTATGCGATCAGCATAAATTCTGTGCATCGCCAGGCGTGTTACTGAGAACGGAGTGAACAGTAACGTATATTCTGCAGCATTCTGCGGCGGATTACCGGACAGATATACAATAAAGCTATAACAGAAATACAGCAGTGGTTTATACCCTATACTTTATAGAACCGGAGAAATCAGGTTTACAGGGAAAAACCACTGCTGTATTATTATATTACCAGATGCGGATTATAGGGAATGTTTACATCAGGAATACATAGATCGATCCGCATATGTATATCGAATGATCGATCAGACAGGGGGGATTATATTGGATAGTACTGTACAGACCGTGCAGGAGGTCGGAAATCAGGTAAGCCAGTACAGGCAGATGTTTGAAAATTACCTGCCGGACATCACAAAATTCGGAATCAAGGTTGTTCTGGCTATTGTTGCTTTCTGGGTAGGAAGCACGGTAATTAAATGGATCGTAAAGTTTGTGAGGAAATCACTGACAAAATCCAGGCTGGATACAGGAGTGGCACAGTTTATGTCCTCACTGGTCAAGATCATACTTTACATACTCCTGATCTTTAACATATCCACAAGCTTTGGAGTAAAGGAATCATCTCTGGCAGCACTTCTCGGAACTGCAGGTGTTACTATGGGTCTTGCCCTCCAGGGCGGACTTGCCAACCTGGCAGGAGGTATGATGCTTCTTCTGTTCAAGCCTTTCCAGGTAGGGGATTACATCATCGTTAACGGACAGGACGGAAGCGAGGGAACGGTAGCCAAGGTCGAGATCTGTTATACAACGCTGTTATCCATTGATAACAAGCACATCGTGATCCCGAACGGTACTCTTTCCAATGTGACCATCACCAACGTAACAGCAAGGGATCAGCGAAGGCTGGAGATCAAAGTGGGGATCTCTTACAATGCAGATATCCAGAAGGCCAAGGATATCCTGGAAGATATCCTCACCGAGGATCCGGATACAAGAGAAGACGAAGAGATGGTGGTATTCGTAGACGAGCTGGCAGAAAGCTCTGTGATCATGGGCTTTCGTGTCTGGGTAGATACCGACCGCTACTGGGCAGCCAGATGGAGATTGAACCAGAGGATCAAGGAAGATTTTGATTATTATGGAATTGAGATTCCTTATAATCAGCTGGATGTGCATATCCATAAATAATGTGCATAAAGGAAGAAAGCTAAAGCCCTTTCACATGGCAGAGAAATTGCTGTGTGGGAGGGTTTTTTGGTGAAAGTAACTGGTTTTGGGATTATTACTGCCATTCACGATAATAGAGAATATGAAAATTATTGACAAACCAGTGTCGGGGTGCAATAATACCCCACAGAGATAGTATTTGGACTCAAAACTATACTCTGGCTGAAATCACTGGAATCTTATATAAAAATAGCTAGCCGGAACCCGGGATCGGGAACGGACGGATATATGAAAATTATAAAAGATACGAGCCTGTATCGATGATAACGAAGGCGTTACAACAGTTATGGGAATTTTGAACAACTGTTGAAGAGCATGCTTTTCGTGTATAAAAAACAGGACTCAATATACAGGGAATCAATCAGAAGCGTTTCAGGGTCGAAGTGTACCCCGAGACGCTTTTTTATTAAATACAGAAGCGGATGCTTTTATCCACTTGAAAATTATTCCCTGCAGGAAAGGACTTATATAAGATGACAATAGAGATGTTAAAAGGAAAGATCCACAGAGCAACCGTTGTCCAGGCGGAACTGGATTATGTAGGAAGTATCACTGTGGATGAGGAACTGCTGGAAGCTGCCGGGATACTGGAATATGAGAAGGTTCAGATCGTAGATGTGAACAACGGCAGCCGTTTCGAGACATACACCATTTGCGGAGAACGCGGAAGCGGTATGATCTGCCTGAACGGAGCAGCAGCAAGATGTGTAAGTACCGGTGACAAGATCATCATCATGGCTTACGCACAGTACGAGCAGGAAGAAGCCCGTACTCACAAGCCTGCAGTTGTATTTGTAGATGAAGAGAACAGGATCAGCAGAGTGACCAATTATGAGAAACACGGACTGCTGAAGGATATGGCCTGACGCAGATTAGAAATACAATAAGACGAAGGTGAATTCAGAAAAGAGGCTATCTCGAATCTATAAAGAAAACCGGTTCCAGAACCGGAAAAGAGGAGAGCACAATGCAGGTAACAAAAACAGTAGAAGAAACAAGAAAACAGATCAAAGCGTGGAAAAAAGAAGGAAAAACAGTAGGCCTTGTGCCAACCATGGGATTTCTCCATGAGGGACACGCAAGCCTGATCAAAAAATGCAGAGAGCAGAATGATATCGTAGTGGTATCCGATTTCGTCAATCCTACACAGTTCGGTCCTACCGAAGACCTGGAAGCCTACCCGAGAGACTTTGAGCGTGACAGCAAACTCTGCGAAAGCCTGGGAGCAGACCTGATCTTCTGCCCGGAGCCTTCCGAGATGTATCATGATCCCCACGCATTTGTAAGTATAGATACTCTGTCAGAGACACTTTGCGGAAAAACACGTCCGATCCATTTCAAAGGTGTGTGTACCGTTGTGACCAAGCTGTTCCACATTGTGGCACCGGACAGAGCATATTTCGGACAGAAAGACGCACAGCAGCTGGCCATCATCCGCAAGATGGTGAGTGATCTGAACTTCGATATTGAGATCGTAGGCTGTCCGATCATCCGTGAGGAGGACGGACTTGCAAAATCCTCCAGAAATACATACTTAAGCCCTGAAGAGAGAAAAGCAGCTCTTTGCCTGTCAAAGGCAGTAAAAGCCGGACAGGAAGCCATTCACGCAGGAATCCCGGCAGAAGAGCTTCTCGGAAAAATGCGAGCAGTGATCGAAGCAGAGCCTCTGGCAAAGATCGATTATGTATCCATGGTAGATGCACTTACCATGCAGCCGGTGGAAAAAGCTGACCGCAGCGTTCTTGTAGCAATGGCTGTTTACATCGGAAAAACAAGACTGATCGACAACTTCAGCTACGAGGTGTAATGCATGGGGAAAATTTTAAAGAAAATCGGAATTATCAGCAGCCTTGCATCCAGATATATCGGGATCATTATCATTGCTTTTTCCTGCCTGGCTTTTTTCTGGCGTGACGGATTTTCTTGGATGACGAACTATACGTCTGTATTTCTGGGAGTGATCATGTTTGGTATGGGTCTGACCATAAAACTGGATGACTTCCGGGCAATTTTTTCCAGACCCAAAGAAGTGGTGATCGGTGCAGTGGCTCAGTATACCATTATGCCGGTGATCGCCTGGCTTCTGTGTAAAGTGATGAACCTTCCGGCAGATCTGGCACTGGGAGTGATCCTGGTGGGATGCTGTCCGGGCGGAACAGCCAGCAATGTGATCACCTATATCGCAGGAGGTGATGTGGCGCTTTCTGTGGGAATGACTATAGTTTCCACACTGGCAGCACCGTTGATGACACCGTTTCTTGTATATGTTCTGGCAGGAGCCTGGGTGGAAGTATCCTTCTGGGCTATGGTGCTTTCTGTGGTAAAGGTAATTCTGATCCCGGTTCTCCTGGGAGTTTTTCTTCGGAGCCTTGCGGGAGAGCATGTGGATAAGGTATCCGATGTTATGCCGCTGGTGTCGGTTGTAGCTATTGTTATGATCATCGGAGGAATTGTGGCTGTAAATGCAGAGAAGATCGTAAGATGTGGAGTTCTGGTGCTTGGAGTAGTGGCGATCCACAATTTCTGTGGTATGATGCTGGGATTTCTGGCTGCAAAAATCTTCCATGTGGAGTATTCCAGAACAACAGCTATAGCTATAGAGGTAGGCATGCAGAACAGTGGCCTTGCTGTCTCACTGGCAGCAGCTAATTTTGCAGCCAATCCGCTTGCAACACTTCCGGGCGCGATTTTCAGTGTATGGCACAATATTGCGGGCTCCATTTTTGCGGGGATCCGCCGTGCAGGTGCAGAAAACCTTGCAGAGCTTGACCGGATCAGGGAAATCGACTGCTGTAATTGCGAAAAGCAATAAGCAGTGAATGCGGATTGCGGATGTCCTCCTGACGGGGAACAGCAAAGCTGTGGAAGAATGTCTGTAAAGAAAGATCCCGGGGAGTTTGAGAGATAAAATGACAGATTATGTCGAAAGAAAAAGTCATAAAATGCAGAATTGTGGTTTACAAATTTTAGCCGGTATACTATAATAACCACATGGACGAACAAACGTCCCCAACATATGAAAACAGGGGGGCCCGCTGAAGCGAGCTGAGAGTAGACTGTAAATGTCTTGACCCATAACCTGATTTGGATAATGCCAACGTAGGGACATATGCACGAAGGATTCTTAAAGACACAGAAGATCAGAGAGTACAGAAGAGATCAGAAGTACAGAAGATTTTCATTAAGTACGTAAGAGTAAGAGCCGGTTGCCGTGATGCGTATGCGTTGCAGCAGCCGGTTTTTTGTTGTATAAACACAAAGAATTTATGGAAGGAGATTTTTTTTACATGAGAAATTACAGTACACAGATGGAGGCAGCCCGTAAAGGCATCATCACACCTGAGCTTGAGATCGTAGCTAAGAAGGAACGCATGACAACAGAGGAACTGCTTCCGCTGGTAGCCTCCGGTAAGGTGGCGATCTGTGCAAATAAAAATCACAAATGTATCGATCCGGAGGGCGTAGGCTCCATGCTCCGCACCAAGATCAATGTAAACCTTGGTGTATCCAGAGACTGCAAGGACTACGATGTAGAGATGCAGAAAGTAATGGAAGCTGTAAACATGGGCGCCCATGCTATCATGGATCTTTCTTCCCACGGAAATACCATTCCGTTCCGACGCAAGCTGACATCCGAGTGTCCGGCAATGATCGGAACCGTTCCGGTTTATGATTCAGTTATCCACTATCAGAGAGACCTTGACACACTGACAGCTAAGGATTTCATTGATGTGGTAAGACTTCACGCACAGGATGGAGTAGATTTTGTAACTCTTCACTGCGGAATCACAAGAAAGACTATCGATCAGATCCGTAACCACAAGAGAAAAATGAATATCGTTTCCAGAGGAGGATCTCTTGTATTTGCATGGATGTGTATGACCGGTGAGGAGAATCCGTTCTATGAATATTACGATGAGATCCTGGATATCTGCCGCGAGTATGATGTGACCATCTCTCTTGGTGATGCCTGCCGTCCGGGATGCCTGGCTGATGCAACAGATGTATGCCAGATCGAGGAGCTTGTACGTCTTGGCGAGCTGACCAAGCGTGCATGGGAAAAAGATGTCCAGGTTATGGTAGAGGGACCGGGACATGTGCCGCTTGATCAGGTAGAGGCAAACATGAAAGTACAGCAGTCCATCTGCCAGGGTGCACCGTTCTATGTATTAGGACCTATCGTAACTGACGTTGCACCGGGATATGACCACATTACATCCGCGATCGGCGGTGCAGTAGCAGCTATGTCCGGAGCAGCATTCCTCTGCTATGTAACACCGGCAGAGCACCTTGCCCTTCCGAACCTTGAGGACGTAAAACAGGGAATCATGGCATCTAAGATCGCAGCTCATGCAGCAGACATTGCCAAGGGTGTCCGCGGTGCCCGTGAGATCGATGACAAGATGGCTGATGCCAGAAGAAAGCTTGACTGGGAGGCACAGTGGGAATGCGCCATGGATCCGGAAACAGCAAAACGTATCTGGAACGAGCGCAAACCGGAGCATGATGATACCTGCTCCATGTGTGGTAAATTCTGCGCAGTACGAAGCATGAACAAGGCACTTGCAGGAGAGCATATCGATATTCTGTAAGAATACAGAATGCATATGAGCATGCAGCATCACAGTAGAACGTGGTGTTGGCAGTATCCAGCCAGAAAACTGGTTGATCGAATGCGGATTGGGTATATTCGCCTGATTACAATATAAAAGACTGACACGTCAGAGCCGCTGCTGTCTGTGGTAAAATATCACAGCAGGGTGGCTCTTTTTGTATATTCAGCATGTTACTTTGTGCGGCAAGGATAGGAAATACGATATTTGACAGAACTTTTTACTGGAATAAAATGGTAAAGCGCACTATAATAAAAATTTTATATGATCAATAAAGGAAGGGAAGGTAAGAGAAAACGAAAACCCAGACTGCTAAAGTGACAGTTACTGCAACACCAACTCTGAAACCTAAGAAAGGTCTTATTAAAGAAAAGGCGGATATCGTTATTATGTAAAAAATAAACCGTTGAAGAATGCATGGAAAAGTTATCACTATTCCGGAAGGCCATGGTTTTGTAATGATCGACGGCCGCTATTATTTCGGAAAGACCGGAGCTGCATATAAAGCAGACATATCCAGCTGTGGAAAACATGGAGCCTTTGTCAGAAAAATCGGCAATAATTATTATGGATTTGATTATCTTGGACATATGGTAACAGGACTTCGCGGTGGAAAAACTTCCACGTATGGAGTTCCGCAGGTGTATTATTTTAATTCAAAGGGTGTATATGATAAAATCAGAACTGCAAAATACAGAAAGGTTCTTTACAGTAGCTGGAGTACGGTAAAGAAAATCCGGGTTTGATCATAAAGGAGTGGATCTTAGATTTATATAAATGGAGCAGAATACTTCTGTGACAGAATTAAGCCTTGTAATTATAAAAAGAGCGCGTTATAATGAACTCATAAAAAAGAAAATTTCTTCGGGGCAGGGTGTGATTCCCTACCGGCGGTATAGTCCGCGACCCGCTCCGGTACCGACAGTAAAGTCTGGATGAGAGAAGAACGCGCAGTATTTCATGAACGTGCTCAGTGCCCCGGGAAGAAGTTCCCGGGGCTTTTTATGTGAGGAAATATTTTTTCGCATAAAGATTTCTTGTAGAAATTTTCTTTGAATATTTCTAAAGAAGGAGAGAGAATTATGAGTGAACAGGTATTGCAGAGAGGAAATGCCGTGGAAAGGAGCAGAACAAGGACGATCGCACAGGTAGCCATGCTGGGGGCTGTGGCAGGGGTACTGATGAATCTGGAGTTTCCGATTCCGTTTCTTGCACCGTCTTTTTATCAGCTTGATTTTTCCGAGGTACCGGTTATGGTAGGAACTTTTGCCATGGGACCTGTGGCAGGTATTCTGATCGAGCTTGTGAAGATTCTCGTACATCTTGTGACCAAGGGAACCATGACTGCCGGTGTTGGTGATGTTGCCAACTTCCTGTTCGGATGTGCCTATGTGGTACCGGCCGGACTAATCTACCGTTTCCATCACAAGAAGAGCAGAGCACATGCTGTTGCAGGCATGGCAGTGGGTACAGTTCTGACAGCAATTCTTGCATGTTTTGTTAATGCTTTTGTACTGCTTCCGGCTTACGGTAAGGCTTTTGGAATGCCGATCGAGACATTTATCCAGATGGGAAGTGCGGTACACAGCTCCGTAAACGGACTGCTTACTTTTGCGCTGCTGATCATTGCGCCGTTTAATATCTTTAAATATGCACTGACATCTCTGATCGTATTTGTAATTTATAAGAAGATCCGTGTTGTACTGAAGGGTGACTGATCGTAATCAGCTGCCGGAGGATGAAGAAAAGATCAGAAATTGGTGGTTTCAGATAAATATCTGAGAATGTGAGAAATGCCATGTAATATATTGCCGATGGGCAGTAAATTACATGGCATTTTTTATGTTATAGGAAATTACTCCGTAATGTTCCTATA
>OCAK01001145.1_pt1 | contig 16758 bp, 9 predicted proteins | sample 1538301 | NCBI WGS metagenome assembly OCAK01 (sample SAMEA2580285, study PRJEB22360) | human gut metagenome | biome: human gut; feature: human-associated habitat; material: faeces | place: Denmark | collected 2008/2010 | reverse complement strand
CGCCCGACTTTTTATACTGATTGATGCAGCTGATAATGCAGAAATGGCAGCAAAAGAATTTAATCAATCTTGTTTTGTTCATGAACTATTGAGAGAAAAAATACCTGATGGGTGCAAGCTTATTTTTTTGTGTAGAACAGAAAGGATTTCTTTGTTACAGCCCCCTAGTTACGTTTTGAACCTCGAATTGAGTGGATTTAATATTAATGAAACGACAGAAAATTTAAGAAAAAGATTTCCTAATGCAACTAATAATGATGGAATAGAGTTTCACTGTTTAACAAGAGGAAATCCTAGGATTCAAGCAAATGCATTAGATGTAAAGTATAAGACAGTAAATGAATTACTGCACTCATTAGGGCCGTCAAGTACTTCTGTAGAGAAGCAAATAGAATTACAGCTAAATTCAGCTGTGAATAGAATGCGAGATTTATTGCCAGGTGAATTTAGGGATAATGTGAATTCAATCTGTTTAGGGTTAGCGAGTTTACCTCCACATATTCCAATTGATGTTTTAGCAAAAGCTGCCAATGTAAAAGTGGAAGCTATAAAAAGTTTTGTTTCTGATATTGGACGGTCATTATGGCTCTCGGACACATCTGTACAATTTAGAGATGAGCCTACTGAAAGCTGGTTTAGACATCGGTTTTTGGCCAGAACTAAAGATTACGAAACTTATATAGGACTCTTAGAACCTATTGCTTTACAATCATCATATGTGGCAGAAGTTCTGCCACAGCTCTATTTACAAGCAGAGCAATATGAAAAACTAATTAGTATTGCCCTTTCTGATGATTATCTACCAGAGAATAATCCCATTGATGCTCGTAATATACGTGTCCAGCGTTTGCAATTCGCTTTTAAAGCTGCTTTGAAATCAAATCATTTGAAAGATGCAGTTAAATTGGCCATGAGAGCAGGAGAAGAAATGGCAGGCAATCAACGACAACTAGGCCTTCTCCTGAATAACGTAGACTTACTTTCTCTATTACAAAGTAAGGAAAAGGTACAGGAAATAGCATTTAAAAGATTGCTTTGTAGTAATTGGGACGGCTCTGAGAATATATATGCAGCTTCGTTGTTATCAGGAATAGAAGAATATAAAGGAGAAGCAAGAGGCTATTTGCGATCATCAATGACTTGGTTAGGCTTGTATTTTGAAGAACAAAGAAAAACAAATAAAAGAAAGCATAGGAATGATGATGGTGTTACAGATGAAGATATTTTAGAATTAGCTTATAGTTATTTAAACATCTTTGATGTAGAACAATGTCTTGCTTTTTTATTAAGACTAAAAGCTAAAGAACGCATATTTAGGGTAATACAGAAACTCATAAGACGACTTATTGATTTGGGGCGTTTTGATGAGATTGAAAATTTGTTGTATAACAGTGTGCGTGAACCGTATTATGTAGTTGCGATAACCAGTGAGCTTCTCACAATCGGAAGAATTCCTTCAAAAACAAACATTGAGATTTGTTTAGACTTACTTTGTTCTTCTAAAGACAGAATTAAGAAACAAAGTAACTTACATAATGACAAAATTACACCAGCAATTATCTCTTTTCTGGAAACTTGTCTTTATAGGACTTTATCTCCTCATAAAATATTGCGGGTATTGAGATACTATGTACCTCTAAGAGCATCTCGTTTAGTTTCTGAATTACACTTTTCTTATGAAAGGAATATATACCTTAAGGCATTGGCAATAAGGATGGTACTTGTTGGAAAAACAGAGATAGATATAGATGAAATTATACCTAAAGAATTTGTAACTCAAGAGAAAAAATATGAATTAAATAATGAAATAAGTAATTTTAAAGAGATTATTTTAGAGCTTCTCCCTTGGTTTTTGCTTCGAGTTAACATTCTATATAGAAAAGAAATTTGTACTCTAAATTTGGTTAAGAAACTCAGTGATTCTTCACATAATATAAAAAGTTATAGATATCGTAGTAGTGATACTTTGCTACATGAGATAATAGAGATCTGCTCTTCTATTTTAGTTTTGTCAGATTTTACAAATCAAAAAGAAGTATCTGTTTTTTATCATAATTATATACATAGAAGTAAGGCATTCAAATTGCATAATAAGTTAAAACTATTACATGCTGTTTACCGTATCCCTAGACTATCTGATATTAGGCAAGAGTTGGAATTAGATTGCTATGAACATATACATTCTTTACATAATGAACAACCTGACGAAATAGCATGTCAATATATATCTATGTCTCGTGCAGTTTGCATTGAATCAATTGATGATGCCCGCGTATATTTTGACGAGGCGGTTGATATTATATCTAAATTTGGAGATGAAATAGTTCAGCGATGGGATGCTGTAGTGTCTCTTGCTAAACATGCAAGTGAGTTGGGGGAAATTTCAAACGAATTAGCTTATCGTTTTATTCGATGTGCTGAGTTAGTAGGAGAATGCGTGGATCGGGAAAAGCATTGGAATAGAAGTGAAGCAATACAGGTATGCACTAAAATGTCTTCCGGAATTGGAATATCTGCATTTAGCAGATGGAGAGATCGACATGTTGGACGATTTGAATATCAACTTGAGTGCTTATTGTATGAGTTGATAAATTCAGATAAAGTGACTCCTACTGTAGGTTGGGCATTAACCTATTTCTTTTCACAACATCAACACAATGATATATTGTTAATTTGTTTAAAAAAAGAATCATTAGAGGAAACAAAGCAAGCTCTTTTAAATGACGCTGTTTATTTACTACAAATAGAGGGGGCCAGTGAAGATTATTGGAAAGAACTAAAAGATATTGCATCTAGATTTAGGCTGAATAACGATCAATTAAATTTAATTGTAAACTCATTTGATAATACAAAAAATGAGTCATTAAAAGTTCAGTCTGACTATACTGATATTGACTTTAATTTGATGCAAGTTGATTGGGAGAAAATATTTAATGGGATATCGATAACCCATGACGGCTTTGAGGAACTTATGCTACGATTTAAAGCAGTTCAGACAGAAGATGAATTTAAATGGCATGAAAGAAGTTTTCAAAAGGAAATTATAAATCGATTAGATAAAACAGCCGTTAGAGATTTTGTTGAAATTATTCTACAGTCTATACATGTTGATTATTATGATGCTCTTTATTTCTTTTCCAAACTCCCCAAAGAGTATACCAATAAAATCAGTTTTAAAAAACAATGGCCACAAATAGTATTCCGTATAGGACAGCGATATGCGAATGATTTAGTCAATGAATATTCGTTTGATTATTTTAGAGCAGAGCTAAATCTTGATCTAAGCCTGATAGAAACACTAAAATCTGGTATATTATCCGGTTTAGAAAATAGTGATCTTAACAGTGCTGATAGTTTATTTGGCTTTGTAAAATTAGCTACACCATCTTTAGAAGTTATCGATTCGATTGAATTAACAGATTATTCATTATCAAGGTTTGAATTGCATATAGAAGATAATTTTGGAGATGGTGTCTGGAGTGATTGGTTAGAAGTTTCCAATGATATACATGAAAATATAGCAGGATTTATATGGTCTGCATTAGGTTCGCCCCGATCGGCAGAGAGATGGAATGCTGCCCATTGTGTAAGAAAGTTAGCTGAATTAAACTGTACAGATGTTTTGGATGCACTTATTAGATGGTTGATGTATGATAAGGTAGATGCATTTGGATGTAGACAATTTCCGTTTTATAATCTTCATGCAAGACAATATCTTCTAATTGCTTTAGCAAGAGAATCTTTGGAACAGCCTGAATTATTAAAAAAACACAGTGAGGTATTTTTTAAATATGCTTTATCAGAACCTCATATCTTGATTCAGAAATATGCATCTGAAATTGCAATAAATATCGAAAAAGCATTTCCAGGAACATATACAGTAGAAGTGTTTGCTATGATCAGTAATGTAGGAAAGATTGCATTTGAAATTGAAGAAAAAGAATATGGGTATAGGACAAATAGTTATTGGCATGATAAAGGAGAAATTGATACAAGCATAGATTATAACTTCGGGTGGGATTTTGAGAGATATTGGTATGAACCTTTGGGTGAGGTTTTCGGATTGCCAACTAAACAAATTGAAAACTTATCAGCAAATATAATTATTCATGAATGGGGGATAAATAATAGTGACGGATACAATAAGGATCCACGGGTTAGGTTATGGAATCAGTCTTATGATGAACGTGAAACATGGCATGATCATGGTAGTTATCCACGAACGGATAATTGGGATTTTTATTTGTCATACCACGCAATGCTTGTAACTGCGGCTAAACTTATTGAGAAAATGCCAGTTATCAAAGCAAGAGACTGGTATGAGAATGAGTGGGAAGAATGGCTATCAAGGCATGTATTAACTTCTAATAAGGGGAAATGGATATCTGATTATAGGGGAGCCTTACCTTTGAAAAGACCAAAATGGATTACGGAAGAAAAAAATGATGAATGGAAAGATAACATCAGCGAAGATAATTTTATTAATTGTTTGAGATTAAATGATGATAAAGAATTATGGATAAATGTTGAAGGGAGATGGCATGAAAAACACAATGAACGAACTGAAAAGTGTTCAATTTCATCAGCGTTAGTTGCTAAAGAAACCTCAGAATCACTTTTGAGAGCACTTAGTACGTGTTCAGATCCCTATGATTATAAGCTACCGTATTATAAAGAAGATAGGATGGAAATTGAAAACGGAATATTTGTCTTGAAAGGCTGGATTGATGAGCATTTAAATTCTTTGAGACTTGATGAAGCTGATCCATACGCAAATAACATTGCTTATCCTCCGTATTCATTGGGTGAGGATATTATAAAATGTTTTGGATTAGTTTCTAATGAAGGTAGGTTGTGGTATATTGATGATCCAAATGAAATTTTGTTGATTTGTGAAATCTGGAGTAGTTATAGACAAGATAGAAACGAAGAGTCAGATCAATCCGGTATTAAATTAAAAGCCAGTTTATCTTTCTTAAAATACCTCTGTAAAACTCTTGATTGTTACGTTATATTAGACGTAGGTATAAGTCGAGAAATATATTACAAGTATGATGGAGAGAAGAGAGAATATACAAAACCTCAGCATAAAATATTTATATTATCAGCAGATGGAAGACTTAAAACAACAGGATCAGATTATTTACTTGGGTAAATTGCTAGTTAAAGAACTTGGTTTAGAAAATAGTGTTGATACACTTTCTAGATGGATGGCTCATTTTTTGGCAGAAAAAATATCACTAGTTGAAAGATTACCAGAAAGTATAGAAAAAGAAAATGCTCAGAAGGAGTGTTTTGAGATTATATTGAAACTCTGGGAAAGCAGATGGGAACTCCCCTCAGGAAGACGTCTATTGGAGAATTTTAGGCCAATATTAAATGTTCTGGAAAAAATTAATCCTGAGAATAGAGAACCATTTTTTTATAGACAAGCAAGTAGAGTTGTAGAAACAGACAAAGTTTCCAATATTGATGAAATAAACAAATATATCGAAACAATTGAACAGATTGACAAAGTAACTAGGATATGGATTGATTTCCTCTTACAACAAGCTATATCAAAAGCTAAAAATGAAAATACAGAGACTATATTCAAAAATATTTTGCCCATATTTTGTAATAATGATCTTGATGCAATTCAAATATTGATCAATGATGTTGAGTTTTTTGAAGAAAACAACAAGAAAGATATACTTCAGAAAAGAATCGAAGAACTTGAAAAATTTGCAAAGTTAAATGAATTCATGTTAGCAGAATACAGAAAAGATCTTTCTAATCTAGAAAAGTAAATGTGTCTTGTTTTCATGTTTAAATTTTGCTTGAATAGCCTAAATTAGAATTTATATCATTTTGTCATTCTGTTAATTTAACCTTTGTTTATTTCTTCTGTATGTAAGTAGGGGAAAGGTGAAACATATTTATCCCCTCAATCCGGAGTTTAATAATAACGGATTGAGGGAATTTTCTTTTTAGCGATGACATTCGGATACTTGAAAATACAATCATCATAATGATTTCAGGCAATATGACAGAGATAAGACAAAACCAACTACAATCTGTCACATGAAAACGATCAGTTCAGAAAGATCTTCCAGCCTTGTGAAATCCTTATTACCTCTGTTTTAAGATATAATCCCGAAAGAAATCTCCTTGTATTTTACAGTGTTAAAAAAATCATTGTGATGACCAACCCAATTCATTGTGATAAGTGCATGAAGTCATTGTGATGACTTCCACAAGGTATTGTGATGATAGGGAAGAATCATTGCAATGAATTTGTGTAAAGGTGGAAATGAGGGTAGGAAATGATGGTGAAAATGGAACTTTTCTTTCTAAAACATGCTTTTTTAGAGATAGTGCAGTTAGCGAAAACTGCGAAAACCGAACAATCTGCAAGCTGGGAATGTTTATCTTTATCTTTTTGATTAATAACGATAAAGAAGGAATAAGTTATGAGAAATAAAGATTTTTGCAGGCTGATGCTCGAGCAGGAAAAGCAGAAGCGTAGTAATGGGGATGAAAGCACGGCTGATCTGTATCGTGCTACCCGAAATCATTTTGCTGCATTCATTCGTGAAGGAGGAAAGAGCGGGTTGCTGAGGGATGTGACGCAGGATGTTGTACAGGAGTTTGTCTTGTATTTGAAGGGAAAGAAACTGCGTGTAAATTCGGTGAATAGCTATATCAGTAACTTGCGAGCGATGTACAATCGTGCCTGTCGGGGTTGGAAAGGGCGGCCTGAGGAACGTCCGTTCGAGGGGATGCAGTTGCAACGGGAGGAGACTGTTAAACGGGCAGTCCCGGTGGAAGTGATCAAGCAGATGGCTGCACTTGATCTGGAAGAGGAACCGGAGAAAAAGCTGGCGGTGGATATGGCCCTGTTTTCTTTTTTGGCTTGCGGTATGCCTTTTGCGGATATCGTTCGTCTAGGAGGGGAGAACCTGGTTGAAGAAGGAAAAGTGTTGTCGTATCGCCGGCAAAAAACAGGTGCACTGATCGAAATGGAAGTTTCGGAGCCTATGCAGTTACTGATCGATCGTTACAGGCGGGCGGATTCCAAATATCTTTTTCCAGTGTTACAGGAGGGAGCCACATATGAACAGTATAAACAATGTCTGGCACAGGAAAATCAATATCTGGCAGATGTGCAGGTCTTATTGGGTTTATCTGCAAAGTTGACGACCTATGTTTTTCGTCATAGCTGGGCATCTGCGGCTTATCATCTTGGGATACCGATCGCTATCATTAGCCAGGCCCTGGGGCATTCTTCCGAAAAAATGACACGCATTTACTTGTCTGCTTTTGATGCAGGTAAGGTAGGAGAAGCAAATAAAAGGGTTTCTGAAGGTGTGAAGGAACTGATGGCTGCATAAATTATCCTTATTTATATAATAAGGTAATTCCCTCTCTTTTTGTTTGATATCCAAGCCTTTACAACTTGTGGATTTCGCAAAAGAGTTTGAATGCTCTGCAAACATAGGAAGAATCTTGTGGAAAAACAAAGCTTTTGGGTAAAATCCTAAAAAAAACATATAGAATTTGTATTAATTAACCTAGTTTCCTGCTTGTGACCTTTAAATCATAATTTTCAAAGAATAAGACATAAGGCGGGTGAAGACTGCTGTCTTATTAATATCCGTTTGAAAAAAACTGTTATCATTTTTACATGTTTTTACTCCACAAAATATTGAAATAAGACATCAATCCAAAATATCCCAGGGGCAAAACTCATTAAATCCCCCTTAAAACCGAGGTGCTTTTTATCCTTTCCCTTATTATATAAATAAGGAAGCTATTTAGAGGTCGAACGGATAATCAAAGGCTAGTATTGATATAATATATGTATAGGATAAAAATACCATATTGTCAAATCCCGTTGAAACGGATTTTTCTGTTGCTGGTTTACTGTTTGCTAGAAACTGGTATGACTGCGCAGACAACGACTTATCATAAGGCGGAGTCCTTTTTATTTTCTTTTAAAGAGAACAGCGATATGTTCCTGGCAGACTATGGCGACAATGCTTACCAACTGGAACGGATGGGGCGATTACTCGATGCTTCCCGCAACCGTTTGCTGAAAGGCAACTCCCACCTTTTAATCGTTTCGCATGTGGATGCCTACGGTGGTGAAGAAGAGCCGGTGATCAACGAAGCTTCCCTGCGCGCGAACCGTATCCGTGCTTATCTGAAGGTCCGTTTCGATATTCCTCACGAATGTGTTGCTTTTTATATCGACCGTAGCGGTAGTTATCGTGACCGGGTGCATGTGTATGAGGTGTATAAACCACTTCCGTGGTTTGCCAATACCTCGATCCATTACAGTGAGAGCCGTTACCCGGTTGCGATAAAAGCGGCGATCGACCGATATGGTGTCGTTCCTTATGTCGACCTGTACCGCCGTGGAGAGAAGGGAGGTTATGACCGTGAAGTGTATCGTATAGACGATCCTCTTTTTGACCGGACGGAACTGGAAGATTACCGGCTGGCATCGGTTGCGGATACCCTGCGGGTAAAAACAGAGCGTAAGATAACTGTACCGGAAGAAACAAGAGTGACACCGGTGGAACAGCCAGTCGTTGCAGTGAAAGCGGAACGTAAAGCTGCATATCTTGCCGTCAAAACCAACCTGCTTCCGTGGTGCACTGTTGTCCCTTCGGTGCGTCTGGGAACCGGCGAAACAAAGATAGAAGCCGGATCTTTTATGCCGAATCTGGCACTGGAATACTTTTTTGCCGACCGTTGGTCGATCGCCGTATCAGGCATGTATTCCGATTTCTCTTATAAGAATAAGGTACGCGATCACTGGTCTGTCTCTTCTTTTTCCATCGAACCCCGTGTGTGGCCATTGCGTCCGGGTGAGTTTGTATGGCTTAATGCCGGATTGTTCGGCGAGTACGGCGATTTTGACATACGAGGCAGTGCGATCGATCCGGATAAGGATATTCTCTATGGTCGGACCGGTCGTTTCCGGACGGCAGGTGCCAGTGTTGGTTGTCTGATTCCTTTCGGGAAAGGTTTCTGTATGGAGGCAGGGGTACGGGCAGGTTATCGTTCGGTGTCGGAGGGAAAGAAATACCGTTACGATAAAATGGACGATAAGAATTATCTGGAAACCCGTTTTTCGTCGACAGGTTTTATGATTGGGTTGAATGTCAGCTTGGTATATCGTTTTCAAATCAGATAAGGAAAGGAGGGAATATGGGTAAACATAAAAACAATAGAATAAAGAAATGGGTAATATGCCTGGTCGGCGCCCTGGCCTTGGCGGCATGTACCTATCATACGCCGGATGAAGACTGGGAGAAAAATGGGAGGGTGCGCTTGCTTCTCGATTGGCAAACCCGAGCACAGCCTTCGGTCATGACTTACCATTTCTATAAAGATGGAACAGGCAGTCCCGTTGTGCGACGTGGGGATGCTTGGGGATATGAAGGAACACTTCCGGCGGGATATTATAAAGTGGTTGTTTGTAATACCGACTGTGAGAATGTTTTGCTGGAGACGGAAAACGGATATGACGGGGCTTGTGGGAGGGCCCGGCAGGTATCTTCCCTGAAATCGTCACCGGTCTTGATCGCACAACCGGGTAATTTGTACAGTACCGGTTGTGAACAAATCGATATCGGGGGCGAAGAAATTGCAGTACGGGAATTAAGTCCCGCCAGTGTGGTTCGCAGGCTGGAGCTGAATATAAAGATCACAAGCGGAGAGACGGGTGAGGTGGTTCAATGTGAAAAACTGACCGGGCGGCTCACCGGTCTATCTCTGGGCGTATATCTTTCAAGTGGCAAACCTTTTTCCGGTACGTCTGCCTTTATGGTATTCGAGTCTGAGTTAACCTCTTCCGGAGTATATACCACGATACAGAATCTGTTCAGCCTGCCGGAAAAGGATGCCGGTAGCAGTCCGATCTGTCTTCTGTTGGACATGGAACTGGCGGACGGAATAGAAGTTTCCACGTCGATCGATATTACAGAAGAGATCGGTAACGCATTCATAGAGAATACGTTTTCGGTGATACTCGACCTGACGGTCAGGTACGATGAAATAGGCGGCTTGACTATCCTGCTGGCGGAATGGAAAAAAGGAAATGAAGGTTCGGGTATCGTCGATCCCTGAAATGGAATAACAATTAAACACTGGTATAATATGAGAACAAGTGAATTTTTAGCAGCAAGTATGTTGGTCGCCGTTTTTCTGGTAGGTTGTACCAACACAGAAGAGCCGGTGACGGCAAATAGTGAAGAAGCGATCCGCATAACGGCGGGTATCGGAGAAACTACCCGTGCGGTGATCGATGCCGATTATGGCACGGATCTGAATGTGTCGTTTGCCCGGATCGATAACCTGCCCGCAGGGACAAACTGGAATATGCCGTCGATCGATGCTATCCGTACCGGTGGTGCAGGTAATACGGCGATCACTTTCGAGCAGGAACAAAACTATCTGGCGGCAAACGGAGTGTCGGCCCTGATCGGCTACTATCCCCGCAAGACTCCGGAAGCAGGGACGGCCAATCCGTTACGTGTCGTTTACACGATTACCGGAGATGAAGATATTATGGCAACGGAGATACAGACAGGATGGTTGGCAGCCCCGTTCGAAGTATTCACCTTTAATCACCTGCTTACCCAGTTGCAATTTATTTGCGTGGGTTCTGCTGAAGCTGTTGCCAAATGGACGGCAGTCACTTCCATAACGATAAAAAATATAACCACAGAATTGACACTTTCGCTCGATAAAACGACGGGCGCCAGCTTAACGGCTATGGGTGTTGCCAATAAGAGTTTATTGGTAAAGAACTGTCCGGCGGCTGTCTCGGTTGTCGGTCAGGCTACTCCCCGGACCGGCTACCTGATGCTTTATCCGGTAGCGGATATGGGAACGGTTGCGGCTGCGATCGACCTGGAAGTGAAAGCTACTTACGGCGGAGAGGTAAAAACACTGCCTGTTTCTATAACGAATATTGATGGTGGGGTACAGGCGGGACAATCTCACCTGATCACGCTCACCTTTGCGGAGGACGGCACGATCATAGCAGAGGTCGGTATTGCCGTCTGGCAGCCGGGTAATGGCGGAAGTTCTATTATACCCCCCGGAGAATAATAAAAAATCGAATAAACCGATAGTCATAGCAACCGTCGTTATCCTTTCAGGTATCACCGCCTGTTCGGACAGCAATCCTACACCGCAGTTAGTTCCTGAAACGGTGGTCAACCTGGAAGGGGCGATCGGCTTGTCTACCCGCGTTGTAATCGATTCCGGTTATGAAACGGATCTGGATATCTGTTTTGTGCGTCAGGATGAAACAGGTAATACCTACGGTGCGTGGAGTCTGTACAAAGCTGTCCGTAGCGGAGGGGCAGGGAACCGTCCGATCCGGTTTGAGATACCCCAGTTATATCCGGCTGATGGAAGCCATATCCGCCTGCACGGTTATTATCCGGTGGAGAATGAGGTCGATCCGGTAACAGGTAAGGTGATTTTTACTTTAGACGGGATGACGGATATCATGGCAACGGGATGCCTTTCTGCAACCGCTTATGCTCCTGTGAGGACCTGCCTGTTCCGTCATTTGCTGACACAGGTCGGGTTGGTTTGCTATAGCGACCGGGCGGTGCTGTGGGGAGAGATCGTAAAGATAGAAGCAGTGGGAGTCCATACCCGTCAGGAACTCGATTGTACGGATGAGTCTCCCCGGTTGACGGATGTATCTTCCGCTGAAGTAATAAAAAATGTGATCGTGCAAGGGATAACCGGATTATTTCTCCCGCAGGTGGATGAAGGGGAAGGACTGCTTGATGCGCAAGGATATATCCTGCTTCCCGCATCGCTGCCTGTAGGGACGGACGGGAATCCGCTCCGGTTGGAGATAACCACGACGAAAGACGGAAAAGGGAATGAGATAGAAACGATAACGTCTGTATCCATTACCGTAGAAGATGGTTTTCAGATTGGCAAACGACATGTCGTTTCGCTTTTTTTCACAACGGGTACCCGTATACAAACATCTTTTGTCGGCGTAGAACCCTGGACGGATCACGATGCTGATGAATTACCCATCTGAAAGGATGGCTGACATAATTAAGTATGATTTTCTTTAATGTATAATTAAAAAACAAACGAAAATGAAAACAACAACAATGTGGGTTATAGCTATAGCCCTGGTGGCAGCAACAGGTTGCTCGGAAACAGAAACGGAAGTGATCGATTCCGGCGGCGACGATCAGGTAGCTTTAGGTATTTCACCTAATCTAAAGGTGGAAGCCGGAACCAGATCGGCAACTAAATCGGTCGTGAGCGGTGACCTTATTACCTATGCCAATTATACGACTGAAGCTCCGGGATTAGGCGTATTGATAACGAATAAGGCTGCAAATGGCTGGTATACACCTGATGGAACGGACTATACCGGCCACCATGTATGGTATATGGGTGATGAAAGGGGAGCGAATTGGATCTCCATACAAACAAAAGGAGCCACTTTTGCGGATACGAACGAGTCTCCTTATTATCTGACGAAGGATATAGGTAGAGTATATGCTTATTATCCGTATGATGTAACTATAACCAATACTCTTACAAATGTAAATGCGGAAGCCGACCTTAAAATACCCGTAACGGTTTTGAGTAGCGGTGAGATAAACGCTCAAAGAAATAATGCGAAGAAGTATTGGAACGCGGGTGCATGGGCATCTACAGCGAGGACTGACCTGGTCAATCTCAGTTTGCCGACAGAAAAAGACTACCTGTATTTTGGTGCGGATGGCGGACGCTATGTAAATAACGGACGTGCCGACGGATTTTCGCCTGTGACACCGGAGGATGAACCTAATAATCTGGATACGGATAATCCCGGTTACAAGATCAACCTGGATATGAAACATGCGATGGCGATGGTCTCTTTCCGGGTGTATGATGGCGGACGTTTAAGCGGTAATAATGTGAATTTTACGAAATTTACGATTAAGAATCATATCGGTGGTACAAATCTGTTCAAGACCGGTAACGGAAAAATGTCTTTGACGGACGGTACTATAACAGAGACAGTTGCAACGGCGGAATTGAGTCGTACGATCACTAATTATGTCCTGATGCGGCAAGTGGAAGCAGGAGAAGGACAGTATGCCTTTATACAGACCGGGACTACGACCGGCGGGATAAATGGTAAGACAGTTTCCAAATCGGTCAGTGCAATTGTGTATCCTGTCAATTTCGGTGAAAATGAAATCGACCTGGAGATCACGCTTCAAGAAGGTGATAATACTCCCGTCGTGTATCCCGTAACGCTGACCGGTAATCAATGGGAACCCAACAACAATTACATCTATACACTTTCTGCAGGGCGTAACAAACTCACGGTGATGGATGTCAGTGTTGAAGCCTGGGCGGACAACGAACAGGACGAAATACCTCTGTAATCATACATAAAAACAAAGCCCATGAAACAATTCATATGTACACTTTCGACAGTTGTTTTCTTCCTGCTGGCTAACGCTTGTACGGAGGCCACGATCTTTATGGGTGACGGGGGAAATGAAGGCAAAGGCGATGTGGAGGAGGGTGTTCCTTTGAGCGTAAAGAATCTGGGCTTATCGGTCGAGATAGAATCGAGAAGTATCGCAACGGGAGGAGCGGTTACCGGTGCCGCTAACCCTAATCCGCTTATGCAGGTAGGGCTTTGTGTTACGAAAGCGAACGGTTCCGCCTATGCCGGCGGTACTCATACACAGGTGTTTGTTTACAATACAGCGGCCGTTTCGCCTGGCTGGGAGTTAGCGGAGGGTGAGGAGAGGCTTTTGTTGTTTTCGGAGAAAGGAACCGTATACGGATATGCTCCGGCAGAGAAAAGCGTGTCTTTGTCAGGAACACCGAAAGTACCTGTCATGAGTGGTGTAAAGGTACTGGATAAACAGAAGTTTTACTTTAGCGACACCAGTGATCCGGTAGATGCATCGACCGATATACAGTGGGAAACCGATCAGGATGATTATCTGTATTGTAAAGTGCCCGTAGAGGTAGACCGCTGGCATCCGGAGGTTTCTTTGACGATGAATCATGCATTGGCAAAAGTGAGTTTCCGTGTGCTGGAAACGGATGGCGGTTCGGAGTTTGCCGGTAGCCGGGTGAAGAAGGTCGTGTTGAAAAGTAACAGCGGTTTTAAAAAGTCGACTTCCGCGAAGCTGAACCTGGCAACGGGGGAATTGGGAGGAACGATGGCGACAGTGGGTGAGTTGTGGTTTACAGCAGACGGTGACCTGCGAAGAGTTGGAACGGGGGTTGGTGCTGGTGAGGATGATATCCGTAAGGTTGCCATACAGGCTTTCGGGATGGTTATACCTGTGGCGGACGTCCCTGTGACGTTGGAGCTGACGCTTGACAATGGTTCTGTTTTTACGATGGCTCCGGCGACAGGCGGCGGTGTAAGTACATTTATTGCCAACTGGTTGAAGGGGAACAATTATATCTACAACATCCAGCTATCTCCGCAAGGTATCAGTATTACTAATGTTGAAGTAGCTGGTTGGGCAGAGGGCGGTGCAACGGATGTTCCAGTGGAATAGTGAAACAAAATAATGCGAAAGACGAAATAAAATGGAACGGAATCGAGTACAGTTATATCTGTTATACTTGTTGTGGCTACTGGCTGGTATATTGCTGGTTGGGTGTACGGCGGAACCGGTAGAGGAGATCGTACCGGAAGAGAGCCGGCCGGTAGCCCTTAGTTTCGGCAAGCCCAATTTGGGCGTGCCGGAACTCCTGACCCGTGCCGGAGAGGTTACCACCCCACCTCCAACGCCTTTACCAGCCGGGGCAACCGTACGTATCGGGGCTTATTTCACCGGTAATGTAGGAGATGTGTCGGCAGAAGCTTCCTTCTCTACGGTAGCCCCCTCGTTTGAAGCAACCTACGTGGTAGGGGATGACGGCAGTTTATCCCCTTGCTGCGTGAATGGGAACGGAGAGCAAGCGGTGGGTACAGCCAAAGGTTTGACTGTTAGGAACGGTATGTACGATTTCTATGCAGTCTCCCCGGCACGACCGCTATTGCAAGGGAATGACGGTTTCTATAGGGTAACCGGTATTCCCCATAAAGAGGATGTAATGACCTCTTTTGTTCGTGGTGTGGCTGTGACGAAGATTGCCAGACAAGTGACACTCCGAACTTTTAGCAGGAAATGTGCGATGTTGGTATTCAATGTGGCCCCTTCACCTGGTAATGCTCTTCCTTTTGATCGGTTATATGGAACTTCTCTTGTAATAAGAAAGATATCGTCTTCGGGGGCTGTCCTGCTGGCAGGTACGGATACGGGTATTCTTCCTACGGGAGGCGGTATCGGGGTGGATGCGGAAGTTACATTTGCTACAGAAGAATTTGAACCGGTCGATCCTGGTTCTGATCCGGATAATTGCGGTCTGAACAAAACAAAAGGTATTGTCCTTCCCAAAGACAACCAACCTTTCGAGGTGGAGATAACTGTAGTAAGAGACGATGAAACAGCGATCCTCAGGGCCACTATCGACCGGAATATATCTTTCGACGAAGGCAAGCGGTATATTTTTACCCTCGAAGTGAAGAATAATGAGAGCAGTCTGATTATGAAGGTACTCGATTGGAATGCAATAGCTTTCAGAGACGACAATGTGGGAGGCCCCGACACTCCTTATCCCGACCCTGATATCAACGAAGGAATAGGTACAACCGTTACTGTTGCCCGATGGACGGAAATAGCCTGGAGTGGCAACGGAAATGTCGGTGGAGATAGTTGAACGAATATAGTTTAAAAACGAAATACAATGAAACGAATAAGTAAAACAAGGTTGTTTGTATTGTTGTTTCTGTTGGTGGCAGGCAGTTGTACGGAGACGGATGTGGAAGAAGATGATATTCCGCTTCATGCTCAGAAGGAAGTGGATGCCGGATTTATCCTGAATGTGCAGGCTAACCGGACTCCTGTTACCCGTAGCATCACTTTTACTCCCGACGGCACGATCGAGTCGGATACGCTGGCAGTAGGTACAAATGACTCGATACGAACGAAGGCCGCCGCTCCATTGTCTGAAATGCAGGAAAGCCAGATTGCCAGCCTGTGGGTCGGGCAGTATGATGTTATAACAGGTATGCGTTTGTTTAACCAGTATATTCCTTCTATGACAGGAACTACAGTTAATCTGAAATTGAAGCATAATGGCAACAGGAACCGTGTCTATTTTATATCGAATGCCGGTGACCTGGGGGCGATAGCTACTGAAGCAATTTTGAAAAAACATACGTTGGTTTATACTTCTACGCCTGAGGGGTTGCCTGACAATAATTTATGTAAAATGATGGGATACTGGGAGGGTGAAGTGACAGCTGATGGCATAAGAGATATAGGGGTGGAACTAACCCGTCTTATTGCAACGATTGTGTTTACTTATTCGACAGGTGCTGATTTCACATTCAGGCCTGCTTCTGTTGCTTTGAAGAATGCCCCGACCGTATCGCAGGTGAAAGCACCAACGGAACAATTGACAACAGGGGGTATCAGTTATAATATATATACAGGAACGGTCAACCAGGAGGGTGCGACTATTTATTGGTATTTGCCGGAAAATATGGCGGGTACTGTCAGTGGAGAAAATGTCGTCGATTCGGAGAAGAAGAAGACTGGTCAGGGTGTGACGAACGCAACCTGTATCGAGCTGACCGGAACAGCCGAACAAGGAGGTGTAACGTATGGGGATGTTACTTTCCGTTTTTATCCGGGTAGTGAT
>OCAK01001134.1_pt1 | contig 16907 bp, 16 predicted proteins | sample 1538301 | NCBI WGS metagenome assembly OCAK01 (sample SAMEA2580285, study PRJEB22360) | human gut metagenome | biome: human gut; feature: human-associated habitat; material: faeces | place: Denmark | collected 2008/2010 | reverse complement strand
TATTATAATACACGGTTCGTTGGTCAAGCGGTTAAGACGCCGCCCTCTCACGGCGGAAACACGGGTTCGATTCCCGTACGGACTGCTGAGATATAAATCCAGTGTTTATACAGATTCTTGCGAAACTGTTGTAGACACTGGATTTTTGTTTTTTATACGATCATACAATATGTGTACGTTAGTCGGGGTTGGAGTTGCATCATTGACTAATGTACAGTATAAAGTTAAAAACATGAAAAAAGTATTTGACAAAGGGTATTGTGTATGATAATATAATACACGGTTCGTTGGTCAAGCGGTTAAGACGCCGCCCTCTCACGGCGGAAACACGGGTTCGATTCCCGTACGGACTGCTCTATTATAAATATAATAGCCCAACCCGAGAAAATGTTGTCATACGACAACATTTTTTTTTACAAATTATAAATATTCAGCCAGATGGAAGTAAAGCTAAGCCTTATCAGGTGAAACAGATTAGAAATTTAATATTAAAATATGGATTGGAGGTGTAGATAAATGCATAAATATGAGAGGATAATATACTGGTCAGAACAGGATCAAAAATTTATTGTTGAAGTACCAGAGTTGGCTGGTTGTGTGGCGGACGGAGAAACGGCGGCAGAGGCTTTGGAAAATGTGGAAACAGTTATTTCCGAATGGATAGAGACGGCAAAGGCTATTGGGCGGGAAATTCCAGTGCCAAAAGGAAAATTGATGTACGCATAATGAAAAATCCAGTGTTTTCATGGAATCATCCGTGAAAACACTGGATTTTTTACGAAATAAACTTCTTTACAATTCAATGGTCAGTTCTACCGGACAGTGATCCGAACCGAATACATCGGTATGGATAGCTGCTCCGGGGAGACTGGAATCGATCCGCCATCCGGCGTTTTTCTCGCGGGCTTTAAAGCGGTAGGACCACCAGGAATAAATGCCCTCGGCATCCGGATAAAAATAACGGAAGGTATCCGTAAAACCGGCGTTTAAAAGTTCAGTCATTTTTTCCCGTTCTTCATCGGAAAAACCGGCATTTTTGCGGTTGGTCTTTGGATTTTTCAGATCGATCTCCGTGTGTGCAACATTTAAATCGCCGCAGAGAATGACCGGCTTTTTGCTGTCGAGCTGAAGAAGATAAGCGCGGAAAGCATCTTCCCATTCCATGCGGTAGGGAAGCCGCGCCAGTTCGTTCTGGGAGTTTGGAGTGTAACAGGTGACAAGGTAGAAGCTGTCATATTCGAGGGTGATCACCCGGCCTTCGGTATCGCAGATTGCGGTGCCGATGCCGCGTGTGACCTGAAGAGGTTCGTGTTTTGCAAAGATTGCTGTGCCGGAGTAGCCTTTTTTCTCGGCGTAATTCCAGTACTGGTGGTAGCCCGGCAGATCAAGTGTGATCTGTCCTTCCTGCAGCTTGGATTCCTGGATGCAGAAAAAATCGGCATCTGCGGCATGAAAATAATCGAGAAATCCTTTTTGTACACAGGCGCGCAGCCCGTTAACGTTCCATGAGATAAGTTTCATTTCTGATGTCCTCCTGAGTTGCTTTTATACAAATTATATACATATGGGAAAGAAAGTACAAGTCTTGTTACTGCTTGCAGGGGAACCGGGGAACAATAACCAGGCTTCTGAAAAAAGTACTTGACGCATGGCCTGTGCTATGATAGTATAATACACGGTTCGTTGGTCAAGCGGTTAAGACGCCGCCCTCTCACGGCGGAAACACGGGTTCGATTCCCGTACGGACTGCTGAAGTTCTTACCTGATTGGGTAAGAACTTTTTGTTTTATGAAAGAAATACACAAAATCCCTTGAAATCAGGGAAAAAGAGTGATATGATAACAAAAGTAACATAGAAACTAAGGTTGAGAGAGGGCAGATGTCCTCTCTCAAATTTTTGTGAAAATGTGTTTTATGTCAAAGAAAAGAGGTGGTAATATGTCAAAGGCAAGTACTTATGAGGCAAAGACAGAACAACTGATTCTTCCGATTCTGGAGCGTATGCAGTTTGAACTGGTAGATGTAGAATATGTCAAGGAAGGCAGCACGTATTATCTGCGGGCGTATATTGACAAAGAAGGGGGCATTACAATCAACGATTGTGAGGCGGTGGCACGTGAGATGAATGAACTGCTCGACCGTGAAGATTTTATTCCGGATTCCTATACATTTGAGGTAAGTTCTCCGGGACTTGGCAGACCTTTAAAGAAAGAAAAAGATTATGTCCGAAATATGGGCAAAGAAATTGAGATCCGTACCTACCGTGCAATCGACCGCTGCAAGGAATTCACAGGAATTTTAAAAGCGTATGATGACACATCTGTGACGATTGCAGATGAGAACGACAAAGAGACCACCTTTTTAAAGACAGATATTGCACTGACAATGACTTATAGAGCAGTTTATAGAAAAGCCCGTTTTGCGGAGGTAAACTGCGCAGGAGATATCGCTTATGCGATACCTCATATGTGGAAAACACGATAAATATATATGGAGGATAAAAATCATGAATAATGAGTTATTGGATGCGTTAACGATACTGGAGAAGGAGAAAAACATCAGTAAAGAAACGCTGCTGGAGGCAATTGAAAATTCCCTTTTAACTGCCTGCAAAAATCACTTTGGAAAGGCTGACAACGTAAAAGTTGTGATTGATCCGGATACCTGCGAATATCATTGTTATCAGGAAAAAACAGTGGTAGAGACCGTGGAAGATCCGATTGAGCAGATCTCTTTGCAGAATGCCCAGATGATCAATGGAAAATATACATTGGGCGATATCGTTCAGGTAGAAGTAAAATCCAAGGAATTTGGCCGTATTGCAACACAGAATGCCAAGAACGTGATCTTACAGAAGATTCGTGAAGAAGAACGAAAAGTGATTTACGATGAGTATTTCAGCATGGAAAAAGAAGTCGTAACAGGTGTTGTTCAGCGTTATGTCGGACGCAATGTCAGCATTAATCTGGGAAAAGCAGATGCACTTCTGACCGAAAGCGAGCAGATCAAGGGCGAAACATTCCAGCCGACCGAACGTATCAAAGTGTATATCCTGGAAGTAAAGGCTACTTCCAAGGGACCGAAGATTCTTGTATCAAGAACCCATCCGGAACTGGTCAAGAGACTGTTTGAGTCCGAAGTTTCCGAAGTACGTGATGGCATTGTTGAGATCAAGGCAATTTCACGTGAGGCAGGAAGCCGTACCAAGATTGCTGTATGGTCCAATGATCCGGATGTTGATCCGGTTGGTGCCTGTGTCGGATTAAACGGTGCACGTGTTAACGCGATCGTCAATGAGCTGCGCGGAGAGAAAATCGATATTATTACCTGGGATGAGAATCCTGCCATCCTGATCCAGAATGCATTAAGTCCTGCAAAGGTGATTTCCGTTATTGCAGATGCGGATGAAAAAGCAGCAAAGGTTGTTGTTCCGGACTACCAGTTATCCCTTGCAATCGGCAAAGAAGGACAGAATGCCCGTCTGGCTGCCCGTCTGACCGGATTCAAGATCGATATCAAGAGTGAGACACAGGCAAGAGAGTCCGGGGATTTCCTTGATTATGAGAACGATTATGAAGACGATGAATATGACGATAATTATGAGTATGATGAGGAAGGCTATTACAAAGATCCGGATGCAGCAGAGGAGACTTCTTCCGATGAAGAGCCGGCAGAAGAAGCACCTGTAGAAGAAACACCGGTAGAAGAAACTTCCTCTGAGGAGTAATTATGGCAAATAAAAAAATTCCATTGCGCAAGTGTGTCGCCTGTAATGAAATGAAAGAAAAGAAGGAAATGATCCGGGTGATCAAAACACCGGAAAATGAAATTGTACTGGATGCCACCGGTCGCAAAAACGGCCGTGGGCATACATCTGTGCAGATCCTGAGTGTCTTCGCCTGGCAAGAAAATCCAAAGGACTTGAGCGCTCCCTTAAGACTGCAATTCCGCAGGATGTGTATGAAAGTCTGGAAAAGGAGATGAGTACACTTGCATAATGATCCCGTATTATCCATGATTGGAATAGCAGCAAAGTCTGGAAATGTTGTAAGCGGTGAGTTTTCTACAGAAAAAGCAGTAAAAACAGGTCATGCATATCTCGTGATTGTCTCTGCGGAGGCATCCGGGAACACAAAAAAGAGTTTTTGTAATATGACGGATTTTTACCATGTGCCATGCTACTGTTACGGAAGCAAGGAAGCACTTGGACGCTGTATCGGAAAAGAATTCCGTGCATCACTTGCCGTGACAGATGAGAATCTGGCGAGGGCCGTAGAAAAGAAGCTCAAAGAGCGCACCGTATAAAAATATAAAACTGAATAACGGAGGTAAATTCATTTATGGCAAAAATGAGAGTTCATGAACTCGCGAAAGAGTTAAATATAAAATCACAGGATATTTTGGATAAATTAAAAAATACAAAGTTTGACGGAAAAAGTGCATCCAGCAATATGGAGGATGAAGCACAGGCACTGATCCGCGGAGCTTTTGCAAAAGAGACAAAATCGGCAGCAGATGCAAAAAAACCGGAAGCTGCAAAGACTGGTGCAGGAAAACCAGCGGATGGAAAGGAACGTCCAAAGAAGAAATCCAGCATCACAGCCGTATTTAATGCACAGTACAGCAAACAGTCCAGAAAGCCGGCAAACGGAAATAACAACAACCGTGGAAACGGAAATGGAAACGGTAATAACAGAAGACGGGAGGACAATAAGCGTCCGGCACAGCACAGCATCATTCGTCCGCGTCCGGTCGGGGAGCGTGCAATGCGTCCGATCAGTGAGCGTACGCCTTCGCCGACAGCGGATCTTGAAGTAAGTAAGCCGGCAAACAATAAACCGGCAGAAAACACAAATACCCGCAACAGCCAGGAAAACCGCGGAAACAACAATCATTCCGGTGGCGAGAGAAACAACAGACCGCAGAATGACAGAAACAATGACAGAGGCGGGGAGAGAAATAATAACCGTCATCAGGGAGATAGAAATAATAACAATCGTCCGAACGGAGACAGAAACAACAGCCGTCCACAGAACGACAGAAACAATAACGGCAGAAAGAACCGTTTCAGTAAAGAGCCGGCAGCAGTTGCAGCACCGGAAGAAATCCGCGGAAAGGACTCCCGTGGAAATAATGACCGCCGCAATAACAACAATAATCATCGGAAAGATCATGATAAACTCGGCGGAAAGAAACAGGAAAATTATGTAAACCTTGAGAAGCACGGCGGCAGAAAGAAACCACAGCAGCAGCCGAAGCCGAAGGAAGATGAAAATGTAATCAAGACGATCACACTTCCGGAAAAGATGACAATCCGTGATCTGGCAGACAAGATGAAACTGCAGCCATCTGCCATTGTAAAGAAACTCTTTATGAAGGGTGAAATGGTAACGGTAAATCAGGAAGTAGATTTTGAGACAGCGGAAGAAATCGCACTGGAGTTTAACTTTATCTGCGAGCCGGAGGAGAAGATTGATGTCATCGCGGAACTCTTAAAAGAGGATGAAGAAGATCCGAAGAATCTGGTTCCACGTCCACCGGTTGTCTGTGTTATGGGGCATGTCGATCATGGTAAAACATCCCTGCTGGATGCGATCCGTTCCACACGTGTGACAGACCGCGAGGCCGGTGGTATTACCCAGCATATCGGTGCATCTGTGGTGTCCATCAATGGACAGAAGATCACGTTCCTGGATACTCCTGGTCATGAGGCATTTACCGCAATGCGTATGCGTGGTGCAAATTCTACCGATATTGCAATCCTGGTTGTCGCTGCAGATGATGGTGTTATGCCACAGACCATCGAGGCAATCAACCATGCAAAGGCTGCCGGTGTAGAAATCATCGTTGCTGTCAACAAGATTGATAAGCCGAGTGCAAACATTGAAAAAGTAAAGCAGGAGCTTTCCGAATACGAACTGATTCCGGAAGACTGGGGTGGAAGTACGATTTTCTGTCCGGTTTCTGCACATACTAAGGAAGGTATCGACAATCTTCTGGAAATGATCCTTCTGACTGCAGAAGTGATGGAACTGAAAGCAAATCCAAACCGTAATGCAAGAGGTCTGGTCATTGAGGCACAGCTGGATAAGGGACGTGGTGCGGTAGCAACGGTTCTGGTTCAGAAAGGAACACTTCATGTCGGAGATTCCATTGCCTGTGGAAGCAGCTACGGTAAAGTCCGTGCCATGATCGACGACAAGGGACAGCGCGTGAAGAAGGCAACTCCTTCCACACCGGTAGAGATCCTCGGATTAAACAGTGTTCCGGCAGCCGGAGAGACATTTGTTGTCTGCGATTCCGATAAGGAAGCAAAATCATTTGCAGATACTTATATTTCAGAGGAAAAGAACCGCCTGATCGAAGATACCAAGGCAAAGATGTCACTGGATGATCTGTTCTCCCAGATCCAGTCCGGAAATATGAAGGAACTTGATATTATTGTAAAAGCGGATGTACAGGGTTCTGTTGAGGCAGTGAAACAGTCACTTGTGAAACTGTCCAATGAAGAAGTGGTTGTAAAAGTGATCCATGGTGGTGTCGGCGCAATCAACGAATCTGATGTTATTCTTGCTTCCGCATCCAATGCGATCATCATCGGATTTAATGTCCGTCCGGACCCGATTGCAAAAGTTACCGCAGATAATGAGGGTGTAGATATCCGTCTGTACAAGGTTATTTACAATGCGATCGAGGATGTAGAGGCTGCCATGAAGGGTATGCTTGATCCTGTATTTGAGGAGAAAGTTATCGGTCATGCAGAAATCCGTCAGATCTTTAAGGCATCCGGTGTCGGTAATATTGCCGGTTCTTATGTACTTGACGGTGTGATGGAACGCGGATGTAAAGTTCGTATTTCCAGAGAAGGCGAGCAGATCTTCGAGGGAGATTTAGCATCCCTGAAGCGTTTCAAGGATGATGTCAAGGAAGTTAAGGCCGGATATGAATGTGGTCTTGTATTCGAAGGCTTTAATGACATTCAGGAACTTGATCAGGTAGAAGCTTATAAGATGGTAGAAGTACCAAGATAGGATAGAATATGAGAAAAAACAGTATTAAAAATATTCGGATCAATGAGGAAGTGATGCGTGAGCTTTCCAATATTATCCGCAGGGAAATCAAAGACCCGCGGATCAATCCGATGACCAGTGTAGTTGCAGTGGAGGTCGCTCCGGATCTGAAAACGGCAAAGGCCTATATCAGTGTGCTGGGGGATGAAAAATCACAGCAGGATACGATTGCAGGACTTCGCTCCGCAGAAGGATTTATTCGCAGGAGCCTGGCAAAGTCCGTAAATCTGCGCAACACACCGGAGATCAAATTTGTATTGGATCAGTCCATTGAATATGGAATCCATATGTCAAAAATGATTGATGAAGTGACCAAAGATATAAAGGAGAAACCGGATGAAGAAGCTTGATGAGATTCTTGCAGGGAAAAAATCGGTAGGTCTTGCTGGACATGTACGTCCGGATGGGGATTGTGTGGGCTCCACACTCGGAGTTTACAACTATATCCGGAAATATTATCCGGATGTGGATGTGCGATTGTATCTTGAGCCGATTCCCAATATCTTTAAATTCCTGAATTTTTCATCGGAAATCCGCAGTGACTATGAGGAATCCGTGGTGTTTGATTTGTTTATCGCCATGGACTGCGGAGATGAGAAACGTCTGGGGAATGCTGCACGTTATTTTCAGGAAGCAAAGCATACAGCCTGTATTGACCACCATGTCAGTAACCAGAGTTTTGCAGAGGAAAATTATATTTTCCCGGATGCAAGTTCCACTTGTGAGCTGATCTGTGAACTGTTAGATACGGAGAAGATCACAAAAGAAATCGCGGAATGTCTGTATACCGGAATGGTTACCGATACCGGAGTGTTTCAGTATTCCTGCACGTCTTCCTCCACGATGAATATGGCGGGCATGCTGATGGATAAAGGAATTGATTTCACAAAAATTGTGGATGAAGCTTTTAATCAGAAAACATACAACCAGAACCGTGCCATGGGACAGGCGCTGCTTTCCAGCAGACTTCGTCTGGGTGGCAGAGTAGTGACTTCTTTTCTGACGCTCGAAGAGATGCATGCACTCGAAGTTCTTCCGAAACATATGGAAGGAATCGTGGAGCAGATGCGCAATACCAAAGATGTGGAACTTGCAGTATTCCTTTATGAGAATGAGGATCATACGTTTAAAGTAAGTTTTCGTGTAAACGGTGCGTTTGATGCGGCATCGCTTGCGATGCATTTTGGCGGCGGCGGGCATGTCAAGGCTGCCGGATGTACCGTGGAAGGACCGGCAGAAGAGGCAATCGAGCGTATTCTTGCCGAGGTTGAGAAGAGATTATAATATGATAAACGGAATTATAAATGTTTATAAAGAGCGGGGCTTTACTTCCTTTGACGTGGTAGCAAAGCTCCGCGGCATTTTACATGAGCGTAAAATCGGACATACCGGAACGCTCGATCCGGAAGCGACCGGAGTACTTCCCGTATGCATCGGAAATGCAACAAAGGTATGTGAACTTCTGACGGATAAGGATAAAGTGTATCGTACGGTGATGCATCTTGGCATTACAACCGATACACAGGATATGACCGGAACGGTGAAAGAAGATTGTTCCAGAGAGGCTGCATTGCTGAAAGAACAGACCGTGGAAGCGGCTATTTTGCAGTTCGTTGGAGATTATGAGCAGATTCCGCCAATGTACTCGGCACTCAAAGTCAACGGAAAGAAGTTATGTGATCTGGCCCGCGCCGGAATTGAGGTAGAGCGGAAAGCCCGCACGGTTAAAATTTTTTCTATAGAAATTGAAAAAATCAATCTTCCTTATGTGACGATGCAGGTGCACTGTTCCAAGGGAACTTATATCCGTACGCTGTGTGCGGATATCGGAGAGGCGCTTGGCGTAGGCGCGTGTATGGAATCCCTGGTCCGGACAAGAGTGAGTGTTTTTCCTCTGGAAGAGGCACACACGTTGGCAGAAATTGAAAAGATAAGGGATGAAGGAACGCTGGAAGAACTGATTCTTCCGGTGGACCGCGTGTTTGAGGGAAAGACGAAACTGACGGTTGTACCGGAAGCGTTTCGTTTTCTTCAGAATGGAAACCGTTTAAACGATGGAAATTTTACGGATGTTCCGGAAAAAATTGCGGATGGTGAGCAGGTACTGGTTTATGATCCGATGGGACATTTTTACGCTGTATATCAGTATGAGAGAGAAACAAAGGACTATAAAGTCCGGAAAATGTTTGGTGCATAAATATGATTTGCTGGAATAAGATAGAAGATTTTCATATAGAAGAACCAACGGCATTGTCGCTGGGAAAATTTGACGGAGTACACCGTGGACACGAAGCACTGATTGAACACCTTCTGGAAAAGAAGAAAGAAGGGTTAAAGGCCGTTGTTTTTACGTTTGATATTCCACCGAAAAAACTTACGGAGAATAATAATTACCGTGTCCTTTCGACCAATAAAGAAAAGCAGGAAATTCTCAAAGAGCGTGGAATTGATTACCTGTTGGAATGTCCGTTTACCAAAGAAGTCATGTGCATGGAGCCGGAGGCTTTTGTTGCATGGATTGTAAAAAGTCTGCATGTAAAGAGCATGGTAGTCGGATCGGATTTCCGGTTTGGCCATAACCGGAAAGGGGATCATATTCTGCTGGAAAAATTGTCCGCGACATATGGCTATACCCTTAGGGTGGTAGACAAGATCCAGTATGAGGGACGGGACATCAGCAGTACGTTTGTGCGGGAACAGATCATAAAAGGCAATATGGAAAAGGCAAATGATCTGCTTGGGTATCCGTTTTTTGTAAAGAGTGAAGTGATTCATGGAAGGCAGCTTGGAAGAACGCTCGGAATCCCGACGATCAATATGGAACTTGTGGCCGAAAAACTTCTTCCGCCGAAAGGTGTATATGCAACTGCGGTAGAGATTGGTGGAAAATATTACACAGGTGTGACAAATGTCGGATGCAAACCGACCGTCAATCATTCCAATAAAGTAAATGTGGAGACGCATATACTGGATTTTTCCGGTGATCTGTACGGATATGAACTAAAGGTCAGCTTTTATTCTTTTATACGTCCGGAACAGAGATTCTCGTCTGTAGAGATGTTAAAAGAACAGATGGAAAGAGACATTGAAACGAGCCGCAGTCGTATGATGTCGATAAACGGCGACATGTAAACATATTACATAAATATTACAAAAATATGTTGACATTGTAATTATTTGTTGTTATACTCGTTTTGTTATGAGATTTCATGAGACATGAGGGAGGAATCTGTGAAATGAATCGTATGACAAAAAAGAGAGTTGGAATGGTACTTGCTTTTTCTCTGACACTGACCGGTGCGGCAGCCTATATCGGGATACAGCAGGGAAATACAGATAAAACAGAGGCGGCCGGATCGCTCACAGCCGGTGTTTCCGCATCTTTGAATGCAAGCGAAGTGGAGGCGCTGGATGTGACGGCAGGAGTAACCAGTCAGCTGTATGATAAAACAGATGTTGCGGTGGCTGCGAATGAAAAGCAGATGGTTGCACAGGGAATCGAAGATACGCAGACAAAAGAAGCGGTTTCGGAAAATACCACGGAGGATACCAGCATCTGTGGGTATAAAAATCTTGGAATCGCGCAGGTGCAGGGAAGCCTGAATGTGCGAAAAAAAGCATCCACAGACAGTAAAGTTGTTGGAAAAATGACGGATAAAGATGCCTGTGAGATTGTCTCGGTCAAGGGAGATTGGGCAAAGATCACCTCCGGCAAGGTGGAAGGTTATGTAAAGACAGAGTATCTTCTGACAGGAGATGCGGCAAAAAATGTAGCAAAGAAAGAAATTACAAAAGTTGTTACAGTAAATACCACAACCCTTCGTGTAAGAGAAAAGGCTTCGGAAGATTCTGCAATACTTTCTCTGGTTGGAGAGGGAGAGGATCTTGTTGTGGAAGATACAAAAGACGGCTGGTATAAAGTGGAAGTGGATGATCAGAAAGGATATATTTCCGGAGATTATGTAGAGGTAACAGAAAAACTTCCGACAGCATCGACGGTAAAAGAACTGGAATACGGAGAGGGATACACGGATTCCCGCGTTTCTTTAGTACAGTTTGCATTACAGTTTGTAGGAAACCGTTATGTCTGGGGTGGAACAAGCCTGACAAATGGAATTGATTGTTCCGGATTTACGATGCAGGTATATGCGAGATACGGAGTCGGTCTCCCGCATCATGCGGCAAGTCAGCCGGCATACGGAAATCGAATCAGTGCATCTGAGGCAAAACCGGGAGATCTCTTTTTCTATGGAAACGGAAGCAGCATCAGCCATGTGGGAATTTATATCGGAAACGGTCAGATTGTGCATGCCAGCAATGCACGTACCGGAATTAAAATTTCCAGTGCCTATTACCGGACACCAATCTGTGTCATATCGTATTTAAATTAAAAAACTGTTTACAACGATACGGATTTATGATACATTAGATTAGTATGGTTTAACCCATATTCGGTGAATGGACACTCCGACCTTTTGCTGAGTATCGGGTGCAAAAATATTTTAAGGAGGATCATAAAATGATCGCAAAAGAAAAGAAACAGGCAATTATCAATGAGTATGGAAGAACACCAAACGACACTGGTTCACCAGAAGTTCAGGTAGCTGTTCTTACTGCAAGAATTCAGGAGCTTACTGAGCACTTAAAGCAGAATCCAAAGGATCATCATTCCAGAAGAGGTATGCTTAAGATGATCGGTCAGAGACGTGGATTATTATCATACTTAAAGAGCATTGATATTGAAAGATATCGTTCTTTAATTGAGCGTTTAGGACTCAGAAAATAATTGTAAACAAAGAGCGGAGTTTTATATTCCGCTCTTCTTTTTGTTGTATGGCAGAACTTTTTTCCGGGACCACTGAAGAGGACAAAACGCTGTTTTGTATTGTTCAGTAGTTTCGGGGTTTTGACATACCGTATTAAATTTTGAAGGAGAGAATACATGTACAAAAGTTATTCAATGGAACTGGCAGGCAGAACACTGACCGTTGATATCGGAAGAGTATGTGCACAGGCAAATGGTGCCGCATTATTAAAATATGGAGAGACTACCGTATTATCTACGGCTACTGCTTCCGACAAGCCGAGAGATGGCGTTGATTTCTTCCCGCTGAGCGTGGAATTTGAAGAAAAAATGTACTCGGTTGGAAAAATTCCTGGCGGATTTAACAAGCGTGAAGGAAAAGCATCAGAGAACTCTATTCTTACCGCACGTGTCATTGACCGTCCGATGAGACCTCTGTTTCCAAAAGATTACCGCAATGATGTAACCTTAAATAATATGGTTATGTCTGTAGATCCGGAGTGTCGTCCGGAGCTGGTTGCCATGATCGGTGCAGCACTTTCTACTACCATTTCCGATATTCCGTTTGACGGCCCATGTGCCATGACCCAGATGGGAATGAAGAATGGTGAATTTATTGTAAACCCATCCCAGAAAGACTGGGACGAGGGAGATTTAAAGCTTACGGTTGCATCTACAGCAACAAAGGTCATCATGATTGAGGCCGGTGCCAATGAGATTCCGGAAGCAAAGATGATTGAGGCTATTTATAAGTGCCATGATGTCAACCAGACAGTCATTGCATTTATCAATAAGATCCGGGAAGAGGTTGGCAAACCGAAGCATGCGTATACAAGCTGTGCGATTCCGGAAGAAATGTTTGCAGCTATGCGAGAAATCGTCACTCCGGAGCAGATGGAAGAAGCGGTATTTACCGATGAAAAGCAGCAGAGAGAAGAGAATATCCGTGAAATCACAGATAAATTTGCAGAGGCTTTTGCAGAGAACGAGGAGTGGATTGCTGTTCTTGACGAGGCCGTTTACCAGTATCAGAAGAAGACTGTTCGTAAGATGATCTTAAAGGATCATAAGCGTCCAGACGGACGTGCGATCGATCAGATCCGTCCGCTGGCTGCAGAAGTAGATCTGATCCCTCGTGTACATGGTTCTGCCATGTTTACCCGTGGACAGACACAGATCTGCGATGTTGTTACACTTGCACCGCTTTCGGAAGTACAGAAGATTGACGGACTTGATGAGAACGTGACAACCAAGCGTTATATGCATCAGTACAATTTCCCGTCCTATTCTGTTGGAGAGACAAAGCCAAGCAGAGGTCCGGGACGTCGTGAGATCGGACACGGTGCGCTTGCAGAGCGTGCATTACTTCCGGTTCTTCCTTCTGTGGAGGAGTTCCCGTATGCAATCCGTGCAGTTTCCGAGACATTTGAATCCAATGGATCTACTTCCATGGCATCTACCTGTGCGTCCTGTATGTCACTGATGGCTGCAGGTGTTCCGATTAAAAAGATGGTTGCAGGTATTTCCTGTGGTCTTGTGACCGGAGAGACGGATGATGATTATCTGGTACTGACAGATATCCAGGGACTTGAAGATTTCTTCGGAGATATGGATTTCAAGGTAACCGGTACACATGATGGTATTACTGCAATCCAGATGGATATCAAGATCCATGGCCTGACCCGTCCAATCGTAGAAGAAGCCATTGCCCGTACCCGTGAGGCACGCGTCTACATTATGGATGAAGTTATGAGCAAGGCAATTGCAGAGCCACGAAAAGAAGTAAATCAGTGGGCACCGAAGATTGAACAGATCACCATTGATCCGAATAAAATTGGAGATGTTGTGGGACAGAAGGGTAAGACAATCAATGAGATCATTGCCCGTACAGGTGTCAAGATTGATATTACAGATGATGGTGCGGTTTCTGTCTGTGGAACAGACAAGGAGGCAATCGCAAAGGCCATTGATATGATAAAAATCATCACAACCGATTTTAAGGAAGGACAGATCTTTACCGGTACAGTTGTAAGTATCAAAGAGTTTGGTGCTTTTATCGAGTTTGCACCGGGCAAGGAAGGAATGGTTCACATTTCAAAGATTGCCAAGGAACGCATTGAGCATGTCGAGGATGTACTGACACTTGGAGATGTTGTGAAAGTTGTCTGTCTTGGAAAGGACAAGATGGGAAGAATCAGTTTTTCCATTAAGGACGTTCCGGCAGATCAGAAATAAAATACCGTACAGAATTAAGATCCATGAAAGATGTACTTCAGGGGCCGCACCATGCGGCCCTTTTTTCATACCATGAAAGAAAAAGGCGATGATTCGAAAAGTTCGGAGTTGAAATATGAATCGTGTCAAACAGCTTGTACATGCAGAGAATGTATATCGTATGGGTTACACGGGGAAAAATATCCGGGTGGTGACACTGGACACAGGCGTTTATCTGCATCCGGATCTGCGGCAGAATGTGGTTGGATTTCTGGATTTTGTGGCAATGAAACGAGCCTGTTATGATGACAATGGACACGGAACACATGTTGGCGGAATTTTGTGTGCGAATGGCAGAATGAAAGGAATGGCACCGCAGGCACAGCTGATTGCGCTGAAAGTCCTCGGGAAGGATGGAGGAGGACAGACGGAGCGGGTGATTCGTGGCCTGCAATGGGTGCTTGCACATCATAAAGAACTGGGAATCCGGATTCTGAATTTTTCCGTAGGATTTCTTCCGGGGGCACTCGACCGTGAGCAGAAGCAGATTATGGAACTTTTAGAACAGCTGTGGGATGATGGCGTGACGGTTGTCACAGCGGCCGGAAATAATGGCCCGGGAGCCGGGACAGTCACGGCTCCCGGTATTTCGAGAAAAGTGATTACGGTGGGGGCAAGTGATGACCGGAGTTCTCCGGGGGAAAGGCGTGGTGGCTACAGTGGCAGTGGTCCGACCGGATGCTGTATTATGAAGCCGGAAATTTTAGCACCGGGGACGAATATTGTAAGTCTGGATCATCACGGAGCACTATATTCCAGAAAAAGTGGTACCTCTATGGCAACCCCTGTCGTATGCGGGGCACTGGCACTTGCATTACAGAAAAATCCAAAGCTGCGGCCGGAAGAACTGAAACTGAAATTATATGAATCGGCGCGGAAAGAAACGGGAATGTCCATGGCGTGGGGCGTTCTTGATGTTGATAATTTGCTGGCATTGGTATAAAATACTCTCTAAAAGCCTGTCGGTGACATTTTATGAGAACCAAAGGAGGAGACAGATGAAACGAATATTAAATAAACTCTTTAGTAAACTTGTCCTTGGAGGATTGATTATTATATTGCAGTTCAGCTGGTTTGTCTATCTGTTGTACAGTGCGACCGTATACAGTTCCATGGTAGATGCATTGTTTAAAATTGCATCCATTGTGCTTGCATTGTTTGTCTCCAGCAGGGATATGCGTTCCACATATAAAACTTCCTGGATTTTTCTGATACTGGCACTTCCTCTGTTCGGAATTCCGGCATACTATCTGTTTGGCCGTCCGGGACTGACAAAACGGACCCGTATGAAGATGGATGTGGTCAGCAGCAGGATACGGGCATACAGTTCTCCTTCTGATGATGTGATGTCTGCTTTAAAGGCAGAGGATGATTCTGCCGGACAGCAGGCGCAGTATCTTGCCCGTTATGCGGGGTATCCGGTGTACAGGGAGGCGGATACACAGTATTATTGCTGCGGAGAAGAGATGTATCCGCAGTTTCTGGAAGATTTAAAAACAGCAAAATCTTATATCTTTCTGGAGTATTTTATTGCAGAGCCTGGAAAGATGCTGGATGCAATTGTTGAAATTCTGGCACAGAAAGTAAAAGAGGGTGTGGATGTGCGATTTATGTACGATGGAATCGGATGTATCCAGACACTGCCGAATAAATATTATTGTTATCTGCAGGAAAAGGGAATCAAATGTGCCTGTTTCCAGCCATTTCGCCCACTGATGTCAATTATCCAGAATAACCGGGATCACCGGAAGATCACGGTGATTGACGGAAAGGTTGCCTATACCGGGGGAATGAACCTGGCGGATGAGTATATCAATGCCAGAGTGCGTTTTGGGTATTGGAAGGATGCGGCAATCCGTCTGACCGGAGAATGTGTCTGGAGTTTTACAAGCATGTTCTTGGAACTGTGGGATTATATTTTGAAAATAGAAAGTGATTATACATTTTATCGGGCAACTTCCATGGAAAAACACAGGTTGCAGGAAAAAATCCATGCAGATGAAAAAGGATTCGTCCAGCCGTATACCGATTCTCCACTGGATCACGAAGATGTCGGCGAAAATGTATATCTGAATATCATCAGCAGGGCAAAAAAATATCTTTACATCTTTACTCCGTATCTGATCATCGGATCCGAGATGCGTACGGCACTTGTAAATGCGGCAAAATCCGGCGTGGATGTGCGTCTGGTTGTACCGGGAATTCCGGATAAGAAACTGGTGTATTTTCTGACACAGTCGAATTTCCCGTATCTGATCAAAAACGGAGTGAAAATATACACATATACGCCAGGTTTTATCCATGCAAAATGTTTTGTGTCGGATGATGTACAGGCAACCGTGGGAACGGTAAACATGGATTACCGCAGTCTGTGTCTGCATTTTGAATGTGGCGTCTGGATGTATCGTACCCGGGCAGTTTTGCAGGTAAAAGAAGATGCGTTAAAAACATTTGCGGAAAGCCACGAAGTGACCCTGGAGGAATTTCAAAGAAAATCGTTTCTTGTGCGTACATTTATGGGAGCATTGAAATTGTTTGCCCCTCTTCTGTAAAACACTAAATAGCTGACTTGAAAAAGTAAATTCCAGTGCAAGAGTAAATTCCATCGGCTTTTAAATTTTGCTGATTTTGCAGGAGTTTTTTTAACAAAATCTCTTGCTTTCTGTTATAATTAAGCTAGCTTATCGAAATTTTGTTGTTTTTATGGCATGAAAAACAGGCTACTGGAATTCGGTGTGTCAGACTAAATTCCACCAGCC
>OCAK01001133.1_pt1 | contig 16907 bp, 11 predicted proteins | sample 1538301 | NCBI WGS metagenome assembly OCAK01 (sample SAMEA2580285, study PRJEB22360) | human gut metagenome | biome: human gut; feature: human-associated habitat; material: faeces | place: Denmark | collected 2008/2010 | reverse complement strand
CAGCCGCTTTACATTCGTCCAGCAAATTTCCTTTTCCTAAAAAAATTAATAGGGAATTTGTTTTATACCTGGATTCATTGAATGCCTGCACAATTAAAAGAGGATTTTTCCATTCCGCCAGTTCCCCGACAACCACAAAAATTTTTTTATTATAATCAAGCTTTAGCTCTGATTTTATTTCGTTTTTCTCCTCCTGGCTTCTGCATGGGAAATACCGCTTTGCATCAACGCCATTGTGAATCACCTCACAGGCTCTGCATTTCACGGTTTTAAATTTGAGTTTCAGGCTTTCGGAGCAAAATACTGAATACGTAATTTTCTTAAGAGCCATTACATGCTTTTTATACATTATCATCCCAAGAAAATAACCATAGCGCCCCAAATAATCTTCTTTAAAACAGCAGCGAATCGTTGCGCAATGAGGCACCCCCATATTCAGTTGTGACACAAACACATCTCCTCTGATACCAGAAGTATGTATCACATCGGGCTCATATTTTTTTATTACTGCCTTTAGCTGTCGCCTTTGCTGAAATTCATATCGAAATCGCCTAAGGCGCATACTTACTAAGTGAATCGGTAAAGCTTCAAAATCTTTATGCCTGTCAGGAGCTTCCAGCTCAGATAAGACGACTAATATAGCAACATATTTAGTGAAATCTAAATTCCTTATGATTTCATATAATTGATTAGTTGGTCCGCATTTTTTTAATGAGGATACGATGTACATAATCCTGCTCTTTGGTTTCATAATTATATATCCTTATCCTATTATGTTATGGTTTTTTTCTTAATTTATGTTTGTATATACTTCCTCTTACATTAGATGGGAGTAGGGCAGCAGTGCTTCTCAAAAGAATATTAAATATAAATTCATGAAAAGAAATAAACTTAAGCTCTAATATTTTTTTTTGCACTAATATCATTTTTCCTACATATTTCAATCCGCCTCTGCGTTGGTACATCCCGTTACCGGTTCTTACATAAACTAAAACCTGAGCAATGTTCTTGAATTTTTTGTTTTCACACAGCATACGTACCCACAAATAGTAATCTTCCGCCAGGCTTAACTCAATATAATTTCCAGCTTCAATAACATCTGCTTTCTTAAACATTACTGTCACGTGGTTCACCGGATTTCTTGCCTTAGCAAATTTTCTTATTTTTAATTCCAAACAGGGAACTGCTCTGATACCTGTTATCTGATCAATATCTTTTTCAAATTCAGCTATCTGCCCTCCGCATACAGACAGCTTTGGATCATCCGAAAACTCCTTTAGCTGCAGCTCAATTCGATTCGGCTCAGAGAAATCATCACTATCCATTCTAGCGATTAGTTCATTGGAGCAGGCTAGAACTCCTTCTCTCAGGGCATTACCCAAGCCCTGATGTTTCTTCAGACGAATCACATGAAATATTTCAGGAAATTTATCAGTGTAACTGTCTATAGCAACATTTAATTCATTTGACAGTTCCCCGTCACATACTAATACAAAATCATTTGTTTTTATGGTCTGATTCAGCATACTGTCAACGGCGTATTTAAAAAAATCCACATTATCTTTGTAGTACACTGCCATTAAAACAGAATAATGTTTCCCCATACTCTTTAACCCTCAACCTTTTCATGTGCTTTCTCATTTGACCTAATCAGCTTAGCGGTTGACTGTTCCTTGGCAATTCCTTCTGTGCTTTCTTTCATAAATAAAATTTTCACAGTTAAAATAATCAACTTCACATCCAACATCAATGAATAATTCTGAATATAATTTAAATCCAGCTTCAGCTTATCATACGGCGTGGTATTATATTTGCCATATATCTGCGCATATCCGGTCAGACCCGCCTTCATTTTCAATCTATAATCAAATTCCGGCATTTCCTCCTTATATCGAAGCGCAATTTCCGGTCGTTCCGGCCTCGGACCAACAATAGACATATCTCCCTTTAAAATATTAATTAGCTGTGGAAGCTCATCGATCCGCACTTTACGGATAAACGCCCCCACGGGAGTGATCCGGCAGTCTCCTTCCTGAGCTAACCGGGCTACTCCATCCTTCTCTGCATCAATATACATGCTTCGAAACTTATAGATATCAAATTCCTTCCCATTTATTGTCAAGCGTTTCTGTTTATAAATGACAGGGCCATTATCGCAATATTTAATCGCAATAGCCGTTATCAGCATGATCGGCGCTGTTACAGCAAGCGCAAGCGCGGAAAGGATTATATCCATCAGCCTTTTTAAAAAGCACTGCTCAATGTTCATTGTTCCATTTCGAATCAGAAGCAACGGCGTATCAAAAAGATTCATCTCTTCTGCGCTGCGGGTTAAAATGTCCGATATTTTGGGAGTCAGATATACCCGGATCGATTTGCTATAGCAATATTTTAAAATTGTATTACGAACAGGAGATGGTACATCGCAAATAATGACACCTTCGTACTGCACGATTTTTTTCTGCAGTTCATCAAAACCAATATCAATATGTATTACCTCACAAATTTCGTACCTATCTTTTCGTACACTCATCTTATCCATAAGTGTTAAAGAAGGACGGTTGCCATAAATTAAAAGCATCCTTCTAGGAGGGAATATTTTTTGAAACATATAATTGGCCAATAACGTCCAAATATAAATCACAACGATATCGCATACATATAAAAGCAGGAATGCATTTAAGCTTAAAAATCTCTTTGCTAATAAAGCAATCTGCAGATAGGTAATGGTATTAACAAACGTAACCGACAGTATTTGCGAATACATTACATTCCCTTTTTCTAAATAACCAATACGCAGCCCGCCATACATTTTTGAAAAAAACAGCAACAGAATCCCATACACTGCCATCATGAGCCAATCGCCCTTTTTGAAGAATGGAGAGCCTGCCTCATGTGACAAATAATGAATCCAAGCCCACGAATACATACCGATTTCCAGCGCTAAAATAGATACTGCCGCTAAAAGGCGTATGATTCGTTTATATTGATCGTAGCTTTTCATAAAATGCGACCTCGAGTTCTTTACAGTGCTTATGCTTCCTATAATGGTTCTTATACCAAGTAAAACAACCACTTTCTGCCGTACTTTGCCAAGAACGATAAATTTCATTAGACATTTCAATATTATAATAGCACTTGTTCCGAAAAAAGCAATAACAATATGTGGAAGAAAGGGAAGGAAACGACACTTTCTCCCATTTTCCTATGTATAGCCTTTTCAAACTTTTGTATAGTATAACATCAACCGCGCTTTAACGCAACTCTTGGGATACTTTTAAATATTAAAAAAAGGTTAATTCTTTTTTAACAATTCTATTGTCTGTTATCTTCTTCGTATAAGAACCATTGTAAGAAGTTATATTTTAACCATAAAAATAATCCTAGTAGGGAAATGCAATTTGGAGTGTTTGCAAATGAGAAATTATGAACAATACAAAAGAATGATTCGCTTCTTAACCTCAATTGCAATATTGATCGTAGAAATCGGTATCTATTGGTTTGCATGGAACAGGTACTTTTCACAGGTTGCCGGTACTCCTTTTTTTCGTAAAGGCGACTGGTTAATGGCCATGGTTTATGGACTGCTGTTACTCTTTTTTTCAAGAATGTATGGCGGACTGAAAATAGGGTATTTGGAACGAGGGAACGTTTTTTACTCTCAAATTCTTTCCCTCATACTAACTAGTATGTTTACATATCTCCAGATTGCATTATTAGCAAAACACTTCCTTAATATAATACCATTCCTGGTAATGTTTGTTTTACAGGTGATTGCTGTATGTATTTGGATCTTCCTGGCAAATTTTTTATTTCAAAAATTATTTCCACCCAGGCAAATGCTTTTAATATACGGCAATAGACCTTCCTTAACGCTCATGGATAAAATGAATAGCCGAAGCGATCGCTATCAAATAAAAAATGTGATTCACATTGATGCCGGGTTGATGAAAATCGAACAAATGATTTCATCCTATGATGCCATTGTTATTTGTGACGTCCCCTCTTCCATAAGGAATCAGCTATTGAAATATTGCTATGGAGAGGGAATACGCGTATATATGACCCCCAAGCTCTCAGACATTTTAGTTCGGAGCGCTGAGGATATAACTTTATTTGACACTCCCCTGATTATGGCACGTAATGGACACATATCCGTTGAACAGGCCTTTTTCAAACGGACAATGGATATCATAATTGCCGGAACCGCCTGCATTCTCGCCTCTCCTTTTATGCTGATAACAGCAATCGCCATAAAGTTTCAAGACGGAGGCCCTGTTATCTATAAACAAAAGCGCCTGACCTTTGGAGGCCGCGAATTCTACGTATATAAATTTCGCAGCATGACAATGGATGCTGAACAGGATGGGATTGCCCGTTTGGCATGTGTTAATGATAATCGCATAACTCCCGTAGGTGCTTTTATACGAAAGATACGCTTAGATGAAACACCACAGCTGTGTAATATTCTTAAGGGCGATATGAGCATTGTCGGTCCCCGGCCGGAACGTCCGGAGATTGCCCGGCAATATGAAGAAGAAATGCCAGAATTTCGTTACCGTCTTCGAGTCAAAGCCGGCTTAACTGGCTATGCTCAGATTTTTGGAAAATACAATACTACACCTTATGACAAACTAAAACTGGACTTACATTATATTCAAAACTATTCATTAATGATGGATGTAAAGCTCATGATTCAGACATTAAAAATTCTATTTATGAGAGAAAGCACAAAAGGAATTGCAGAAAACCAGACAACCGCTCGGCTTTTACCGGATACAAACGAAAAGGAGTAATTTATGTATCCTAATTATTCAGTATTAATGTCGGTTTATGATAAAGAAAATCCCCACTATTTGAAAACAGCCATTGAGAGCATGCTTATGCAGACAATTCCAACAAACGATTTTGTATTAGTATGTGATGGCCCTCTAACTCCTGAACTAGATTCCGTAATAGATGACCTGACAAGCAAGCATGAGAATCTTTTTCAAATTATTCGGCTAAAAACAAATTCCGGGGCGGGCAATGCTTTAAGTATCGGCCTAATTACCTGTAAAAACACCCTTGTGGCAAGAATGGACAGCGATGATATATCATTACCTACCCGCTGCGAATTACAGTTAAATGCATTTTCAGAAAATCCAGATTTAGCTCTGTGCAGCGGATTAATCGCTGAATTTGAAAATACACCAGACCAGATACAAAGTATACGTCATGTTCCCCTAACGCATGAAACTATTTTAAAGTTTGCCAAGAAACGTAATCCCATGAATCATATGGCGGTAATGTATCGAAAAGATGCTGTAATGAATGCTGGTAATTATATGGAAATAAGCTTGGCTGAAGATTACTACCTTTGGATCCGAATGCTCCAAAAAGGCTTTTCTGCCATGAACATAAATAAGATACTTGTATTTGCGCGAATCGGAAACGGAATGTACATGCGCAGAGGCGGATTGAACTACGCAAAAAAAATCTTCTATTTTCAATTTAAGATTTGGCAACTGAGATTTATCTCTTTTGGAAGACTTCTCACAAATTGCCTTATTCGCTTTTGCATCATCATGGCTCCTGCATCTTTGAGAAAATATATATACACAAAACAGCTGCACCACAAATAAAAGACAGAAAGGACCGGCATGTTCTTATCTATAATCACCCCATTTTTTAATTGCTATGGTAATATCCAAAAGTGCATTACGTCATTAGAAAACCAAACATGTGATGACTTTGAATTAATCTTAATTGACGACGCTTCTACAGATATTTTATCCAGTGAATTAGACCGAACCATTGAACGCTCCCATCTGAACATATATTTGCTGCATAATAATAAAAACCAGGGTCCTGGTCCTTCACGAAATAAAGGAATCAACACAGCCCACGGGGATTATATACTTTTTTTAGATAGTGATGACTGGTTAAGGGATGACGCAGTTCAACTATTGCAGCAACTAGTTTTAAAACAATCATATGACTGTATATTATTTGATTTTTTTATTATTAAGAATAAAAAGAGTTCCCGTTCTACTGTAGAAAAGCTTTCGCAAGGAACACTTGATAAAAAGCAGGCTTTACTATATTCCTCAGGCAGTGTATGCTGCAAACTTTATAGAACAAAACTTATCACTAATAATAATATACAATTTCCTGATATATATATTAAAGAAGATATGGTCTTTAACAAAATAGCTCTGTCTTATTGTGAAACTATATTTTACCTGAAAAAGAGCCTTTACTATTACAGCATGCATCCAAATTCTTTAATGCACTCAACAAACGCCTTTGAGATAAATAACGATATTATGGCATTCCAAATAATAGAAGATAAATTGTCCCTGTATCCGGATATTTTAGAGGAGCTCTTTCTACGTGAACTATTATATGCCGGCACACTCCATATGCTATGCGCAAAAAAGGAGAAGCAAGCTATTGCAAATTTTATATCTTCTACAACCCAAAAATACCCTGGGTGTTTTGAAAGCTCTTATTTACAAAAATTACCATTAAGGATGCGATTATTTTTGTTTGGGGTTAAACACAATTACTGGAGCCTATTATATATAATGGCATATCTTAAAGTTAAATTCCGGTATTGAATTTATTATCATATATAGAGGTGATCCATGGCAATACATATCGGACTATTATTATATATCTGTATATTAGGTTTTATTTTTTTCTATAAAGCTATATCAAAAACAAGGAACAGGTATTTTGTTATTGCTGCCTTTCTTCCCATATTTATCATTCAGGCAGTTCGTACACTCGAGGTTGGTATTGATACCCCCGCCTATGTGCGTGGATACTTCAACATAAACACGGTTCCATCCAGTTGGGAAATACAAAATTGGGAAAAAGGATACGTCTTTTTAAACCAAATCATAGGAACAATAACCAGCAACAACCCTCATTGGCTGCTGGCTGTTGTCAGTGCATTAATTTTAACTGGAACAGGTTACTTTATAATAAAAAATACGCCCTCATTCCAATCCACCTTTTGGCCTGTTTTTTTCTTTATCACACTTAACCATTATTTAACTTCAATGGTAAGTTTACGCCAATACTGTGCACTTTCAATCGGGATTAACATATATACTGTACTAAACAAAAGCACATCGCACAGAGCTTATATTAAATCAATATTACTATTTCTGATTGCGATGTCTTTTCATGCCTCTTCCATTGTATGCCTTGTATTGATTTTTTCTTTTTTCCTTAAAAGAGTGAATCAACATACCATACTTATTTGTATCATTACCTTCTTTATTATATTTATAAATTTTGATGTATTGCTGAATATTGCATTTAAATTATTTCCCCGTTATTATGCCTATTCACAAATGGGACACGCCAAATTTGCAGGTGTTCCATTCAGCAATACATATATTGTGTTTTTAATGGCTAAACTTGGATTTACCATCCTTGTTTTTATGTTAAACCCTCAGTTAGATACAAACCAGGATTTATATCGCCTTCTTTTTTTTGCGCTCATAGGAGCTGGCATCAGCGTTATGACCACTAAAATTGCATTAATATGGCGTTTTGGCTATTACTTTGATATTTTTCTTATTTTACTAATACCTAGGATAGTGGTTCGTATCAAAGTGCTATGCTCAACAATATATATTATATGCTTTTTAGCAGGGTGGTCTTATTACCTTTATTTATTACTTACAAATACCGCCTTATGTGTACCATATCATACGTTCCTGAAATTTCCATAAAAGATTGTATAGCAAAAGGTATTATGAACATTTAACTTATTGTAAAGGTAGACAATGAAAAATAATAAAATAGTAAACAATACAGTGATGCTTTATAGCATGAATATTGCAAAGCTTATTTTTCCATTACTTACATTACCATATTTGACACGTGTGCTATCTGTAGAATCCTATGCTTCAGTTGCTTATACAAAATCTGTTATGTCATATATGCAGATTCTAGTTGACTTTGGATTTCTGCTTTCTGGCACCAAAGATATTGTTCAAGCGCAGCAAAATAAACAATCAATGGGTAAAATAACAGCCGAAATATTGATTGCAAGGATTTTTTTAGCAATCATAGCATTTAGTATGTTGCTGATCATGAGTTTTTTCATTCCAATATTAAGTATAAATAAGCTATTTGTTACCTTATCATTTATCCCTGTGTTTCTTTCTGTATTTTTGCTTGATTACCTGTTTCGTGGTATGGAAAAAATGCAGATTATCACTATCCGGTTTGTAGTTATGCGAGGTATTTCCACTATATTAACCTTTGCAGTTATAAAAGAAGATAAGGATATTCTTTTAATTCCTATTTTAGAAATAATTGGCACTACTGTTGCTATTGCTTTCATCTGGACAGAACTAAAAAAGATGAATCTTGTAGCTGAGTGTATCACATTAAAGGCAGCCATCGTCAAACTGAAAGAAGCATCTGTCTATTTTGTTTCAAATATGGCTACAACTGCCTTTGGCACTCTGAATACCATTCTAATCGGAATGTTTCTTCAAAATGAAACTATCGCCTATTGGAGTTTAAGCATGCAACTAATCGGAGCAGTTCAATCATTATACAGCCCTATTACAGACGGGGTATATCCAGAAATGATTAAATGCAAAAGTCTTCATCTTATCAAAAAGATACTTTACATTTTTATGCCAATTGTTCTAGCTGGAAGCATATTTTCATTTATTAATGCGCCGTTTATTCTTATTTTAGTGGGCGGTAAGCAATATGAAGCGGCTTCAACCGTATTTCGGCTTCTGATTCCTGTACTCATATGCAGCTTCCCAGCCATGTTGTTGGGATGGCCGGCCCTAGGCTCTATTAATAAAGAGCAACAGGTTACCCACACAACAGTCTGGACTGCAATTTTTCAGATCATTGGATTAATTGCCTTAATTATATCTGGTAACTTTAACCTGGTATCCATTGCTATCCTGCGCAGCCTAACAGAAGTCATATTATTGACAGTCCGAGCCTTTTACTGCATAAAATACAGACTCGAATTCAGCAATCCACTTTAATTACAGAAAGCCTTCATAATCATTGCCACGAAAGGAAGGAGTATTCATAATGACCGAAGACGAAATTCATAAACTGCATCAATTAACATTAAAAATAGCAAATGAAATCAAACGAATATGTGAAAACAATGGTATTCAATATAGTCTCAGCGGAGGAACACTATTAGGGGCAGTCCGCCACAGAGGATTCATTCCCTGGGATGACGACATGGATATTGATATGACACGAGAAAATTATGATAGGTTCATTAATAAATGCAAAACAGAATTGGGATCTGAGTACATACTGCAGACCTGGATTACCGATACAGAATATCATAATGGATTTGCAAAAATACTATTAAAAGGAACCTGCGCTATTGAAAAAAGAGGAAAGGATACTATTTGCGAAAAGGGCATTTTTGTAGATATTTTTCCATGGGATAATATCCCTCACAGTCAATGGAAAAGAAATATCCATAACATTCACATACAAATTTTTAAAAATCTCTTGATAGCAAAACATGGAGCAAAAATTCCTGAAAACAGCAAAATGTTTAAAAAAGGTATTTTTATAATATTGCAATTTATTAGCCGGTTTATGACTCACAGATATTTAGTTGCGCATTGCGAACGGGAACTGCGAAAATATCCCCCGGGGGACATGATAACATGTGCCGTAGGTGTGTTGGGATATAAGAGTAATACAATTCCTAGCTCCTGGCATAACCACTACCTTAATTTACCATTTGAAGATACCACATTCTCTGCAATTGAAAAATATGACGACTTATTGAAGCAATCCTATGGAGATTATATGACGCCGCCTCCTCTTAGCAAGAGGAGATGCCATGAATATATAAAACTGGATTTTGGAAACTACTAATGCCAGGAAAAATCATTAAAAAATTAATTAAATCCTCAAAAGAAAGGTGAGTATAATTTGCTTATGAAGAAAACAGAATTTGATGTATTAATGAGCATTAAAGAAAAAGGCCAATGTGATGCTGACTATCTGGCCCGTATCCTGTATAAGCCGCTGGATACAATCGAAGAGTCTATTACTGCCCTGAAAAACGGGGGTTTTATTCTTGACGGACAGCTATCAAAAAAGGGAGAAGCAGAGCTGAATACACACCGTATAGACAACGCAGTCATCTTGTCAGCTGGAATGTCTACCCGATTTGTTCCACTCAACTATGAAAAGCCCAAAGGATTACTTGTCGTTAAGGGAGAACCTTTGGTTGAACGTCAGATATGTCAATTACGCGAAAAAGGCATTCAAGAAATTATCATTGTTGTAGGATATTTGAAAGAACAATTTGAATATCTTGCTGAAAAATATGGGGTAATACTGATTGAAACCCAAGAATATAACACCAGAAATAATCATGCAAGTATTTGGGCTGCACGCCATTATCTAAAAAACACAATTATAACATCATCTGATTTATACTTTGAAGAAAATATCTTCCAAACCTATGCTTATGATTCCTTTTACTGTACTGTTTATGAATCGGGCAAGACTGCGGAACGAGGTATTGAAACAGATGAGAATGATAAAATTCTTACAACAATGTATGGAGATAAATGCTACGACACGTGGGTGACCTTAGGATATGCGTTCTTTTCCACCCAGTTCTCCTCACGCATGATTGAAATACTGGAAAAAATATATGATTTGCCGGAAACAGCAAGCAAATTTTGGGCAGATATACAGGATGATTACCTGGAGGAACTTTATATGTATGCGAAAAGATGTGATTCAGAAATTATACATGAATTCGATTCTCTGGAGGAATTACGAGCATTTGATGATAAATATCTTCATAATGCAGATTCTCAGATCATGCATAACTTATGCTGCCTGTTAGCAGCCAGGGAAAATAACATTATTGGAATTGAATCACTCAAAAAACTAAAATATTCAATGTTCAAATTCCGCTGCAAGGGAGATACATATATCTGTGATGTTAATCCAGACGAACAGGAAAAAGTAAACTATCAGGGCAGGGTTTATTACCAATGTCATGACTTTATGGAGGGATCACTAAAATTGTTTAAAATGGATAAAAATATAAAAATAGGCGGCGTATATTATACCGATACAGAAAATGAACTCATGCAGCTTTATGATTATTCAAAGGATTTTAAAGATTATCACGAGCGTTCGTTACCTTTATGCGCTGCTGAAAATATAATCTCCCCTTTCGCAAATCTGCCGTTAAATTTCGGTTTCCAGGAGAGATATATTATGAATAATACTTATTCTTTTAATATGGATGACAACTTTATAGGATGTGAAAAATTATTTCCATTCTATCAAAAAATATCTGATGTGTGCGGCAGGATTTTCGGTGCCAAGTATACCGATCCACGTCCATTTACAGGTATGCATTGTATTGACATGATCACAAAAACCATATGCAAGCCAGGCAGCAAAATGATGATATTAGATAAGGATTACGGTGGACATGCTTCTGTCAGGCCAGTTGTAGAACGGCTGGGAGTAAAGGTTTACGATGCGCCATACGATTTAGAAGAAAATGACTTAGACTACCGTGCTGCGAATGAAATGATTAAAAAACTTGAAATTGATTATGTGCTGTTAGCTCCCTCAGATTTAATCAAGCCCCTCAATGTGGAACAGATTGATACCACTCATTGTATTCTACTTTGGGACTGCAGCCAAATTATGGGATTAATTGCTGCAGGACTTTGCTCCAATCCTCTGAAAACAATGAAGAATATTATCCTGTTTGGCGGTACCCACAAAACGTTTCCAGGACCGGCATCTGGGCTGATTATGACAAATGAAAAATATCTGCATGATATGATGGAAACTGAAATTAATCCTAAATATTTGCGTCATTCGCAAATGCATCAGAAAATATCATTGCTTTTTGCGTTAATTGAATTTGAAAAATATGGTTCACAATACATGAGCCATATGATTCATTGTTCAAACTATCTAGGAAGCAGATTGCGTGAAAAGGGGTATGATGTGGCAGATGTTCATGGGCAGATTTCTAGAACCCATCAAATTTTCATCCGCTGCAGTAAAGAAGAAATGAATACAATATATAATAATGCCTATAAACTTGAAGTAACCTTAAACAAAAAACATAAAGCACTATTTTATGGATATGGTATTCGACTTGGTACTCAGGAAATTGCACGCTATGACTGGAATGATGCAGCTCTGGATACGATTGCTGAGGTACTAATCCATCTTTCTGATAAAGACATTAACATTGATGAAGTAAAACAATTAATACATTTACTTCCTCCTAAAACAATCAGCTATACCTTTTCTGATAACATAGTAAACCAATTTAATAACTTATCTATCTATTCATAACGAAAAGAAAGAGGGGATGCTGCGCCTTTCTATTTTGCAGCATCTCCTTGCATACGAAAACAATCTAACTTTAACACATTAAAAACATGCTATGATTGATCTGCTCGCCGATCCACCGACACGCCTATCATTAAAAGCGTCATCATAATCGGTGAAACAATCGGTATACTAATATTGACCGCAGCCTGCGCACCATAACAAACCAAAGCAAATACAATCGCCATCAAAGCTGGTGTCTTTTTCGATGAACGCAGCATCTGTACAATGGAAGTGAAAAGTAAGGAAAGGTAAGCGGCAAGGCCCACAATGCCGATTGTAATCAGATATTGCAGATATTCATTATGAGCGCTGTCAAATATCTCATGATACCTGGATTTCATTTCTTCATAATAGTTCTGAACCGTAATAATACCGAACGTATCTGGCCCATATCCAAATATTTTATGAATTAGCGGGAATTTCTCATAGCTTTCCATGCCAATTCTCCAAATATACCACCTATGAGTTCCCCAATTATCATCAATGAAGAGATAGGTCTTCAATGAACCATATCTTTCTGTATTCCCAGCTATATTCACATCATAGAGGGCATAACATACGCTTAGGGCTGCGCAAACAATAACCCCCAGCCAAATCCATCTCCCTGTATTTCTTTCTTTTCTTATAGCTCCTTTTTTAGATAAATGAGCATCCCAAATATATAGGCAACCAGCCGCTCCCCATAACAGAATCACCAAATAAGCAAGGTATTCAAACTCTGCAATAATGTCAAATATACCATCTATTCCCAATACATGAGCGGAGAACCTTTTATTAATATAGCCGGTTATCTGAAATTCTGTAAACAAAATGGCCAGCAGCAATATATACTTCTTCACACCCTTTATATTGCTAAAAAGATATAAGGGCAGCAATCCGTAAAGCGCCAGCAATGCTAAATAAACATTATCGCTGATACCTGTTATCAAGGCAAAAAGAGATACAATTACATTAAACAGATACCAAATCCTTCTATATATGTTTTTTTCAATGGTGAACAGCACAACAGCCATACCGGAAATAAGCGCCAAATAGGAAGTATACGTATTAATATTTCCAATTGTTGACGTAAACATCCGATATTCTCTTGGATCAATCTCAGCTTTAAAACCGATGGGATCGATTTTAAAATATTGCAAAATCCCAATTATACAGGCAATCATCCCAGCCGCCAAAAATGCGTCTAAATACCATTGTCTAAAGCTCAGAAAACGGCTAATAATAAAATAGCTGGCGCCATAGAGCAAAAACAGGAATAAACCCATGTATCTTCCTTCATTTCCCCAAAAGGATTCATAAATATATTCCGACTGAAAGGTAGAGACGGCAACTGTAATAATAAATATTATCATAGCCCAATCGCATTTTCGTAAGCTCCTGAGAGTAAGGCCTTTGCATATTTGTTTCATATTTGCCCATTTATATAAGCGGTTATCTATCCGTATATAGATTATCGCTACAATTAATGTTACAGCCAGCATTAGCAGAACCGTCCCGTAGTAGAACGCATACTTAACCCTTAATATATCAAAATAATAATCCCGAAACACCAAGGGAAGGGCAGATATAACGATCAAAGTAAAAATCCCGGCAATAATACTATTTGTTTTCTTCCAGGAAATAATGAAATCAGACGTTGCACTGTCCGCCTTTTTTTTCAGCTTCATTTTGCCCATAAGCTTACCATCCTCTTTCTTATCCATTATCCAAATACTTAAACATTATAGCATTTTACCCATTACTCCGCAACTTTATGATTTTAACATTTGCCTGAGGCATCAGCTTATTTTTCTTCTTCCTCTCTATAAAGGAAACCTCCAAACTGAATTATCTTATCTTACATCAGTTCGAAGGCTTACACAAGCATTGGGTACATGCAATAGAGTTTGTACTTCTATCGATTCACAATTATCTCTTCAACATTATCTCAACTTAGGAAAAGGAAGGCCCCAGATTATTCTTATCCCCGGACGAGGTAGATATCTGACCATCCCAGACACCATTTGCATCTACATAATATCCGTCCGGCGTTATATCGTTCGTCACCATTCGACTACTTAAATCAAAGTAATACCATTTACCATCCGAATCCTGAATCCATGAAGCTGTAGCGTAAGATCCATTTTTTGTCAGGTATCGCCAGGCATCGCCATCCTGCTTCCAGCCAGGTATATAATTCGTACGCTCTCCTTTTCCATTTACATAGATTCCGTCTGGCGTCATTGTATCAGCAAGCATAACCCCTGCCTCATTCAAATAATATTGCTTCCCATCCACTGCCAGCCAGCTGCTGGTTACAAAGCTTCCGTCTTGTTTTCTGTATTTCCACTGCTCATTCTCCTTTATCCAGCCAGAGGTTACCGTTCCCTGATAGGCTCCTGCGTCAGAGCCGTCCACATTAATCAGATATTTCCTCACCTCTGGCGGAAGCTCTGAAGCCGATACACCTTTTGGAAGGCTGACAACATCAATATACCTTTCTTTGAACGCCAGGTTTTTATTATTTGTGAATAGCACAATTTGCAACGTTGGCTGGCTCCCTTCTGGAAGCAGATGCCAATTCTCAGGAATCCCCCATGTGCCCTCCATATTCACAAGCTGCGGAGCCTGTCCCCAGGGTTTAGGATAAGAAGCAGAGGCAAAGGTATATGCGTAATCGTATCCTCGATTGAGAATCACATCTTTCTCTGCAATCGTATCTCCTCCAGCCAGAATCGCAAAATAGCGTCCGCTTCCATATTCCATTGGACGCCATTCAAACAGATAGGCCCCACAATTTTCTACAGACACAACTGCTGCTTCAGCAGAGGGAGCTGCCTGTATTGCAAGAGCATTTACCATAGTGAGGCTTACTATAAGCCCTAATACTGCTAGTCCCTTTTTTATCATACCAAACATTTCCTTTCCCATATTTTAAATATAAGCAAATACAAAAGAACGGCGCTATAACTAATCATTATTTCATCAATCAGTTATAACGCCATTCCCCTTATCTTTGCCTTAATTGGCTTTTATTTAATTTTCTACGTAAACAGCAACAAGCTTCTTGTTCTTGATTACATAATTATAATCATTACCATCTGTGTTCTTGCCATTGTTGGTAATAATCTTACCGCTTGTATTAACCAGAGAAAGAGCATCTCTTGACGCTGCCTTAACCTCATACAATTCAGCTACGTCACCAACTCTTTTATTAATACCTAACTTCTGCAAATCATCAGCAGTGATACTCTTCTTCTCAGCCTCTGCATCAACAAAAGCTTCTGCATCCGCATACTTCTTATAGCCGTCGGTCACTTTCTTAACTACCTGATACTTCTCATCCTTGCCAGCAGCTAACAGCTTACCAGACAGATAAATCTTCTTATCCTTCTCGCCTGTTTTGCCTGCTCCCTTATTCTTACCGGCTGTCTCAAAATAGAAGTTAAACTTCTCTCCATCAATCTCAACGCTTGCCTTGCCAGTCTTCATAGCTCCGTCTTCGCCGCTTCCGAAGTAGTAGCACAGATAGCCATCTTTATTCAAACCAGAGGCGTTATCATCAAAGTTGGCTCCGTTGTCATACTCATCCTCGCTGTCTGCTATATCAAGACCGCCATTGGCTTCCTTAATAAACTGCAGACCGTCAATCATACGGCCGTCATTTCTGAAAGCATACTTCTTGCCATTGATGGTCTTAAACTCACCTGCATACAGCTGACCGTTTCCATCTGCATAATACCATGCACTGCTCTCATCATTATATCTGTTTTCATTCAGAGCCTTCGCAGGAACAACCTTAAACCAGCCCTTGCTTACTTTGGAACCATCCTCCGCGCTATTGAAGTATCTCCAGGTCTGTGAATATTTGGCATCTTTTCCTTCACCAGGAGTTGCAGTATTGCCGCTGGCCTTCTTTGTATTCTGAGACCACTCAGCCACCATAGCGCCATACTGGTCAAAGGCATACTTCTTACCATTGATGGTCTTTTCCTTCTGGCTCTTATCATCGCCCTTTACCTTCTTGCCATTTGCCTGGAAGTAGAACCAACGGGTCTGATCTGCATCCTCATTAAATACAGGAGCAACAACTTCATCAGACAAAGCCTCATCATATGTTATATCCTTCTGCAGCCAGCCAACAGTCAGCGCGCCGTCGTCGGAACCGCCGAAGAAATAGTCGCCCTCTTTAAAGGCATCTCCATTAGCATCATCAAGCCGCTCTGCATTATCAGCATTTACCCAGCCGTACAGCATCTTTCCTTCGGAATCAAAGGCATACTTCTTGCCGTTAACGGTCTTTAAGCTTACGCCGGTATTATTCCCATTGGTTAAAGCCTTACCGTTTGCCTGGAAGTAATACCAGTAGGAATCCGGCTCATTGTCATCGCCCGCATCCGGATTCTCAATAGCTACCCACTGATTGGAAGCCATAACACCGTTAGCATCTACATAATAATAATTGTCACCATCATCAATCAGGGTATCAACCGCCATCTCGCCGTCACTGTTCAGATAATACCAGTTAT
>OCAK01001125.1_pt1 | contig 17018 bp, 12 predicted proteins | sample 1538301 | NCBI WGS metagenome assembly OCAK01 (sample SAMEA2580285, study PRJEB22360) | human gut metagenome | biome: human gut; feature: human-associated habitat; material: faeces | place: Denmark | collected 2008/2010 | reverse complement strand
CTGCCATGGCAGGGCCGCTCATGGCAGATGCCAGAGAACCTACTGTGTACTGGGTATCATTGACTGTGGCAACTGCCATAGTCAGAAACGGAATGTGAAACTGTGTGCCAATGGTGTTGATGATCGTACCGATCAGCAGGGAACAGAAAAGTCCCTGTGCCATAGCTCCCAGTGCATCGATACCATATCTCTTCAGAGAGATCTCAATATCCTTCCGTTTCAGAAATGCTTTGAATTTTTCCATTTTTAAACTCTCTCCTTACCCTGATCCGCTTCCTGCCGGATCAGTTCCTTTATTTGCAAAAAGCCTCGCTTACTTTCTCAAGTTCCTCGCGGATGGAAATATGCTGTGGACATACTTCCTCACACTGTCCGCATTTTACACATTCATCTGCACGCTTTCTGCCATGACTGACTACCAGCCAGTCTTCCTGATGCGCTGCGGCGGCTTTATTTCCGTACAATGTCAGATAATTCATTGCTGTAAAAGAACCGGAAATTCCGATTTCCATCGGACAGACCTTTGCACAGTAGTTACAGGTTGTGCATGGGATCAGAGGAATTTTGCTCATAGCCTCTCTTGCCTTATCAAGAGTCTCCTTCTCACTGCCAGTAAGGCCATTGAAATCCTTCATAAAGGAAAGGTTATCCTCCATCTGTGCAACATTGCTCATTCCGGAAAGTACGGTGATCACGCCTTCCAGATTTGCCGCAAAACGGATCGCCCAGGATGCTGTGGATGCTTCCGGCTCTGCTTCCTTCAGAAGCTTTTCCACTGCTTCCGGCGGAGTTGCAAGCATGCCGCCTTTTACAGGTTCCATGATAATGACCGGTTTTCCATGTTTTCTGGCTACCTCGTAGCAGGCTTTTGACTGGATCACCGGATTTTCCCAGTCTGCGTAATTGATCTGCAGCTGTACAAATTCCATTTCCGGATGTGCAGTGAGAAGTGCATCCAGCTCCTCCGGTGTAGAGTGGAACGAAAATCCTGCATGTCTGATCAGACCGGCTTCCTTCTGTTCACGGATCCAGTCCCATAAACCGTACTCATCAAAATATTTTGTTCTGTGCTCTCCAAGATTGTGGAGAAGATAAAAGTCGAAATATCCTGCCTTTGTTCTCTCCAGAGATGTTTTAAACTGTGCAAGAGCTTCATCTCTTGTCTTGCAGTTGATCCAGGCTGCCATCTTGGTGGCTAGCTGATATTTTTCTCTCGGATAACGCTCTACCAGCGCTTCGCGGATAGCATCTTCGCTTCCTGCATAAGCCCATGCTGTATCAAAATATGTAAATCCGGCTTCCATAAATTTGTCCACCATGACTTTGGTCTGCTCCACATCGATCACACCTTCTGATTTCTGCGGAAGTCTCATAAGGCCAAAACCAAGTTTTTTGATCTCTTCACCTAAATATGCCATATCTTTCTCCCTTCTTATTACATACCGGAAAATTCCTCATATCATCTGATATATCACCGGATAAGCAATATTTCTGACACAGATATCTCCCGGACCGTTATATTTTTGCCGCAGAGAAACTGCGTTTCTCCTATTATAACGATATTTTTCCTGGTGGTAAACCTTTTTCTTTTACAAGTGTCAAGACAATGCCTGGATATAAAAAACAGCTGCCGCACGTTTATTGCACGGCAACTGTCTTTTGTCCTATCAGTTCATCTTTGTTCTTTACACCTCAGATCAAATATTTTAAACTGATATTACTTATAATAACCATATATCGAAAGGCAGAAAACTCTCATGAAAAACAAGCAGGTCATGAACCGCCAGACTTCATCAAAAGAACTTCATCTTATTTCCTGCGGCTGGGAAAAATGTACACCGGAACAGTCCTACGGCCCTGGTGTCCGGCGATATTACACCATCCATTTTGTGCTGAGCGGACAGGGATATTTCTATATGAACAACCGGAAATATACCCTGAAAGCCGGACAGTGCTTTTTCATTCCTCCTATGACCAGTTCTCTCTACAAAGCGGAACCTTCTGATCCCTGGACTTACATCTGGATCTGCTTCAACGGAGAAAACGCTCCAACGCTTTGCGAACACTGCCATCTTACCGGGGAAACTCCGGTCCAGCAGCTGAATTCAGTTCTTCCATATCAGGAAACTATTCTTGAAATGATGGCTCATCCACAACTGACGCCTTCCGGTGAGGCCTATATCCAGAGCGGTCTTTACCGGATCATTGCCCTGCTGGAGGAAGAATTTCATGCTTCCTACACCACCATGGAATCCAACGATAATTTTTACATCACACAGGCTGTTGATTACATCAAAAAAAGTCCGCTACAGAATATCACTGTGACAGATGTTGCTGACTATCTCCATATCAGCCGCAGCCACCTTTACGGACTTTTTAAAAAACATCTTGGAACCACGCCCCAGGCTTTCCTGACTTCCGCCAAGATCATCAATGCCAGGGAACTTCTGACGATCACGGATATCCCTGTATCCAGCGTGGCGATCTCCTGTGGATATCAGAATCCTTTTGCATTCTCCCGTGCCTTCAAAAAAGAAACCGGCATGACGCCCCGGGAATACCGGGAAAAATATCATCATGCCGAGGATCTTCTGGATTGCTGAATCCCTTCTTCGGATTTACGGAACAACTACCTTTGCATTGTAGTATTCCACGGTTGCATCCATGGTCGGACCTTCATTGTCATACCAGTCGTAAGTGATGGTCTCGCCATTTTCTCCCCATACTTCCGGGCAGTCGATCTCTTCCCAGTCAAGTGGAACAAAATGCTCTTTCTGTTCTGATGCCCGCAGCATGATCTGATGCAGCTCCTCAAATTCTTCCGGATTCAAGACTCCGGGTTTTGCGGACACAAACAATGGTGTACCGCTCTTTGCAAGAACATCTGCCCACTGGCGGTTTTTATCCCACGGGATCATTCCGAAAATGCCGACGCAGTCTGCATCAATATGATAAAAAGCATTGTGCTGTGGAAGACGGAATGCCAGTGTATTTACTCCCATTCTTCTGGTACGCTCCCAGATACGTCCGCTGGTATCATCACCGGTCCGGTTCAGATGCATCAGACCTGCGCCTAGGTGTCCGATGGTGTTGCATCCGATGATCACCGCATTGTTGCTGCGGGAAGCATCATAAACTTCCTGATAAAGCATTTTTACGATTTCTGCGCTGGTTTTGGTCTGGTCGTAGAAATGCCATTTTTCCATGGAATTGTCTCTTAAATTTGCCTCAAATCCCCATTTTCCAAAGAGATCAAAAGTAGAAAAATCATGTTTGATCAGAGTGTATCCCCAGTCACAGATGCGCTCAATGTCTTTACGGATATATGCCAGTGCGTCCGGATGGGACGGATCGAGACAGTCATTATAGGAAATCCGCCACTCGTCCGGAATGTTCTCATCCTCATTAAGAAGCAGACGTACCCAAATACCCGGGCGGACACCTTTTTCTTTCAGCTTGTCTGCAAGACCTTTCATATCCGGGAACTTGGCATTACCTTTTGTCCATGGGCCACCATTGTATTCATCCAGGCGGTGGTGCTCCTGCCAGCAGTCATCAATAACCATGAACGGAGGATTTTTTACCCCTTCGGTCAGTTTCAGGATATAATCGGTATCACTTAAGATCTCCTCTTCGGAACTGTCGCCGTAAGCATAGTACCAGTTGTTGCTTCCATATACCGGGAACTCCGGGAAGATCGGATCTGTACACATTTTTTTACAGAATTCCTGTGCAGTCTCAAAAGTATCTGCTCCTTCTGCTTCCATGCAGACGATCTGTGCGGCACGCAGTTTTCTTCCTTTCAGCTGTACGCCTGTATTACCGCAGCGAACATCCAGAAATAATGTGATTCCCTTGGTATCTGCCTGCCAGCAACACATAGCGGAAGGGCGGACCTTTACACCAAAGCAGAGGACTTTCTCAGAAAGCTTTGCCAAAAAATACCATGGTAGATAACGGTTGCCGCTCATTCCATGCCATTCCACATCACCATAGGTACGTTCCCAGGCATCTCCCAGAAATCTGGCTGATTTCGGGATCTTATAGTTCCATCTCAGCTTCACACATCTCACTGCATCCTCGGATGTGACAAATATATCCTCATGTTCACCTGCGTCCTGAAATTCCACAGTAGTTGCACCGGCAGCTACTGTCGTCTGCCCTCCCTGGCACACAAGTCTCTCCTCTTCTGTTTCCACTGTTACATAATCCGGTACCCCAAGCTTAAAATCTGCATATTTTTTCTGCATCATTCTCTCCTCCTGTACTTTTTCATTTACATTTTGCTTTACCTGCATACTCATGAACACTGTCTTTCTATCGTCTGTTCAACTCAGAAGAATGTACGAAAAATTTTTTTAATACATTTTGTCTATATGCCTTATTATATTGATTTTTTTGGTTTTTTCTATGCTTTAAAGTTATTATAACATTGCAGAATGTTCAATCTGCATAAGATTTTCAGTCCTTGTCCGATTCGCTTTTTAATATAAGAACATAAAGGGCTAATGGTGGAAATTAGTTTTTCATTTTAGGGAACACAAATTCTTCACAATTTTTTAGCACTCGCCTCTTGACTTTGCTAGTAACAAGTGTTATATTACATATAGAACAAGGAAGGAGATAAAAAAGAACTTCCCGATCACCACTGCGGAATAACCCGAAGTGGTAACTATATACCGGCAACAGTTGGATTTCTTGATCCACCGGAACGGCTTTTCAATTTGAAAGGAGAAATGACTTATGATGTTCCCGAGTGTATTTGGAGAAAACTTATTTGATGACTGGATGGATGATTTTGGATTCAGAGATAATTTCTTTAGCGGAAAGAACCCTCTTTATGGCAAACATGCAAAAAATATCATGAAAACTGATGTACGTGAAACAGATAAAGGCTATGAGCTGGATGTAGATCTTCCAGGATTTAAGAAAGATGAAGTACAGGTACAGCTGAAGGATGGTTATCTTACCATCTCCGCTGCCAAGGGTCTTGACAAAGACGAGGAAGACAAGAAAGGCAATTATATCCGCCGTGAACGTTATGCCGGCAGCACAAGCAGAAGCTTCTATGTTGGTAATGGTGTAAAAAACGAAGATGTCCATGCAAAATTTGAGAACGGTGTTCTGAGACTTTCTATTCCGAAAAAAGCAGCTGAAGAGATTGAAGCTGATAAATATGTATCTATTGAAGGCTGACATCGACTCACTTTCACAGGGGGGAGGATCCATAGGGATTCTCCTCCTCTTTTTTATACGCAATAATACATATGACACTCTCTTTCCAATTTACTATGTACTCACAAGTACTTTCACTCCATAGTAATGATCCTATTGTCAAAGTTTTCATGATATTGGATATTTTTTAACAAATACGCTTGATTTTTTGAATATTTTTTATATATTTTGCATTATATTATTTCATTTTTTTGAAATTAATGGTATAATATGCACAGCTAATCGGATATTTGCAATCCGCATTCGGTTAAATAAATCTGTTTCGTAATCCTTCAGGATAATTCTCCTGAACAACCACGTAAAACACGATCACGACAGGAGGTTTTTATTATGGATCAGGACAACATCATAAAAATTTATGCACGCAATGACAACCGCATACAGCTTAAAATGATTCCGGGACACTTCGTAACATCCCAGTCCCATATCACACACTACCTGGATCTCACTACTATGAAATCCAGATGCGCTGAAGCACAGCGTATTGCATCCGCTCTCGCAGCAAATTACGAAGCATCCATTCCGGTAGACACCATCGTCTGCATGGACGGACTTGAAGTGATCGGTGCTTATCTCGCCGAAGAACTGACCAAAGCCGGCGTCCTTTCCATGAACGCACACCAGACCATCTACGTCATCACCCCTGAGTTCAACAGCACCGGGCAGATAATCTTCCGCGACAACTATGAACCAATGATCAATGGAAAAAACATCCTCATCCTAAATGGTTCCATCACTACCGGATCCACATTGAACCGAGCTATCGAAAGCGTTCTGTACTATGGCGGTAAAATCCGCGGCGTGGCAGCCATCTACAGCAGTGTAGACAGTGTAGCCACACTCCCTGTCAAGTCCGTCTTACAGCATTGTACACAGTTTAGCCCCACTCCCTGTCCACTCTATCTTTCAGGCCAGAGACATCCCGGACTATCACTCCTACCGCTCTGACAACTGCCCACTGTGCAAAAACCGCCAGAAGATCGATGCTATTGTCAGCAGTTACGGATATTCTGTATTATAAGATTCAGATCAATCAACGAATCCCCCATGGATAGCAAAACCAGTGGGGGATTCTCTTTATCTTTTCTTATTATAATTGATATTCTCTGTACATGGCTTCACGCATTTCTTTATCTGTAACAACCTTCTGGATCTCATTACCACGATCATCAAGTATAAGCCTGTTGATCAGAACACTCAATCGTTCTTCCCCCTGGGCCATTCCCTGAGCTATTCCCTGAGCCATTCCCTGAGCCATTCCCTGTTCTCGCCCCAGTGCTTCAGCCTGTTCTTTAGCTTCCGCCATCAGTCTTGCCCTTTTCTCAGATTCCAGTTCCAGAACATGTCCACCCATAATCTCACCTATTCCTTTCCGGACTTTCTCCTCATTTCTGAAAATATGATCAGATATCCGAGTTATCAGTCCAATCAGATCACTGAACAGTTCAGACCTTCCAGATTCAGTGATCTCTACCTCCAGTTTACTCCGGATCACTTCATATTCATTCAGTAATTCCTGAAAAAGTTGTGGATCCTCACTCATCTCATGCCCTCTTTTTTCATATCGCATGATATAAAAAGGAAGCAGCATAAGAAGACTCTTTTCAAATATCTTATCTTTTGTATAATTCTCTACTTTAATGGCAGGCACTCTGTACAAATGACATCCCCCATCCGGAAAAACTACATCCACTTCCAGAAAATCCGGCGTATTCCTACTATTTCTCAGATACAACACACAAGAACGTGGAAACTCCATCCGATACCTCCGTCCCTGCTTTCTGGCAAACTCAACAGCAGTTGCAAAATCATACTCTATCATCCGTACAGCCATTGTCGTGTCATCCGTACTCTGACATTCTATATGATAAATCCTGTTTCCGATCAACAGCCGCGAATCCGTAATAATCTCACCATCCACCCGCTGATACTCATTACGCAGCTGCACAATCTCCACATCAGCCGGGTATGATGTATGAAAAACATCATTGATCAAAGGCACGACCAGAAACGTCATTTTCTCCATCATAGTACGAAAAACATCATCAAAAATCGTATTATCTCTCAAACAATACTCCTTCTGGTATATACAATTATACCATCAACCAAACACTTCAGAAACCCTGTATACAGTTTTTATAAATATTTTTTTGAAAAAAACCTTCAGACATTGAAGCAAAAAGAAACCAAATAAATGGATAGATCTTATAAGATATACAAATCATACCACACATCCCACCACAACACCACAAAAACCCATCTCCAAATTTCGACACCACCTTCCAGCGTCCAGCAACGCGCCGACGCCCACAACCTCCCCGGCAAACCACAAGGAAACTCAGCCTTTCCTCCCAGCCATCCAGCGCAGCGCTGATGGCTCATCCAACTCCCGTCAGACCACTCTATCCCTCCCACCATGACCGCACAGTGTGAGGTTTGCAGCAGAAGTCCGGGTGCTTTGGAGTGAGCCTTGGTCCATACTTAGCGTCTGAGGTGGTTCACGGAGAGGTACCCGGCGGCCACAAGCCGCAGGGTAAGGCCCATCTGTCTGAGCCAGGTACGCATCAGCGTACATGGCGAGTTATGGGCCGGCCGCTCCGTGAGACACCTCAGACGCTTAGTATGACCAGGCGAAACGACGGCACCCGGACTTCTGCTGCAAATCTCACACGTCCGTCCGCGTCATCTTGCCCCCACCAAACACCTGTGCTATAATCAAACTAATTAAAAAACCGAGGTAAACCACACATGAACAAAAAAGAAATCGCAGAAATAAAAAAACAATTCACCCCTGACCGCTGCTCCATCACCCGCATCTGCGGCTGCTACGTAGACGGTGAAAAAAACAAAAAAACCGAACTCAAAGAAGCCTTCTTATCCTTATCAGAGGAAGAAACCTTCAAATACTTCGACATCTTCCGAAAAACCCTCACCGGCACCATCGGAAAAAACCTCATCAACATGGAATTTCCTCTGGATCAGGAAACCGAAGGCGGAACCCAAAACTTCCTCATGAAACTCCGCAAAAGCAAACTCACCGACGACACCCTCACCGAAGCCTTCTACGACAGAATCATAGAAAACTACGACTACGGTGAAAACTACTACATCATCCTCATCCACGCAGTCTACGACATCCCCGGCAAATCCTCCGACGGTGCCGAAATGTTCGACGCTTCCGATGAGATTTACGATCACATCCTCTGCAGTATCTGCCCGGTCAAGCTCTCCAAAGCAGGCCTGCATTACAATGCAGAGACAAACAATATTGAAGACCGTATCCGGGACTGGCTGGTAGAAATGCCTGACTGGGGCTTCCTTTTCCCACAGTTCAACGACCGCAGTACCGATATCCACGGACTTCTCTACTACACCAAAAACGCCGAAAATCTCCGCTCCACCATGATGGAAGAAGTCTTCGGCTGCACCACACCACTATCTGCCGGAACCCAGCGTGACTCCTTCAATGCTCTGGTGGAAGAAACCCTTGGTGATGACTGTGCCTACGACACAGTCCTTGAGATCCACGAAAAGCTCAACGATCTCATCGAATCCCAGAAGGACGAACCGGAACCTGTTGTCCTCACCAAATCCGAAGTCAAACGTCTCTTCGAAGAATGCGGCGTAGAAGACGAAAAGCTCCAGAACTTCGATGAACAGTATGAGCTTGCCGCAGGAGAAAAATCAGCTCTGGTAGCATCCAACATCACCAACACCCGGAAATTCGAGATCAAAACCCCTGACGTGGTGATCCATGTAGCACCAGACCGGGCAGAACTGGTGGAAACCCGCATCATCGATGGTCGAAAATGCCTTGTGATCCCCATGGAAAGTGAAATCGAACTCAACGGCATCCGTGTCAGCACATTGAACTCTGTTGAAGATACATCCGCAGAACCGCTTCCTGTTAATGATATTACTGACATTGATAACAGTAACACCGAAGAAGAAATCCCATTTTAAAGGAGACCTTATGAACGATAAAAAAATCCTGTTCTTCGACATAGACGGCACACTGCTTACGCCTCACCCCTTCAAGGTTCCGGAGAGCACCAGCCGCGCCCTCACAAAAGCCCATGAAAACGGTCATCTTCTTTTCATCAACACCGGCCGCACCAAAGTAATGATGCCCTCTGCACTCTCAGAGCTTCATTTCGATGGCTATATATACGGCTGTGGAACCCACATTTACATGGACAACAAATTGCTTTTTTTCCGCACAGTCCCAAATCTTCTGTGCAAGGAAACCGTAGACCTTCTCCGCAAATGCAAGATCGAGGCAATTTTTGAATCCAACACTGAGATCCTGTATGATGGCGTATCTCCGGCCCAGTCCGAATTCGGAGTCAAAATGCGAAAAGAAATTCCAATGGTCGACATCACGAAATTCAATCGGGAGGATGCCTGCACTTACTCCTATGACAAATTCCTGGTACATATGCTGCCGGATTCCGATGTCGAAAAATTCCGCAGCTTCTGTAATGATCATTACACCTATTTTGATCACGGAGACGGAATCTGGGAAGTCACACAAAAGGGTACCAGCAAAGCCACAGGCATGGAATTTCTCCTGGACCGCCTTTCCATCCCCAAGGAAAACTGCTATGCATTCGGAGACAGTCCCAACGACCTTCCCATGCTGAAAGCTGCCGGAGTTAGCGTTGCTATGGGAAATGCTTACGGAGGCATCGAAAAGCACTGCACATACCAGACAAGCGCAGTCGACAGGGACGGGATTCTTCACGCACTGGAGCATCTCAATCTGATCTGATGATCCGTAAAGCAGGCATGAGCATTACAAAAAACGAGCCGTGTACGATAAATCCGTACACGGCTCGTTGTCTTTTCTCTTATCATTCCATTTTAAACATTATATCTTATTTCTCAGCTTCCGGTGTAGCAGCTGCCTCAGATTCTGTACTGTCTGCAGTCTCCTCATCAGCCTTTGCAGAATCTCCCTCTGTCTCCGGTGTCTCGGTCACATCGGTCTGCTCCTCAGCTGCCGGTGTCTCGGTTGCCTCAGCCTCTGCAGAATCTGCTGTCGGTGTCTCAGTTACATCCGGGTCCGGTGTCGGAGTTGGAGTCTGGATCGTAAAGCTGTGATTATCTGTGATCTTGATCTTCTTGATCAGTTTTTTCTCTTCTTTGATATCAGCTTTCTTCTTCCAGCCATCTGTTGTATCATTATAGAAATCATCCTTCTTGGTGTTTGTCAGAGACTCTTTCTTACTCTCCGTTGCAGTTTTATCATTCTTGGAATCCAGTCTCACAACATACCATACGGAATCTGTCTTTATGATCTCCTCGTTCAGTGCACCCTCGTCCAGCTTTCTTAAAGCGGTACGAACCTCATCCGGATAAGTAGTTCCGTTGGCAGCACTGTCATCACCTTCCTCATAGGTAGGGCATGTTCCGGTTGTTGCGGTCATATCCTTGGAGATCTCATCTCCAAGAGTATTGAAATCTGCAGCCGGATCCTCTTTAACCTTGTCATAGAACTTCTGAAGATTCTCTTTATTCTTCTTGATATCATCATCGGAAAGATCATCTCCGCTGACCTTTGCACTTGCATAGCTGAAGGACATCTGCTGATATTCTTTCTCATCCAGCTTCACGTCCGCTTTGGCTTCAATGGCATCCTTCATCTTCACATCGTATGTTTCAAGCTCGAGGAAAGTCTTTACCATATCTTCATCAACCGCAAGCTCTGCAATTGTCTCATCGGAATTGGCAGCCATAAAGTTTTTGGCAGCTTCCTCAAGAGCCTTCTGCTCATCATCTGTGATTTCAACATCATACTCGGAAGCGTGTTCTTTCTCCAGACACATCTTTTCAACAGTTTCAACAGAAGTTGTTACCGCATTTTCACCGTAAGTCTCATCGGAATCATCATCCATTTTGGTACTCCAGATAGACATATCGCTTCCACCGCCAAGATACATCTTGTACATTGCCTCAGCCTGTGCCTGCTGCATACGTGCTGCCAGACTTACAACGCCAAACGGGATTTCCTGCTTATTGACTGTCACTGCGATCTTTGTACCATCGAGTTTTTTATTTCCGCAGCCTGCCATCATTCCTGCCGCTGTAACGCAGACAAGAGCAGTAACTGCCGCTTTCTTTACTGAATTTCTCATTTCATCCTCCATCTATCCGTCCATAAGAATCACGGTCCGGCTCTTATTCCATAATACTTGATTATAAACGTTTTCACCTTTAAGAGCAAGGAATTTCACGAACTTACACGACATTTCACAAATTATCCACAAGTCTTTCCGGGAAAATATCCGGTATCCACAAACCGGATGTTTTTTCCCGTGGATAACCCTAAGCTTAGCTGATTCTTCCCTTTACTCCAGTGGCTCTGCCAGTTTTGCCAGCTCCCCCGCAAACTTCATCAGCTCTTCGATCAGCCTTCCCTGTGGTGTCAGGATAAATTTCGGCTCATGATCAGCCTTAAACTGCAAACCTCTCCGGTACTGCGCCATAATAGCCGGGATACCTGCGGGATCCAGCTTGGCCTTTTCATAGAGCGTAATCCGGACATCTTTTCCAAGCTGCTTGATCTCCGTCACATATCCCTGATGGGCAAGAGCCTTCAACCTTGCAATAGCAAGAAGGTTCAACACAGCTTTTGTCGGCTCACCAAAACGGTCGATCAGCTCCTCCAACATATCGTCATATTCCTGCTGGCTTTCAATACCGGCAATACGCTTATAAATATCCAGCTTCTGGAACTCGTTGCCGATATAGGAATCCGGGATAAATGCATCAATGTTGAGATCAATGGTCGTCTCAAAATCATCCATAGTCCGGATTCCCTTTGCCTCCTTGACAGCCTCACTGAGCATCTTGCAGTAAAGGTCATAACCAACTGCGTTCATATGCCCGTGCTGCTGAGCACCGAGAAGATTTCCTGCTCCACGAAGCTCCAGATCCTTCATAGCTATCTTAAAACCGCTTCCAAGGTCTGAATACTCCCGCATGGCGCTAAGCCGTTTCTCCGCGGTCTCCTGAAGCATCTTGTTTTTGGTATACATCAGGAATGCATAAGCAGTCCTGTTGGAACGTCCTACACGCCCACGGAGCTGATAAAGCTGGGAAAGGCCATATCTATCCGAATCATGGATGATCATAGTGTTTACGTTGGAAATATCCAGTCCTGTCTCAATAATAGTGGTGGAAACCAGTATATCCACATCTCCGTTGATAAAATCATACATTACCTGCTCCAGTTCCCTCTGACTCATCTGTCCATGTGCAAAATCCACTCTGGCCTCCGGCACAAGCCTGGATATCCGAAGGGCTACTTCGGCAATGTCATTGACTCGATTATATACGTAATACACCTGTCCACCCCGGCGAAGCTCCCTGCGGATGGCTTCCCGAACAGTCTCCTCATCGTACTCCATAACGTATGTCTGGATCGGCACACGATCCATCGGCGGCTCTTCCAGAACGCTCATATCACGGATACCGATGAGACTCATATGAAGAGTCCTCGGAATCGGCGTTGCCGTCAGCGTCAGTACATCCACATCTTTTTTCATCTGCTTGATCTTCTCCTTGTGAGTAACACCGAAGCGCTGCTCCTCATCAATGATCAGAAGTCCAAGATTTTTAAATTCCACATCTTTTGAAAGAACTCTGTGGGTGCCGATCACAATATCTACCTGCCCCTTTTTGATCCCTTCGATGGTCTTTTTCTGCTGGGCAGATGTCCGGAAACGGCAGAGAAGCTCCACCTTCACCGGAAATTCTTTCATACGCTGTACAAAGGTATTGTAATGCTGCTGGGCAAGAATGGTAGTAGGGACCAGATAAACCACCTGCCGGCTTTCCTGTACTGCCTTAAACGCAGCTCTTAAAGCCACCTCCGTCTTTCCGTAACCAACGTCACCACACACAAGACGGTCCATGATCCTGGTGCTTTCCATGTCTTTCTTGGTATCTTCAATGGCTGCCAGCTGATCCTCTGTCTCCTCATAAGGAAACATCTCCTCAAATTCCTTTTGCCATACGGTATCCGGTCCGCAGACATACCCCTCTTTCTCCTGGCGGACTGCATAAAGCTCTACCAGCTCTTTTGCGATATTTTTTACCGCACCCTTAACACGGCTCTTGGTCTTATTCCACTCCTGACCGCCAAGCTTGTTCAGCTTAGGCGTTTTTGCATTTTCGGAGGATCCTGAATATTTCTGCAAAGCATCCAGCTGGGTTGCCAGGATATAGAGATTACTGCCGCCCCGGTATTCGATCTTGATGTAATCCTTCACAACACGGTCAACCTCTACCTTTTCGATTCCACGGTAAATACCCAGTCCGTGCTTTTCATGAACAACAAGATCACCAATGGAAAGCTCTGCAAAATCCTGGATCCTGTTTCCGCTGTACTTTTTCTTTTTTTTACGCTTTTTCTGCTCTTTGCCGAAAATATCGGTTTCCGTCATCACTGCAAATTTGATCAGCGGATACTGGAAGCCACGTCTTGCGTGACCATAGACCACCATGATCTCCCCGGGACTGATGATACGATCCATGTCCTGGCTGTAAAAAGCATTCAGTCCTTCCTCTGAAAGATCCTTTGCCAGACGCTCCGCCCTGGTCCTGGAACCGGAGAGCAATGCGATCCGGTATCCCTGACTCTTATACTGAAGGAGATCCTTTACCAGAAGTTCAAAGCTGCTGTTATAAGAATCTACAGACTTCACCGTAAGATCAAATTCCTCATTGATCTTCCATCCGGAACGTCTGGGAGAAAGTGCGGATACAGCCACACAATTCCGTCTGTTCAGCTTCTTCTGCAGTTCCTGAAAGCCACATAGCCACTGCTCCGGAAGATTTGCCTCGCCTTTTTCCTCTCTGTGCATACGACTCTGACGGTACTCTTCCTCCACACCCTCGCCGTTTTCTGCCAGGTGGTTCAGTTCATCCAGAAACACCAGTGTTTTTTCTTCCGGAAAATAATCCAGAAAGGATACCATATCTTCTCCGTCCATCTTTTCTGCGGCCGGATAAATCGTAATTTCATCTACATTTTCCAGAGATCTCTGACTTTCCGCATCAAAGCTCCGGATAGAATCCACCTCATCATCCCACAGTTCGATACGCCAGGGATTATCCTCTGTCAGCGGATAGATATCAATGATTCCTCCACGCACAGAAAACTGCCCCGGAAGCTCTACCTGACCAGTGCGTTCATACCCCAGCTCTACCAGCTCTTCCTTCAGCTGATCCAGATCGATCACACTGTCACTTTTAAAATGAAGAAGTCTGCTTCTGATCTTTTCCAGCGGCATCAGGAAATCCATACATCCGTCAATGCTGGTAACAACGGTCACTTCTTCCTGTTCCAGAAGTGCCCGGATCACACGCATCCGCTGCCGGATCAGAAGATTTCCGTGAATATCTGCCTGAAAAAACAGAAGATCCTTTGCCGGATAAAAATATACATTTTTGTCATAGAAGCGGTAATCCTCATAGATTTCCTTTGCGTTGCGCTCATCATCCGCAAGGATCAGATGATATGGAAAAAGCCCGGAAAGTCCATACATCAGATGGACCTTCTGGGACTCCATGCATCCGGAAACATTAAGAATTCCGCAGTTTGCGCCACAGCGCTTTTTTATTTCCCCAAACTCTGCAAGACCCTGCAGAGGATGCAAAAATGCTTCCATACAAACCTCAATTCTTAGGCTTTTTCCTGTTATATTTATTCATCGCCGCATCTACGCCCTCGGACAGGATCATCTCCACAGCCTCTGCCGCATCATTGATCCCTTCATCCACAAACTTGCGATCACTGTCCGAAAAATGACCCAGCACAAAATCTGCCAGATCCCAGTCTTTCGGTTTTGCACCGACACCAACACGGATGCGGATAAATTTTTCAGTTCCAAGGCGGCGGATGATATCCTTGATCCCGTTATGTCCGCCTGCACTGCCCTTTTTGCGGATACGAAGCTGCCCAGGCTCCAGATCGATATCATCGTAGATCACGATCAGCTCTGTCTCCGGATCGATCTTGAAATAGCCGGACATCTCCTGGATCGGACCGCCGCTTAAATTCATATAGGAAAGCGGTTTCATCAGAATAGCTTTTTCACCGCCGATGATACCTTTTCCATACATGGCATTAAATTTTACGCCACCCTGCGGGATATTATGCTTCTCCACAAGACAGTCAACGGTGTCAAAGCCCATGTTGTGGCGTGTAGCCTCATACTGCTTTCCCGGATTTCCCAAACCTGCAATTAAATACATAAAAACTCCTCAGCTGTAATCTACCTGTTTCAATGTCAGGCCTTCTTATGCCTTAAGGCATACAAATGCTCTGATCGTATCAGTTGAAATATACCATCTCATCAGCAAGTGGCTCACAAACTTCTACATGCTCTGCGTAAAGTACGATTCCCTCTCCCTGATATTCCATTCTCTTCTCAAACGCAACCTTCGCAGTAACATCCACCCACTGGCCTTCTGCGATCTTCGGAGCAAAAGCGCTCTTGCAGATGTAACCAAGGAATGTGGTATCATCTGCACAGCATGTCATGGCTGTTCTTCCGGGAACAAAGAATTTGCTTCCCATTCCACGCGGCTTCAGGGCACGTGCTTTAAAGTGAACGGTTTTTCCGACATAGCGGTCCGGATGATCCATGGAATCCACAAACCAGATACCATAATCCTCAGGAAGGATATCGATCACCGGCGCATCAATATCAAATGGCATCTCATCCTCAAAAAGATCACCAAGCTCGCCCTCTTCATCCTCAAAGATGATCTCCGCACGCTGGTTCACCACCTTGATGCTTCTTCTGTAAGAAGGAAGCGGATCGTTCTCCTGGCAGCGGTTAAAGATAACCATATCCGCATTGCGGACCATATCCATAAAAAGGGACTTCATATTCGCCATATAAACCTGGAATGTGCTTGCATCCACACAGGTGATATGCTGCTCCACGCCCCAGCCTTCCGGTTTTTCCATTTCTTCGAATTTACTTACCAGCCACATGCCATTATACTCAATGATCACCCGCTCCGGTTGATGCAGGATCTCCATTGCCGCAAGTCGTTCCGGTGTAAGCTCTTCCTCGCTGTCAATGCTCTCCACAACGGTATTGCACTGTTTCAGTGCTTCCTCATCATATTCTTCCTCACCCTCTTCGCAAAGGATCAGCAGTGTTTTTCCATCGATCTGAAAGTAATCCTGCTGCAGGGTAAAGCTCAGGAAAGAGGTCTTGCCGCTTTCCAGAAAACCTGTGATCAGATAAACGGGTACTCTGGTCTCTTCCATAAATCCATCCTATCAGATACTGTACGATTTAATGTACAGTATCTGTTTCCTTTCTGTAACAATCTATATCTGTATTCCGCTTTGGCTTTGCGTCAAAACGGACATTTATTTTATCATATGCTTTATGCGATCCCGAAAAGCTCCTCCAGTGCATGCTCGTCAAGCTTAGAACCGATCACGCACAGACGGCCTGTGTATTCCGGTGCACCCTCACGGATCTCAGTTTCTTCTGGAACCATATCAAAATAGATCCATGTTCCGTCTTCTGCCGGAAGCATTCCCTTTGCACGGAGGATGATACCGTATTTATCAGACTCGGAAAGTGCCTCAAGGATCTTCTCAAGTCCCTCACGTGTATATTTTTTAATAGTCTCACGGCCCCAGCTTGTGAAGACCTCATCTGCATGATGATGGTGGTGGTCATGTCCACAGCCACACTCTCCGTCGTGGTGATGGTGATGCTCATGCTCTTCATGATCATGGCCGCAGC
>OCAK01001116.1_pt1 | contig 17194 bp, 16 predicted proteins | sample 1538301 | NCBI WGS metagenome assembly OCAK01 (sample SAMEA2580285, study PRJEB22360) | human gut metagenome | biome: human gut; feature: human-associated habitat; material: faeces | place: Denmark | collected 2008/2010 | reverse complement strand
AGCCGTTTCATCTTTAATTTTAAAATACTTTTGACAAATTCCGGATCTCTTTTAATTGCATACTGTGCCTCATCAATCACAATCACCAGTTTTGATGCATCTCCGCTTTTTACCCGGTTAAAAAATTCATCATAGGAATATCTGCTCAGCTTCATCTGAAAAGCATTTTGAATTTCTTCTCCCATTTTCTGCATCTGTTCCTGTGCGGAAAGCTGTCTGCACCGATAATAAAAATGTTTTTTCCCCACACAGAATTCTTTGATCAGCTGTTCTTTCCGGCAGTCCATCCCACCATACAAAAGCATCAGCTGGTTTCCCGATTTTGCATACCAGCCTTCCAATTCTTTAAGATCTGTTTTTTTTGCGTTCATCCCGATTCCTCCGTACAAAATTCCTTCTGCTAAAAGAAATTATATCACTGATTAATATCTCTCACAAGGTTTTCGGCAAAAAGAAAGAAGTGCAGTTTTTGCACTTCTCTCCAAAAATCCGTATTTCAATTTAATACTTATTTCTTTGTGATATATCCCTGTGCTTTCAACAGCTCTGCACATAAAACTGCACCACCGGCTGCACCACGAACGGTATTGTGGGATAATCCGACGAATTTCCAGTCATATACGGTATCCTCTCTCAGACGTCCGACAGAGATTCCCATACCATGTTCAAAGTTTACATCCAGGCTGACCTGTGGACGGTTATCCTCTTCTAAGTACTGGATGAAATGCTCCGGTGCACTCGGAAGCTTCAGTTCCTGTGGCACACCACTGTAATTCTTCAGTGCTTCGATCAGCTGCTCTTTGGTAGGTTTCTTCTTGAATTTAACAAATACAGCTGCTGTATGTCCGTTTAATACCGGCACACGGATACACTGGCAGGTAATGACTGGTGAAGCTGCTGGAACAATCTGCTTCTTCGCATCATCTACATGTCCCCAGATACGCAGAGGCTCTTTCTCAGACTTTTCTTCCTCACCACCGATGTATGGAATAATGTTTCCAAGCATCTCTGGCCAGTCCTTGAACGTCTTTCCTGCTCCGGAAATAGCCTGATAGGTAGTGGCAACTACTTCATATGGCTCAAACTCTTTCCATGCAGTCAGAACCGGCGCATAACTCTGGATGGAGCAGTTTGGCTTTACTGCTACGAAACCGCGCTTTGTACCAAGACGCTCTTTCTGATACTTGATAACTTCCATGTGCTGTGGATTGATTTCCGGAACTACCATCGGCACATCCGGTGTCCAGCGGTGAGCACTGTTGTTGGAAACAACCGGTGTCTCTGTCTTTGCGTAATCTTCCTCGATCTTTTTGATCTCTTCTTTGGTCATGTCTACAGCAGAAAATACAAAGTCGACCTGAGAAGCTACCTGCTCTACTTCATTTACATTCATTACAATAATATTCTTTACAGCTTCCGGCATCGGAGTATCCATCTTCCAACGGTCTCCCACTGCCTGCTCATAAGTCTTTCCTGCACTTCTTGGGCTTGCTGCAATCGTGGTAACCTCAAACCATGGATGATTCTCCAGCAAAGAGATAAATCTCTGTCCTACCATACCTGTTCCGCCAAGGATACCAACTTTTAACTTCTCACTCATTTTTCCAATCTCCTCTGTTCTTTTCTTTATACGCGGACACCTGTCTTTTACAGAAAAACATTTTTGTTTTTTGTCCGTGTTGCACGAACATGTGTCTTTATAGGAAATATATTACTTGAAACCAGGTAAAATTACAAGGAACAAATTGTCCTAAATAAATAAAATATTCCTCAAATATATGTAGGACTTGCACAATCCGAAATACCGACTAAGCGGTATTTCATGCAATACATCAGAGATGTACCGCAATTACGTACATCGCATCGCACAAGCGATTCTGCATACGATGTGCTCCTTTTGTCTCATTTTTTCTCCAGATATGCCTCTTCGATTGCGATCACTTTCTTCATCGCCTCTTCCCCTGGTGCACCGATCGTCAGACGCTTGTTGACACAGGTTTCCATGGAGATTGCATCATAGACATCCTCCTCAAATACTGGAGAAAACTGTTTTAATTCTTCCAGACTCATATCGTCAATCGGCATCTGTTTGTCCAGACAGTACAAAACAATACGTCCGATAATTCCATGCGCATCGCGGAACGGAACCCCGTGATTTACAAGATAATCGGCAGCATCCGTCGCGTTGGTAAAGCCGTGTGCGGCACTCTTTCTCATAACATCCTTATTGAATTTCATGGTATCAAGCATGCCCGTGAATAACGCAATACAGCCTTTCGTTGTGTCGATGGCATCAAAGGAAAGTTCCTTGTCTTCCTGCATGTCTTTATTGTAAGCAAGCGGAATCCCCTTCATTGTGGTCAGAAGTGACATAAGCGCGCCATACACACGTCCGGTCTTGCCTCGGACAAGTTCTGCAATATCCGGGTTTTTCTTCTGTGGCATGATACTGCTTCCGGTACTGTATGCATCATCAATCTCTACGAATTTGTATTCGTTAGAATTCCAGATGATAATTTCCTCGGAGAAGCGGCTTAAATGCATCATAATGGTTGCCATGGCAGACAGATATTCGATCAGGTAATCGCGGTCGGAAACACCGTCCATACTGTTTAAGGTCGGTCCGTAAAAGCCGAGAAGCTCTGCAGTATATTCGCGGTCAAGCGGATAAGTTGTTCCTGCCAGTGCGCCGGAACCAAGCGGACAGTAATTCATGCGCTCGTAAATATCGTGCATACGGGAACGGTCACGCTTAAACATTTCAAAGTACGCCCCCATATGATGTGCGAGTGTGATCGGCTGCGCTTTCTGCAAATGGGTAAATCCTGGCATAATCGTCTGCGTATTTTCTTTCATAATGCGAAGCAATACCTGCAGCAGCTGTTCCAGCAGTTCATCCGTCTCAAGAACCTGCTGCCGGGTATACAGACGCATGTCCAGTGCCACCTGATCATTTCTGCTTCGTCCGGTATGCAGTTTCTTTCCGGTATCTCCCAGACGGTCAATAAGGTTTGCTTCCACAAAACTGTGAATATCCTCATATTCCGAAGTGATGGCAAGCTTTCCGCTCTCCACATCCGCAAGAATTTCCTGTAAACAGGAAACAATCGCCTGCATCTCTTCCTGTGTCAGAATGCCCTGCTTTCCAAGCATACGCACATGTGCAATGGAACCCTCAATATCCTGCTTGTAAAATTTCTGATCAAACGAAATGGATGCATTAAAATTGTAAACCAGCTGGTCTGTCTCCTTCGTAAATCTTCCGCCCCATAACTGTGCCATATCTAAATTCCTCTCTTTCTTAAATTCTTTGTTTTATTTTTATAAAATGTGTTCTTCCTGCTGTCTGCGCAGTGCGATTTCACGGTCGCGGTCACGCTTGGAATACACACACCCACAGTAGTACTGCCGGTACATGTGATACTCCTTAGAAATTTCGGTCGACTTTTTATAGCCTTCCTTCTTTTTAAAATCCGAAAACAGATAACGGACACCAAAGGTATCTGCCAGTTCTGCTCCGATCTGATTTAACTTTTCCGCATTTTTCAGCGGACTGATGGATAGTGTTGTCGTAAAGAAATCAAATCCGTGCGCTTTTGCATAGGACGCAGCCTCGGAAAGCCGCAGCCGGTAACAGGCAAAACAGCGCTCTCCCCCTTCCGGGATCTCTTCCATGCCCTTAGCCATATCGTAAAACCGCTGTGTATCGTATGCACCTTCCACAAAAGAAACCGGATATTTTGTAGGAAACTCAGCAATAAAACGTTCCTGCTCCTTTGCCCGCATATGATATTCTTCCGGCGGATAAATATTGGGATTGTAATAAAATACCGTTACATGGAAATGTTCTGCAAGACATGCAATACAATAAGAACTGCACGGTGCACAACAGCTGTGCAAAAGGAGGCTTGGAGCCTCCCCTGCCGTACAGTTTTCACGGATCAGATCTTCCATTATTTTCTGATAATTTTTTTTATTCATCTTTCATCTGTATACATCTGATTAAAAATTTCTTTTCCGGTCTGCGTCCGGAAAATTTGCTGATATGCCTGTTCAATTCCGTGACGATTGACGTCATCTTCATATAAATTGACCAGAAAATCTGCCTCCACCAGAATCTGATAATCCAGTCCTTCGATATTATCATATGTATGATGATGTCCGATCAGATAGCAGATACGGTCGATCAGATAATTTTCAATTCCCACATCAGAAAGCATTCTCTGTGCCACAATCGGTCCTTCCTGCTCCTGCAGCTTTCCGTCACACCGTCCATACTTTTCTTCTGCCGGACGGATTCCAATGTCATGGGTATAAGCGGCTGCTTCCAATATAAAAAGGGATGTCTCGTCAAGCCCTTCTTTTGTTCCGATGATTCTTGCGAAACTATGCACTTTCATGAAATGCTGAATCCGTTTCGGATCTCCGGAAAAAAAGGCGATCATCTGTAAAAACAGCTCATCCAGCTGTTGCCTGCTGTAATAACTACTGTCACTACTGTCCATTCTGTGTTTCTCCTTTATCTAACATCTGCAGTGCAAACGTCGCTGCAATGTAAACAACTGCACATAAAATAATCAATACTGTTTTTTCCCCGGCAACACCGGCACAAAGTTCTGCCAGAATAAGAAGTCCATGCACCCAGAGTTCCGCATGATGCAGCATCACTGCAATAACTGCCTCAATGATAACAAGCAGACACATAGGAACTACCGGAACGTTAAGGACTCTCACCCCTACAATCACCATAATTGCAACAATTGCTGCAAAGGCCAGTAATGTCGGTACCTGAAACGTCTTTTTGTTCTTGTCCATTTTTTACCTCAACCTTTATTCTTATTTTCTTTGTCTGCGCCCATTATACCAATTTCATGCCTAAGAAACAAGCACTTTTTAAAGTAAAAAAGACACGTCTTCCATCGGATACCCGATGCAAAACGTGAAACGAAGCCAATAAGGGGACTCGAACCCCTGACCCACGCATTACGAATGCGTTGCTCTACCAACTGAGCCATATTGGCAAAACGTACTTGTATATAATACCAAAACCGATTCAGAAAATCAACTGTTTTTTCATAAAATTTATATTAAAAAAAGATTGACTTTTCACATGGATTCTGTAGAATAGAAATTGTTGAGTTTATAATTAGTAAACAAAAAATCAACTAACAATCATGTTTCATAAATTTACGGGAGGCATGCCATGGACATTGGACACCGCATGAAAGAACTGCGCATCCAGTACGGACTGACGCAACAGGAGCTGGCGGACCGTGCCGAGCTGACCAAGGGCTTTATCTCACAGTTGGAACGAAACCAGAACTCTCCGTCCATCGGAACTCTTCTGGATATCATCCAGTGCCTTGGTACGACACCAGCAGAATTTTTTACAGATGAAGAGCCGGAACAGATTGTTTTCAAACAGGAAGATTATTTTGAAAAAACCGACGAAGAAAAACACTGCTGTATTGAATGGGTCGTTCCCAATGCACAGAAAAACCAGATGGAACCGGTTCGTCTGACTTTACACACCGGTGGACGGTCAGAAGTTTATCAGCCCCATGAGGGGGAGGATTTCGGTTATGTAATCAAAGGAAACGTCCGTATCCACTATGCCGGACAAAACCAGACGGTACATGCCGGGGAATCTTTCTATTTTAAAGCAGGAAAAAAGCATTATCTGGAAAACACCGGTTCGACAGATGCCGTCATCATCTGGGTGACTACCCCACCAAATTTTTAAGAGGACAAACGTATGAGTAAACATTTAATTGATTTTATTGGAATTTCCAAATCCTACGATTCCAATCTTGTGTTGGATGATTTAAATCTGTATATCCGGGAGAATGAATTTCTGACCCTTTTAGGTCCGTCTGGATGCGGAAAAACTACAACCCTGCGTCTGCTGGGAGGCTTTGAAAGCCCGGACAAGGGACAGATTCTGTTTGACGGACAGGATATCACAGCTCTTGCAGCCAATGAACGGAAACTGAATACCGTTTTTCAGAAGTATTCTCTTTTCCCGCATATGTCCATCGCCGAAAACATTGCATTCGGCCTTAAAATAAGTAAGAAAAGCAAAGCATATATTCAGGATAAAATCAAATATGCCTTAAAACTGGTCAATCTGGAAGGATTTGAAAACCGTTCGGTCGATTCTCTCTCCGGTGGTCAGCAGCAGCGTATCGCCATCGCCCGTGCGATTGTAAACGAGCCAAAAGTCCTTCTTTTAGATGAACCTCTCGGTGCACTTGATTTAAAACTGCGCCAGAGCATGCAGTATGAGCTCATCCGTCTGAAAGAAGAACTTGGAATTACTTTTGTATATGTCACCCACGATCAGGAAGAAGCACTGACCATGTCCGATACCATTGTTGTCATGAATCAGGGATATATCCAGCAGATCGGTACTCCGGAAAACATTTACAACGAACCGGAAAACGCATTTGTTGCCGATTTTATCGGACACAGCAATATCATTGACGGAACCATGATAAAAGACGAACTTGTAGAGATTCTCGGTGCCCGTTGGGCATGTGTCGACAAAGGATTCGGCAATAACAAGCCGGTCGACGTTGTCATCCGTCCGGAAGATGTAGAACTGGTCGATCCTTCGGAGGGAACGCTGCAGGGCGAAGTAACCTCCCTGATTTTTAAAGGCGTTCACTATGAACTTGATGTCATGGCCGGCGGCTATGAATGGCTGGTTCACACCACCAGATTTGTTCCGGTCGGCACCAAAGTCGGCATCAAAGTAATCCCGTTCAATATCCAGATTATGCATAAGCCGGAATCTTCCGATGAAAAGGCGGTGGAGATCGATGCGTAAATTTAAACAGCAATTTCTTGCCGGTCCATACCTCATATGGATCATCGGTTTTATCCTCCTGCCGCTTATCATGATTCTTTACTATGCATTTACAAACGGCGATGGCAGTTTTACGTTATCCTATATCACAGCGATAGCAGATGAAACCAACCGCAAAGCCATGGGACTTTCCCTGAGACTTGGAATTATATGCACCATCGTGTGCCTGGTTCTCTCCTATCCGCTGGCAATGATTTTAAATAATATGAAAATCAAAAATCAGGGATTGGTTGTTTTTATCTTTATGCTTCCGATGTGGATGAACTTTATGCTCCGTATCCTGGCATGGAAACTTCTGCTTTCCAAAAATGGTGTAATCAACTCCATTCTCACAGGTTTCGGACTTTCCCGCATCAATATCATAAATACACCAACGGCAGTTGTCCTTGGCATGGTATACGACTTCCTGCCATTTATGCTGCTGCCAATCTACAACTCCATGACACGAATCCGTAAAGACTGGATTGAGGCGGCCCGTGATCTGGGTGCCGGAAATGTAACCATCTTTTTAAAGATTATCCTTCCGCTTACCGTATCCGGAATCATCAGCGGAATCGTCATGGTATTTGTCCCGTCACTTACCTCGTTTGCAATCTCGCAGGTATTAGGCGGTGGTCATGTTCTTTTAATCGGAAATGTGATCGAACAGGATTTTATGCAGGGTATGCAGTGGAATGCCGGAAGCGGTCTTTCCTTTGTTCTTATGATTTTTGTGATTGCAAGTATGACTATTGTAAATATATTTGATAAAGAAGGGGAGGGAACATCCATATGTTAAAAAAATGTGCATCCCGGATCTATATGATCCTGATCTTTGCCTTCCTTTACCTTCCGATTATTGTGTTGATTGCTTTGTCTTTCAACGATTCCCGTTCCAAGGTAAAATGGGGTGGCTTCACGCTCCGGTGGTATACCGGCTGTTTTCAGGACGAAAAGATTATGACTGCATTTGTCACAACTTTGCAGGTCACTTTCCTGTCCGCAATTATTTCCACACTGATCGGAACACTTGCCGCGCTCGGCATAGCCGCCATGAAAAAACGGCACCAGACCATTTATCTCGGCGCGACCAATATTCCGCTTCTGAATGCGGATATCGTAACCGGTATCTCCATGATGCTTTTGTTTGTGAAATTTATCGACCTCGGATTTGTGACGGTTCTTTTAGCGCACATTACTTTTAGTATTCCTTATGTTATTTTAAATGTGCTTCCGAAAATGAAACAGACAAACCGCAGCACCTATGAGGCGGCACTTGATCTCGGAGCAACGCCGCTGTATGCATTTTACAAAGTCACCTGGCCGGAAATCCGTCCCGGTGTGTTCTCCGGATTTATGATGGCAGTCACCATGTCACTGGATTATTTTACCAAAGGAGCCGGGGTCAATACCCTCTCCACCATGCTCTACACAGAACTTCGCAAAGGAATCAAACCGGAATTGTATGCACTTTCCACGATTCTGTTCTTTGCCGTTCTGCTCATTCTTCTTGCCGGAAATGTTTATCCGGGGAAGAAGCGTGTTGCAGCCAAATAAATTATCCATTGGAATTTTATTCCAGCCGAAAGGAGTCCTATTATGAAAAAAAGAATTTTCTCTGCCCTCTTAATTTCTGCTCTGGCAGTCAGCGCACTCACTGCCTGTGGGGGATCTTCCTCTGCGAAAAAAAACGGACAGACCTTAACCGTTTTAAATTACGGAAAATATATCGATGAGTCCGTAGTCAAACAGTTTGAAAAAGAAACCGGTATCACCGTCAAATACGAAGAATATGAAAGTCCGGAAGAAATGTATACCAAATACAAAGCTGGTTCCATCAACTATGATGTAATCTGCTCTTCCGAATATATGGTTGAGCGTCTGATCAACGAGGGCGAAGTTCTCGAAGAAGATTACGATGCCATGGACAACTACAAAAATCTGGATCCAACGATCCTTGATATGTCTGCTTCCTATGACAAGAATCACACCTATTCCGTTCCATATTTTTACGGGACTCTTGGCCTTCTCTACAACAAAACAACCATTGATGCCAAAACCGTATCAAGCTGGGACTGCCTGTGGGATCCTACCTATGAGGATGAAATCATCATGGAAAATTCCGTCCGTGATACGTTTGCCCCTGCACTGATCTCCAAAGGGTATTCCTTAAACGATACCGATGAAAATCATCTGCGGGAAGCCCTCGACGTATTAAAAAAGCAAAAAGATGATAAAATCGTATATGCTTACTATGTAGACGAGACAGCCGATGCCATGATCGGAGAAGAAGCCTCCATCGCACTGTGCTACTCCGGCGAGGCTGCACTGGCCATGGCAGAGAACGACAATCTGGATTATTCGGTTCCAAAAGAGGGATCAAACCTCTGGATCGATTCCTGGTTCATTCCAAAGTCCTGCACTAACCAGACCAACGCTTTAAAATTCTTAAATTTCCTGTGCAAGGATGATATCGCAGAAAAGAATTTCGAATATGTGCAGTATGCCTCTCCGATTACATCTGTGGTAGAAAATCAGGACGCTGACGTAAAAAATAACGAAGCTATCAATCCTTCCAGTGACACGATAAAAAGATGTGAAATCTATAAAGCATTAAGTGATGATGATTCCGCCAAGTACACAAAGCTGTGGCAGGAACTTCTCTCTTATTAAAAAACCGAGAAAAATGATTGCAATTTCAGTCAAAACATGCTAAAGTAAATCCACGGTGTCTGGTTAACACCGTGGATTTTTCATCTTCGGAAACGGTCATTCCGAAATTTCCCATATATACATTTGTTTTCAATTACATATGAACTATCAGGAATTTTTAACAACGATCCGTACACAGCTTTCTCTGCGTATCGAGACAGGTGTCACTTTAGACATTCGTTCCTTTACCAAAAATAACGGAACACATTACGATGGTCTGGTACTTCTCCATCCGAAGAAAAACGTGTCACCTGCGATCTATCTGATGCCATACTATCATCGCTATCTGGAAGGGGTATGCCTTGAAGAAATCTGTGAAGATATTCTTCATACCTATCAGGCGCATGCCCCGGAAGAAAATTTTGACACGTCCTACTTTACCGATTTTTCCCGTGCCAGCGAGCACATCGTCATGCGTCTTGTAAGCTTTGAAAAAAATCAGGAACTGTTAAAAGAGGTTCCGTTTTTCCGCTACCAGGATCTGGCCGTAATCTTTTACTGTCTGCTCCATGCAAGTGCCGAAAACCAGGCAAATATTCTGATCCACAATCATCACTTAAACCTTTGGAAAACCGACAAAGAAACGCTTTACCGGCTTGCGAAGAAAAACACGCCACAGCTTCTTCCCCCACAGCTTACCCCGATGAGCAGTCTTCTCAAAGAAATGCAGCTCGTCGCGGAAACTCCACTCCCGGAAGCAGCCCCGCCACTGTATGTTCTGACCAATACGTACCGGACCAACGGTGCAACCGTTCTCCTCTACGATGACATCTTAAAAGAACTGTCCGATTTGTTTGAAAAGGATCTGATCATTCTGCCAAGCAGTATTCACGAAGTACTGATTCTTGCCACCGATGAAAACGACAGGCAGAATCTCGACCATTACACCGCAATGGTAAAAGAAGTGAATGCCTCACAGCTTCAGGATGAAGAAATTCTGTCCGACCATGCCTACTATTACTGCCGGCACAGCCATCTGCTGACCATGCCGCAGCCGGTCTGCACTTCATAGATTATATTTCCAGACACAAAATCCCCGCAGAAAAAATTCTGCGGGGAACATCTATTACATTTCTACCAGTTTATCATATAGCTTCTCATATGCATGTGCCGAAACATTCCAGGAAAAATTGCGATCCATCGCACGATAGATCAGTTCTTTCCATGCGGCCTTTTGTTCATGCTCCACACGATACGCATACCGGACAATATCTGCCATTTCCTGTGCATTAAAATTCGCAAATGAAAAACCACATCCTGTATTTTCATATTCATTGTATGGTTCTACCGTATCCCGGAGTCCTCCGGTTTCACGTACGATCGGAAGTGTTCCGTAACGCATGGCAATCATCTGTGCCAGCCCGCATGGTTCAAACATGGAAGGCATCAGCAGCACATCACTTGCCGCATATATATGGTGCGAACGCTCCTCGGTAAATCCGATATGTACGCTTACCTTGTCCGGATACTTACTCTGATAATGGTGGAACATATTTTCATACTGGCTCTCTCCGGAACCAAGAACCACCAGCTGTATATCCATTTCGGTTAAAAGTTCATCCAATACGCAGCCAATCAGGTCAAATCCTTTCTGGCTGGTCATACGCGATACGATTCCGATCAGGAAAGCATCCTCCCTGACTGGAAGCCCAAGTTCTTTCTGTAATGCAACTTTGTTTTCTTTTTTCCCACTCACTGCATCTTTTTTCGAATAATTTACCGAAATATAAGGATCTGTCTGTGGATTATATTCTTCATAATCAATTCCGTTTAAAATACCATAAAGGCGATCCTTTCGGGCAGTCATCAGGCCACTTAAGCCCTCTCCCCCTTCTACGGTCGTAATCTCATTTGCATACGTCGGGCTGACGGTAGTAATATAATCCGCATATACCACGCCACCCTTTAAGTAGTTTGCTTCGCCATAAGATTCCAGTTCATATGCATTGAAAATGTGTGCCGGGAGTCCTGTAATATCCATAATCTCCTGAATTCGCCAGCGTCCCTGAAACTGCAGGTTATGAATCGTAAACACGGTTTTGATTCCCGCATAAAAATTATCATCTCCAAATACCGTATGCAGAAACACCGGAATAAGTCCTGTCTGCCAGTCATTGCAATGGATAATATCCGGGGCAAAATCAATATACGGCAGACTAGCAAGTACTGCCTTGGAAAAATATGCAAACTTTTCCACATCTTCATAGATATTGTTGTATGGAGATTCTCCTGCAAAATAAAATTCATTATCCACAAAATAAAAGTGAACACCATGATATTCCGACTCGAAAATTCCAACATACTGCCTGCGCCAGTTCAGATTTACATAAAAATGGCACAAAAATTTTAAATTTGGAAGAAATGAGCGATCCATGCAGGCGTATTTCGGAATAACTACCCGCACATCATACTCTTTTTTGTCAAAATATTTCGGAAGTGATCCGACAACATCGGCAAGACCTCCGGTTTTCACATATGGCACTGCCTCTGATGAAACAAACAGAATCTTCTTCATACATAACACTCCTTTACTTACTCTTCATCTGTAATCGTATTTTGTCCGTAATAAGAGCGATAAATTCCGAGTTGGTCGGTTTTCCTTTTCCATTGCTGATCGTATATCCGAACAGATCATCCAGCGTATCCATCTTGCCACGGCTCCACGCTACTTCAATTGCATGACGGATGGCACGCTCGACACGGCTTGGTGTCGTATCAAATTTCTTTGCGATCCCCGGATATAAAATTTTCGTAATAGAATTTAACATGTCCATATTCGTCACAGACATGATGATTGCCTCCCGCAAATACTGGTATCCCTTGATATGTGCCGGAACACCAACCTCATGAATTATCTCTGTGACATCCTCTTCCAGTGTCTGTAACGAGTACTTTTCCGGTTTCTTTTCCATCTCAACCGGTCTGCCAATTTCTTTTCGTACTTTGTTTTTTCGACGGTTGAGTGTCTTGATCCGGTCCAAAACAATATTCCGGTCAAACGGCTTCATAATGTAATAATCCGCTCCCCGCTCAAACGCGTCTTCGGTAATCTTTTCATTGCTGATCCCACTGATCATCAGAAATGTTGGCCGATTCTTTAGTGTATGATCTGCCCTGATCCTGTCAAGGACTGCCAGACCGTCCAGTTTCGGCATAATAATATCCAATAATACAACATCCGGTTCTTTTTCCTTGATCAGATGACAGGCTTCTTCTCCATCCTTTGCCATCCCGATCAGGTGCAGTTCATCATCACTGGTTACCATTTCTTCCAATAAGTCACGCATAACCTCGTTATCATCTGCAATTGCGACATTTAGTTTTCCCATGTAGGCCTCCTAGAATGTCAAATTCAGTCAAAAATAAGCATACCAGAAAGCACTGTCCGATTTTGTCAAAATTTGTCGATAAATACAGTTAAACTATATCACAACTGCCAATTTATTTCAATGTCTTATGCATTCTCTTCGAACTGGGAATTATACAGATCTGCATAAAATCCCTTTTGTGCCAGAAGCTGTTCGTGTGTCCCCTGCTCTATGATATCGCCATCTTTCATCACCAGAATCAGATCCGCATTTCTTATCGTAGAGAGTCGATGCGCAATGATAAAGCTGGTCCGTCCACGCATCAGATTATCCAATGCCTTCTGAATCCGCACTTCGGTACGGGTATCTACCGAAGAGGTTGCCTCATCCAGAATCAGAATCGGGTTATCCGCAAGGATAGCACGTGCAATTGTAAGAAGCTGTTTCTGTCCCTGGGAAACATTACTTGCATCCTCGTTTAACTCCATCTGGTAGCCACCCGGAAGTGTCTGGATAAAATGGTGGGCATGTGCGGCTTTTGCCGCCTCAATCACTTCCTCATCCGTGGCATCTAAACGGCCATACCGGATGTTTTCCATGATAGATCCCTTAAACAGCCAGGTATCCTGCAATACCATACCAAATGCATCCCGAAGCTCCTGACGGTTAAAGTCGCGGATATCATGCCCATCCACCTGAATGGCTCCGCCTGTCACATCATAGAAACGCATAAGCAGTTTGACCATTGTGGTTTTTCCTGCTCCCGTTGGTCCGACAATTGCAATTTTCTGTCCAGGTGTTACATGAGCGGAAAAATCCCTGATAATGATCTGATCCGGATTGTATCCGAAACTTACATGGGAAAAATCCACGTAACCATCCACATGGTCGAGATGCACAGCATGTTCAACCGTCAGTTCTTCTTCCTCTTCGTCCAGAAATTCAAATACGCGCTCGGAGGCTGCAGCCATCGACTGCAGCATATTTGCCACCTGCGCAATCTGCTGGATCGGCTGAGTAAAATTCCGGACATACTGAATAAATTCCTGAATTTCACCAACCCCGATGGTTCCGCGGATTGCCAGAAGTCCTCCGGAAATTGCCACTCCGACATAACCGAGGTTTCCGACAAACTGCATGATCGGCTGCATCAGTCCGGATAAAAACTGGGACTTCCATGCCGATTGAAACAGAATCTGATTGGTATCTTCAAATTTTTTGATGGTGCTCTCCTGCTTATTATATGCCTGCACCACCAGATGTCCGCCATAGACCTCTTCCACCTGTCCGTTGATATGTCCCAGATATTCCTGCTGTTGGCGGAAATATTTCTGCGAATGTTTGATAATAAACGAAATCAAGATGGCAGATACCGGAAGAATCACAAGTGAAATCAATGTCATAATTCCGGAAATTGAAATCATCATCACAAGTGTTCCGACCAGTGTTGCCACACTCGTAATGATCTGCGTCACACTCTGATTTAAACTCTGTCCAAGTGTATCCACATCATTGGTGATGCGGGATAGCACCTCTCCGTACGTGCGGCTCTCGAAATATTTCATTGGCATGCGGTTGATTTTCTCTGAAATTTCCTTACGCATGCGGTAACAGGTTTTCTGCGTGATTCCTGTCATGATCATTCCCTGTATAAAACTGAATACTGCAGAACAGATATACAGGCCAAGTGTAAACAATAACACTTTGGCAATATAGGTAAAATCAATAGATCCGGTTCCCGCGATCTTTTTTCCGAGACCTTCCACCAATGCATTCGTTGCACGTGCCATAACCTTTGGCCCGGCAAGGGAAAAGACGGTAGACACCGCCGCAAAAATCATAACGGCAACGATTGCATACCAGTATCTTCCGAGATAACGAACCAGTTTTTCGATAGAGTTTTTGAAATCTTTTGACTTTTCTCCCGGTATCATTCCTCTGCCCGGGCCGCCCATCGGACCGCGAGGTCTTTTTGTACGTTGTTCTGCCATCTTATTTCACCTCCTCAGAAAGTCCCAGTTCTTTGGCAGACAGCTGGCTCCTGGCAATCTGCTCGTAAACTTCGCAATTGTGCAGTAATTCCTCATGCGTGCCTTTTCCGACAATCTTTCCATCGTCGAGTACCAGTATCTGGTCCGCATGCAGAATTGTACTGATTCGCTGTGCGACAATGATCACGGTCGTATGTTCCGTCTTTGTCTCAAGTGCTCTGCGGAGTGCCGCATCGGTCTTCATATCCAGAGCGGAAAAACTGTCATCAAACACATAAATCTTTGGATTTTTTGCAATTGCTCTGGCAATGGCAAGCCGCTGCTTCTGTCCGCCGGAAACATTGCTTCCGCCCTGTGCAATCGCACTCTCATACCCATCCTTTTTGCTGTCAATAAACTCTGCTGCCTGCGCAATCTCCGCTGCTTCCCGGATCTGCTCATCTGACGCATCCTCTGCCCCGAAGCGCAGATTGCTTGCAATTGTACCAGAGAAAAGAATTCCCTTCTGTGGTACAAATCCGATATGTTCCCGCAGATCCTGCAATGTATACTTGCGGATATCCGTTCCGTCAAGCGTGATCTCTCCGCCTGTCACATCATAAAAACGCGGAAGCAGGTTGACCAGCGTAGATTTACCACATCCGGTACTTCCGATAATTGCAGTGGTCTTTCCCGGCTCTGCAACAAAATCAATGTCCGAAAGCACATCTTCCGTGGCTCCCGGATACCGGAAATTTACATGATGAAAAGCAATCACACCCTCACACTGTTCCATGGCAACCGGCTCTTTCGGATCTGTAATCGTACTTTTTGTGCGTACAACCTCATCTATACGCTCTGCAGCCACACCGGCTCTCGGCATCATGATAGACATCATGGTCAGCATCAGAAATGCCATAACGATCATCATTGTGTAAGTAATAAATGCCGTCATGGAACCAACCTGCATATATCCGCCATCGATCCGTTTTGCGGCAACCCACACGATCAGAAGCGTGATGCAGTACATGATCATCATCATTCCCGGCATCATAAATGTCATAACACGGTTGGTAAACAACTGTGTCCTTGTCAGATTGCGGTTGGCCTCATCAAACCGCTCTTCTTCCCGTTTTTCCCGTCCAAATGCACGAATGACATTTAATCCTGTCAGAATCTCTCTCGAAACCAGATTCAGCCGGTCCACGAGATTCTGCATAATCTTAAACTTTGGCATGGCAAGGGAGGTAAGAAGCATTACAAATCCAAGAATGACAAGCACCGCAAGCGCGATCACCCATTCCATTCCTGCATGGGTCTGTGCAACCTTAATCACACCACCGATTCCAATGATCGGAGCATAAAGAATCATTCGCAGAAATACTGCAGTCACCATCTGAATCTGCTGTACATCATTGGTACTTCTCGTAATCAGGGATGCCGTTGAAAAATGATCCATCTCTGCATTGGAGTACTGTACGACATTGCGGAATGTCTTATCACGCAGATCTCGTCCGATGGATGCTCCCACACGGGAAGCACAATATCCGACAACCACTGCCGCCATAACCATCAGCAGCGCAAAACCAAGCATCTTGGCTCCGGTGGTCCATAAGTAATGTTTCTGAATGGCATCTACATCCACACCTGCATTTTTATCACAGGAGATCGCATAGGTCACACCCATGGATTTCAATGTAGAAAATCCGATCGCATCAATCTGTCCGGACACCTGCTTTCGCATCTCAAGAATCTGCTGATCCGGTACCTGGCCGGCTGCCAGTGCCTGCATCAGCTGCTTCATATCTACCTGCGTCCCATCCGTTCCCATTTTCCCCGTGAGAGCCTTCTCGTCAATATCGGACTCCTTCATCTGGGACATCTGATATACCATGACGATCGGCTCCAACAGAGACTCATCCATATCGTCAAGCGTATCCTCTTCACAATTTCTCACATAGTTTCCATCTTTTTTCGGCTCCTTATAACAGGCGGCAAATGTTTTCTTTTCCCTGCTGGTCATAAAAATCTTCCTGTGTCATTTCTTCCGGAAGAATATGCTCCACTCCGCTGCTCATGATTCCGACATCGATAATATCTGATGTATACTGTGGCAGGGACAGATCACAAAATGCCTGCATCACAAGAAAAGCCACAATAACCAGAATCCATTTCCAGTATGGGAGCATGTTTTTAAATATTTTTCCCATGATTTAACTCCTTTTCATATGCATAGCTTTTATACTATCACGAACTGATTTCCAGAACAATTCCTATTATATAAAACTTTTCTTAAATTAAAATGAAATGTGTGGTGCAACCACGGGCACCACACATTTTATGTTCTGATTTTATAC
>OCAK01001114.1_pt1 | contig 17212 bp, 18 predicted proteins | sample 1538301 | NCBI WGS metagenome assembly OCAK01 (sample SAMEA2580285, study PRJEB22360) | human gut metagenome | biome: human gut; feature: human-associated habitat; material: faeces | place: Denmark | collected 2008/2010 | reverse complement strand
GCATGAGAACTACCGGCTCGTAAGGGTCAGCGAGCTGGCTGCCTATAGAGGCGGCGCTGCTGCAGGCCATAAATACAGCCAGTTTCGTTAGTCCGAAATCATTTTATAATTAATTAAAAGACGCCGCTCTTTCAGATAAAGGGCAGGCGTCTTTTTCGAGAATCTTTAGTTTTAGCTTGATTAATCCCCCTAGCTGAGGTATAATATGACTATAGGACAGCTGATTCTGATGTCCTTCTGTGCAGCGGCGCAGGTGTGGGTTTCTTTCTGAAGTCCGCAGGATTCCCAGAGTAGGTGAAATAGAAGATGCCTCTTGTACCTTGACAATATTACAGGGTTTGCTATGCATGTATATTCCTGTTCGTTTGAAGGAGGGAATGCGATGAATGCTTATGGAATGAAATATACTGTGTATACTGTCCTGACAACGCTTTTGTGTATAGCTGCTATTGCAGGAACCTGCCGGGGGAATACGGCAGCCTTGCATCAGAGCGAGGAAACGCTGTCAGAGGAAAGCGCACAGGCAGTCAAAGGGAGCCTGCATAGAACCAGAACGCTAGAAATGGAAGAGCTGGAGACACTAGAGGGGCCTCCAATGTCCTATTGGGGGCAGGATGGCAGAGAGTATGAGCTGAGCCATTGGAAGATAAAGAAAATTCCAGGCTGCAGGCTTAACAGGAAAATGGAAAAGCGGGTTATCTATGCTGGCGTAGAGGGAGCAGAAGGATTGCCGGAGTCTATAACCATTACAGAGGAAGAAACCGGCGTTCCTGCAAAGGGAGAGCTTTCTGTCCGGGATACCAGAGTGCTTAGGGAGCAATGGCAGGAGGGCTTTTCAGTCCCAGTTACCTTTCATTCCTATGGGGCTGATGAATATGAAGCGGGAAGTTTGACCATATCCGGTGAAAATGTTCTTACCAATACGGATGAACTTGCAGGGGAGCTGCTTTCTATGATGAGCCTTTCGCCCAGGGACTACAGAATCCATTCAATCGAATGGTCTGGGGAGCCTTATATGGACGCTTCCGGACAGGTATGCCGTCAGGCTATGGCAAAAGGAGACAAGCTTTTAAGGGACTATGAGATTACCTATGAGGGAGAGATAAGCTGGATGAAGCCAGTCTCTTATGAGATGGAAATGGTTTACCGGCCAGTGGTACAGCACAAGGGTATGGTAGAGTCTGAAGAGGCACTGCCGGTTTCCAAGCCGGCTCCCACACCTGTGGGAGAGACAGAGAAGGGTCTCCTTTGGATACGCAGCGGCTTTATCATTACCGTTGCCGCCAGCCTTATGGGAATCCTTGTGGGAATTGTGCTGCTACTCATACTATGTGAAAGACAAAGAAGAGAAAGAAAGCGCGGCAGGTACCTGCCGCGGATAAAAGGCTAAGGCAAGCAAATAAATATGTGGTAAACGAAAGGGATGGAAACAATAATAGATCCTGTATATGAAGAATGGACGAATTACAGAGAGCCTACAGAAGCTTTTGCATATTCTCTTTATAAATTTTAGGAAAAATTAAAGAAAAAGACATAGTAAAAACATTGGTTTCGTAGTAAGATGTATCATGAATACAGCAGAGAGAAGGGTAGCTGCTGTGTTCCGATTCATGGTAATGAGCAACAGACGCAAAAAAGAGGAGATTGAATTATGAAAAAACAATATTTGGCAATTACTGGATTAGCGGTAGCGCTGGGTATAACCGCATGTTCATCGAAACCAGCAGAAACTGTAGCTCCTGCTACAGCTACCACTACAGCAGAGAGTGCCCCTGCAGAAGAGGAGCTGGAAGAGAAGTATTTTTACGGATATGTGGACAGCGTTACAGGCGATACGGTTACTATTACTTCCGATAATGGAACCACAGCCAAGTTTGATGTTTCTAAGGCAGAGGTTTCCGGCGCAGAGGAAATTGGAGTCGGTGATGAGATTGAGATCTTATTTTTAGGTGATATATCGAGTGACACGACCGAGGCTAAGTCTGTGGAAATCATCACATCAGCAGCTGCGGAAGCAGAGGAGAAAGCAGCCGAAGAACAGGATCAGGCAATAAGCGGCACCATTGAAGCTGCAGATGATGATACGATCACTTTAAAAACAGAGGACGGAACATATACGTTCAATGGAAAAATTGCTCAAAGAGTGACAAAGAATGGCATCAAGGCAGGGGTTAAGGCAGAGGTGACTTATTATGGTGACCTGGAGGATCAGGAGGATAAGCCGGTAGCAACCAGAATTGTAACTGAGGACGCAGCTGATTCTGCAGAAGCTAAGGAATATACATTGACAGGAAAGGTTGCAGAGGTAAATGCTGATTTCGTGGTCATAGATACTAAGGATCCTGACAATACCCTGTTCACCTTCTCAGGAAGCGGAATGTTCGAGGGCCTGGCTGTGGGAGATACCGTAACCGTTATCTATGAGGGAACTCTTACGGATAGAACGATCATGGCTATTGGGGTAAAATAACTGAGTAATTGGATCACCCTCCCTCAAAGTCCGGTAAACGTAAATTTAGGCAATGAGAATTGGAGGGTGCAGCAAAATACAAAGGCGATAGCAGATGGAAGCGAAAGTAGCCTCTTTAAAACTGAAAACACGGCTCCAAATGTCTTTTTAAGGGATTTGGAGCCGTGTTTTATTGTGTAAAATGCTTGTGATGATCGATTTTAATGCCCCCGCCCCAAAACGGTCTAAAAAGTCCTTTAAGTTTGTAGCAGTAAAAATCCATCATTACTTCACCCCCTGCTATGAAGGGGGAAAGAAGAATAAAATTAGCACTCATCTATTGACAGTGCTGATAATATATGTTATAGTACGACTAGAACAAAGAGCAATGCACAATTCCGTACCGGCTTCTGAAAAAGAGCTGGGATAAAAGAAAGGGGAATGGGCGATGAATATTAATAAATTTACACAGAAATCGATGGAAGCAGTCCAAAACTGTGAAAAGGCAGCTTACGAATATGGAAACCAGCAGATGGATCAGCAGCATCTGCTTTACAGTCTTCTTACCCTGGAGGACAGCTTGATTTTCAAGCTAATTACCAAGATGGGGATTCCCGGAGAGCAATTTGCAGGCAGAGTAAAGAGAGCGCTGGAGCGTCTGCCCAAGGTAAACGGCGGTCAGCTGTATATCAGCAATGATTTGAATAAGGTATTGATAAACGCTGAGGATGAAGCGAAAGCCATGGGTGATGAGTATGTGTCGGTAGAGCACTTGTTTTTGGCTTTGATTAAGCAGCCTAATAAGGAGGTTAAGGAGTTATTCAAGGACAGCGGCATTAGCAGAGAAGCCTTTTTGCAGGCGCTGTCTACTGTTAGAGGGAATCAGAGAGTGGTAACTGACAATCCGGAGGCCACCTATGACACACTCCAGAAATATGGCTATGATCTGGTGGAGCGTGCCAGAGATCAGAAGCTGGACCCGGTAATCGGCCGTGACAGCGAGATTCGTAACGTGATACGTATTCTGTCCCGTAAAACCAAGAATAACCCGGTGCTCATCGGCGAGCCTGGCGTAGGTAAGACCGCTGTGGTGGAAGGGCTGGCTCAGAGAATTGTCCGTGGAGATGTTCCTGATGGACTTAAAGATAAGAAGCTGTTTGCCCTGGATATGGGTTCCCTTGTGGCCGGCGCAAAGTACAGAGGAGAGTTTGAGGAGCGTCTGAAGGCGGTGCTGGAGGAGGTAAAAAAGAGCGACGGGCAGATTATTCTTTTTATTGATGAGCTCCACACCATTGTAGGAGCCGGAAAGACAGAGGGCTCTATGGATGCAGGCAATATGTTAAAGCCTATGCTGGCAAGAGGAGAGCTCCACTGTATCGGAGCAACCACGCTCAACGAGTACCGCCAGTATATTGAGAAGGATGCGGCTTTGGAACGGAGGTTTCAGCCGGTCATGGTAGATGAGCCTACGGTAGAGGATACCATCTCTATATTAAGAGGTATTAAGGAGCGGTATGAGGTGTTTCATGGCGTTAAAATTACAGACTCTGCCCTGGTAAATGCAGCTGCTCTGTCCGATCGTTATATTTCCGACCGGTTCTTGCCGGATAAGGCTATTGATCTGGTGGACGAGGCCTGCGCCATGATTAAGACGGAGATGGATACCATGCCGGCAGAGCTGGATGAAATGTCCAGAAAGCTGATGCAGATGGAGATTGAGGAGGCTGCTCTTAAGAAGGAAACGGATCGCTTAAGCCAGGAGCGTTTGGCAGATCTGCAAAAGGAGCTGGCAGAGCTTCGCGATAGCTTTGCGGCGCAGAAGGCCCAGTGGGAGAATGAGAAGGCCAGCATAGACCGACTCTCCACCCTGAGGGAAGAGATAGAGTCTGTTAACCGGGAGATTCAGGATGCGCAGCAGAAATATGATCTAAATAAAGCGGCAGAGCTCCAGTATGGCAGACTGCCTCAGCTCCAAAAAGAGCTGGAGGCGGAGGAGGAGCGGATTAAAAAGGAGGATTTGAGCCTGGTTCGAGAGAGTGTTACAGAGGAAGAAATCGCCAGGATTGTGTCAAAATGGACAGGAATTCCTGTGTCAAAGCTGACAGAGAGCGAGCGAAGCAAGACCCTGCATCTGGACGAAGTTCTTCACAGGCGTGTGATAGGGCAGGATGAAGGAGTGGAGAAGGTTACAGAGGCTATCATCCGCTCCAAGGCAGGCATTAAGGATCCTACAAAGCCCATCGGTTCCTTCCTGTTTTTGGGACCTACCGGCGTAGGCAAGACAGAGCTGGCAAAGTCTCTGGCAGAAGCACTGTTTGATGATGAGTCCAATATGGTTCGTATTGATATGAGCGAGTATATGGAGAAGCATTCAGTGGCACGCCTCATTGGCGCTCCTCCCGGATATATAGGGTACGACGAGGGCGGCCAGCTGACGGAAGCAGTCCGCCGCAAGCCATACAGCGTAGTGCTTTTTGACGAGGTGGAGAAAGCGCACCCAGATGTGTTTAATGTGCTTTTACAGGTTCTGGATGATGGTCGCATTACGGATTCTCAGGGCAGGACGGTAGATTTCAAAAACACCATCCTGATCCTTACCTCCAACATTGGCTCCCAGTATTTGCTGGAGGGCATCGACGAGGGGGGAAACATTAAGCCTGAGGCGGAGACGGCAGTTATGAAGGATCTGCAGCAGCATTTTAGGCCGGAGTTTTTAAACCGTCTGGATGAAACCATCCTTTTTAAGCCTTTGACCAGAGAAAATATTAGTAGCATTGTAGAGCTATGTATAGAAGATTTAAACAAGCGGCTGGCTGATAGGGAGCTGACCATTGAGCTAACTGGGGAGGCCAAGACCTTTATTACAGAGAGGGGATATGATCCGGTATACGGAGCCCGTCCTTTGAAACGTTATCTGCAAAAGCATGTGGAAACCCTGGCAGCCAAGCTGATTCTGGGCAATGGCGTGGGAGAAGGAAGCAGGATCGTAATCGATGTATCTGAGGACGATAGCCGGCTCATTGCATATACAGAATAGAATCAAAAGTGTATTCACGAAAATACGAACCAAAAGCACGGTTCCAGTAGCGATAAAAGCCACTGGGAACCGTGTTTTTTTGTTTCAGAGAGGCCGGCTTTTGTCCAATTTGCTATGGCATATCCAGGTTGCGGCAGATATTAACACATGGTTCCTGTACCCAAGAGGAGATAAAAGACGCTGTTTTTACGCAATAAATTTTGAGAATGAATGCAAACAGGGAGAAGGGCTTTTCAGGCACCTGAATCAGGAGAACATAAAAAGGAATCTTCGGACACTGGAAAAATGAGAGTAAACAGACTGGTAGATGGAAGGGCAGAGCCAAAGGAACATTTAAGTCGTCGGAAAATTTCTATATAAGAAGCTTAATTAAAACAACTCTTTCACCCTGATTAAAAAAACGGGAAAACGTCCTAATTTTATGTTGAAAACGTTACTTACAGATGATATAATCGTTTAAACTGAGAGTGGAAGAAAGCCGTTTCAGACAATTAAATATGATATAAAGGCAGGTAGAGATTATGAATACTCTTCCTAAGGATCCGGTTATTTTATTAAGCTACGTCAATACTCAGCTCCGTGACAATTATAGCTCCCTGGAAGAAATGTGCCGTGCGCTGGATATGGATAAATCCAGCATTATAGTTATCTTGTCCGGCATTGGTTACAAGTACGAGCCGGCTCAGAATCGTTTCTGTTAAATAAACTATATATATAGATATAAAAAGGCCGGCTTTGTCTGAACTATGTCAGATGAAGCCGGTTTTTCGTACAGAACATGGAACCGTCGGAGAGGAGATCGTATGCCAAGATACAGATATAAGGCGAAAACCATAGAAGGAAAGGCTGTAAGAGGAACTAAAGAGGCAGCGGAGCCCAGGTATCTTCTTGCGTGCTTGAAGGAGAAGGGACTTTATTGCTATGAATACCATATCGAGAATATGGAGCAGTCCTTTCGTCCGCCTGTCTTAAGAAGAAAGGCGCTTCCACCCTTCTGCAAACAGCTCTCTGCTATGCTGGGGGCAGGGGTTGCCCTTTCAAAGGCGTTGGAAGTGAGCCATGAAGCAACTGAGGATAAAGCTTTAAAAGAGATTCTTCTGTGTCTGATAGAGCACATTCATAAAGGTATGACGCTTTCAGAGGCAATGGAATGTATGGAAGGTGTATTTCCTAATCTGTTGGTATATATGGTAAGCACCGGTGAGTCCAGCGGCAGACTGGATGAAATTCTGGGAAGAATGGCAGAGTATTACAGAAGGGAGGAGGAGCTGCGCGGGAAGGTTCGCATAGCTATGATCTATCCTGTGATTTTGCTTGGTGTAACCATAGGGGCTGCCATTTTTATGCTGACCACTGTGCTGCCTCAGTTTGCGTCTATGCTTGAGGAACAGGAGCTTCCCCTTCTTACCCGTGTGATGATGGGAGTCAGCTTCAGCCTTCGCAGCCATGGTGCGCTTTATTGTCTGTTTCTGCTCATTCTTCTGGCCATGGTTATGGGAGCTCTTACAATGCCGTACATCCGGTTGAGAGCAGACAGGGCCCTTTTCCGCCTTCCCATTGTGGGAAACCTGTTAAGAACCATTGATACCTCCCGGTTTTCTTCTGCTTTTGCGGTTCTTTACGGAAGCGGCATTGGAATTTTGGAAGCCATTCATACCACAGGGAAGGTAATGGGAAATTCCTATGTAGAGCAGTGTTTGGAGGAGGCAGGGGAGAATTTGAAGAAGGGGGAGATGCTTTCACAGGCACTGAAGCGTCTGGATCTCTTTCACCCGGTTCTTATTTCCATGGTAGTGGCAGGAGAGGAGTCTGGCTCTTTGGAAGAGGTACTTGAAGATGCGGGAGGATACTATGAAGGGGAGGCGGCAAGAGCCATCGGACAGATGATCGCATTGCTGGAGCCAGTGATGATATTGGTTATGGCTCTGATTGTGGGAAGCATTGTTATGGCAATCATGATGCCTGTGTTTACTATGTACACATCTATGCTGTAAGGGGAAGTCTATGAGGCATTACATATATTTGGAAGAACACAGAATGGCATATGCAAGCGGAAAGCCACGGTTTGCAGGAGAAGGGGAGAAGGCTGCAGCTGTTTTGGCTAAATCCAGGCTCTGGGAGACAAGAGGCGCTTCTTTGGACAGCGACTTAAAAAAGCTGGCAGAATATTATGGACTGTCTGGAAAGAGAGTGACATTGGTGCTGGGACTGGAACTTTCCTTTTTGGGAGTGGTTCTTCCAAGAGGAAGCCGGTTTGTGGCGGAGCGGATGGCGCTGAATCAGCTGGATATAAAGGCTGGGAGTTTGCAGGAGGCTGCGGCTGCCATTGATATCCGGCACAGCAGAGTCAGAGATAAAGTTTATGCTTCCATGTTTTATATGGAAGGGAAAAGGCTTACAGAGTATAAAAATGCCGTAGCGGCAGCGGGTATGGCATGCAGCCATGTCCTTGCAGTTCCGGACTGTATGGCCCTTGCTGCTAAAGAGCTGTGGAAAGAGCGATCTCACCTCATAGTAGATGTGGGGGAGGATCAGCTGGGACTTTATCTTGTATCCAGAGGACATTGCCTGGCATTTACAACAACCCATTTAAAGGCTCCTCACTTTTTCCATGCAAAAGGGGAGGCGCTGCTGTACCAGGAGATTGCGGAACAGGCTGAGCAGCTATTTAAGCAGGCCTCTGAATATGACCCTAAAAATTCGGACTGCTTCAGACCAGAATGCACGGTGCTGCTTGGAAACTGCCTGCCCTTCCCGGATAAAGGAGCCGCCAGCCTGGAGCAGCTTCTTAGGCTTCCATGCTTTGCCCGGATTCTGGAGACAGGTGCAGGCAAAGATGGAGAGCTCTGGGGAGAGTCCGCCTTACCGCCGGGACTTCTGGCAGCCTGCATGACAGACTGTTTTTTGAGAAAACGGAAACCTGTGAAAGTGAAGGAAAGCAACAGGAGAAGCGAAGCCTCTGTAATGGGAGGAATCTGCGGAGTATTGTCTAAAGGCTGGATGGTATTTTTGCTTATAAATGCAGCTGCGGCATTGGGCGTTGGTATTTGGGCAAGGGCTGCGGATCGGGAGGCTAAGGAACAGCTAAAAGAGAGCAGGTCTGTTCTTATGGAGCCTGAATACAAAAAGAAATATCAGGAAGCGGCTGATATGGAAAAGGCCCTGGGGAGGCTGGCTGCCAGGCAAGAGGCCTGGAATGTGATAATGGAGGATACGGCAAGGGAGAATCTGCTGAGTATGGATGCTTTCCAGGCTTTTATCAGCTCCATGGAACCAGATATGGAGGTGGAATCCATTGCTTTTGAGGGCTCCAATGGAATCCTTTCCATAGTCATATCTATGAGCGACAGGGGGCAAATTCCGCTTTATGTGGAGCGGGTAAAGGAGACAGGTGTATTTCCATATGTAAGTCACAGCCTGTGGGAACAAAAAGAGGAGGATGGAATGCCGGAGAGGTTCTTAGTGGTGGTAAACGCTTCCCTTGCAGAGGGAGGGACGGATGAAGCTAACTAAAAGAGAACACTTGCTTTTGAGATTGCTCCTTCTTGTATTAATATGGGGCCTGGCTTTTCGCTTTTTATTTGCTCCAAGCTACGGCTCCCTGATCTATACCAGACAGATTCTGGAGGAAGTGAAGCAGGAAAAGGCAGAGAAGGATTTATATTTGGAGCGCTATCCAGACTTTGAAGCCCAGTGGAGGGAAGGGAAAAGCAGAGAAGGTCAGGTGAGCTTCTTTTACCAGGACATAGAGGATGTATTCATAGACAGAAAGCTTCAGGCCATAGCAGAGAAAGCAGGGTTACAGATCCGGCGTATGAGCATTGAAGAGCCCAGCCCCATGGAGCGGCCAAAAGCAGAAGCAGAACACCTTACGGAGTTACCTCTGATGGAACGGAAGGTGACTATGGAGGTAGAGAGTCAGGATGAGAGAGGTATGATGGAGTTTGCAGATGGGATGCATCAGGAGGGCAGAAGCCTTGTAATCAGCTATATGGACATAAAGAGAGAGTCTAAGACAGCTACGGTCAGCCAGGCGGGACAGGCCGGTATGAAAGGAATTGTGGAGGTCAAGTTTTATTATGAGAAAACCAAATAGGAAACGGGGCGGCTTTACGCTGATTGAAGTAATTGCTGCAACGGTTCTGCTGGTGATAACGGCTTCGGGCTTCATGGCAATGACAGCGACTAATGTAAAGCTCTTAGTGAAGGAAAACCGAATGGAACGCTCTAATTATGAGCTCAGCTCTCGGGCCTGCTCTGGACAGGGAGAGCCTGCGGGAGAGACATTGACGGTGATATTTAACACAGATGATGGCAGAAGCAAAGACGTGGAAGAGATATTTGAAAAATACAGTGTCAGCGAAGCATGGGGGGATATGGAAAACTCTATGGACTTTTACAGGCACGGACTGAGGTGAGTATATTGAGGAACAGAAAAAAGCTTGGAACTGCGGGCGGCTTTACTCTGCTGGAGACATTGCTGGCTTTATCCATTGCAGCTATGGCAGGCGGCTTTTTTTGGAAGTTTTCTGATTCCTCAGATGGAGCTTTACTATAATTATGACCGAAGATCTCAGGCTAAGGCTATGTGCGGTGAGGCCTATCTGAAGATGGAGGAAATTCTGCGGTATGGCTATATGTACGCTTACAATCCGTCAAAACCGGAGGAGCTGCTATATTTTACACGGGAGGAGGGACCAGCAGTCCATAAGGAGAGGAAGGATAAATGGAAGGAGCTTCCTGCCTGCGCTTCCTGGCCCAGCCTATCTGCTGAGGATCTGGATATTAGATCCTTTGGAGGGATGAGCCTTGAGCTGGATTTTGGCGGAACCACAGCGCGGGAGGTGAAGGTGAGGATAGAGGCGGTAAGAGATGATGTGGTTATATACGAGGAGGAGGCCACCATTGGATCGCTTTACGGGTATGATATGTCGAAAGGGAGTATTTCATGAAGCTGGAGGGAGGGAGAAAGAGAGGGGGACTTGGCTCCCGCGGAAGCAGTATGGTATATGTAATGTTTCTGGTGGCCCTGCTGTCCATATTTTCCTGCGGCTATATGGCTGCTTCCAGCTATAATATGAAGGCGGCTATCGCTTCCAACCATTATATGGAAGCCCAGCTTACGGCTAAAACCATTCACACCTCATTCTGCGAGGCTGTAAGCAGCGGTCATTCTCCGGCTATGAATTATCTGTGGGAGCTGTTTGAGGAAGACATGGAGCGGGTTCGTCAGGAATATGATGAGATAATGGAGGAGGAAGCGGCTGAGGAGGATGGACTGGAGACGGAGAGGGCCGCAGAGAAGGATGAAGAGAAAGATAGGGAGCCGGAGGATGAAGACTCCTTTGAGCGATATCTGAGACAAGCCCTGGGGCACAAGGAATATGCAATCCGCGGCGCTTCCTCTGGCGAGGATGAGAACGCCCCGAAGCTGGAAATTATATTAAAGACAAAGCCTTTAGAGGAGACGGCCTATGTCCATACTAAGGTCACATGCAACGGCTACCACTTCTCTATGAAAGCGGATATTGTATTTGATAACAGCGATGGGGCGGTGATTGCTCCGGTAAGAAGCAGAAGCCGGGCTTTTTGGAAGGCTGGAAAGGTGTATCTGGAGGGTAATGGAGTTTACCGCTATTATGAGGATGAGGATTCTCGGAGCCAGTGATTGGAGGAGAAAGACAATGCCTGGTAAAATACCAATCGAGGAATTGCTAATTGATTATGGATATCTGACCAGAAGCCAGCTGGAGCGGGCACTGCAAGTTGCCAGGAACAGTGAGGCGGGGGTGGAGGAGACTCTGCTGTATCTGGGATATGTGACAGAAGCTGCCCTGTTGGAATGTTCAGGCATTCGTGAACATATTCCGGTAATCGGGCTGGATGGATACAGGATAGATGAAAAAGCGGCTGCCATGCTCCCGGCAGCCTTTGCCAGGATGAACCGGATTATACCCATAGACCTTGAGGATGATAGACTGGTAGTGGCATCTCCCTATCCTTTCCATCCAGATGTGATGGACGAGACAGCCACTATTTCAGGTATGGAGGTGAAACCGGTACTGGCTCTCAAACTGGAGGTGGATCGTGCCATAGAGAAAGCATACGGAAGAGATGGAGAGCTGCAAGGGGACAAAGGCTCAGGATATGCTTTCGGCTATATAACGGATAACCAGGGTGAGAAAGCCTTTAGGGAGCGGGTGGAGAGCACACCTGTAGTGCGGCTGGTAAATTCCGTCATTGAGGATGCCTATGTTAAAAATGCAAGTGATATCCATGTGGAGCCGGGAAAGAACCAGCTGCTTATCCGTGTTAGGATTAACGGCGATCTGATTCTTCACAGCACCCTGGCCATGGAGGTTCATAAGCCGATGGTTACAAGACTGAAGCTTATGTCTGGTATGGATATTGCAGAAAAGAGACTGCCCCAGGACGGAAAATACCGCTATGAGAGGGGAGCTGTCTCCACAGATTTGCGGATTTCAACCCTTCCCTCAATTTTTGGAGAGAAGGTGGTGATTCGTCTTCTGGGAAATGATCGTGATAATTTTCTGATGGACATCCGGCGTTTGGGGATGGAAGAGGATCAGCGGGAGGTATTTGAGAAGATTCTGAGGGCTCCTCATGGTATGGTGCTGGTGACAGGACCTACAGGCAGTGGAAAGACGACCACCCTGTATGCAATGCTAAGCCGCATTGTGAAAAAGAAGGTCAATGTAGTAACGGTGGAGGACCCTGTAGAGAAGATAATAGAGGGGATGACTCAGGTTCAGATCAATCCTAAGTCAGGCCTGACCTTTGCCGCTGCCCTTCGTTCCATACTCCGCCAGGACCCGGATGTTATTATGGTGGGAGAAATGCGTGATGAAGAAACCGTTTCTATAGGTGTAAGAGCCGCTATTACAGGTCATCAGGTGCTGTCAACGCTTCATACCAGTGATTGTGCCTCCACCATCAGCCGGTTAAGAAATATGAGAGTACCCTCCTACATAGCCGCGGCTTCTCTTTCCGGTATTATAGCACAGCGCCTGATAAAGGTATTGTGTCCAGCCTGCCGTATGTCCTATATACCGGATGGAAAGGAGAGGGCGCTTTTGACGTACCTGGATGTCCAGGAGGTAGAGCGGCTTTGGAAGCCGGTGGGCTGTCCAGCCTGTAACCACACAGGATACAGCGGGAGGAAGGCGGTCTATGAGATAATGGCTATGGATGATACTCTAAAAAATATGATACTGGATAATACGCCTCCCTATGAGATACGGAGCCGCCAGAAAAGGAGAGGCTTTCAATCTCTAAGAGATTTTGCTCTTATGAGGGCAGTTAGGGGAGAGACCAGTTTGGAAGAAGCTGAAAAAATTATTTATTCGGTAGAGTAAGGATATAAATACAACAGAAATGAGGAAGCATAATATGAGAGCACTGGTGACAAGGAAGAAGAAAAACGCCATAGAAGGCTTTACTCTGGTAGAGCTAATTTGCGTCATAGCCATTATGGGAATTTTGACTGCCATCGCAGTTCCATCCTATCAAGGGATACAGGACAAATCTGCCCGGCAGGTAGCAATTTCCAATGCCAGATCCAATTATACACTGGGCAGGGCTCAGCAGGAAATGCTGGAGGCAGGCGTGATCAAGAAATCGGAGACCAAGGATTATAATTATGATGCTAAGCAAGACTGCGCCCACTGGGAAGGAAAGGTAAAGGGCAAGATCTATCGGGCGATTTACCCCGGCAAAAGTGGGGAAGGAGAGATTGAGACTGGCGAATGATGACAAGCCATGGTAAAATAGGCTGTAGGCAGACGGAGTGATCCAAATGAAGAGATGTAAAGGCAGGGATTGGAGAAGAGGCGGTTTTACTATGATAGAGCTGGTGTCGGTGATCGCTATCCTTTCCATCCTGATGGCAGTTGCTGTTCCCCAGATGATAAGCTATACATGGGCCGCCCAAAGGGTATCGGCAACGACGGAAGCACAGGTCGTGGCGGACGCGGTGCAGCGGTACTTTTATGATAAGAAAGAGGAGGGCTCCCTTGGCCCGAAAACGGTGTGGAAGCTGATGAACTTGGATATAAATGGAGCTGATAATCTGATTAAGGATTACATTGCCGGAGGACACCAGGAAGCAAGAATCGTGTCGGTCAGCACAGATATTACCAGCGGTCAGTTAAAGAGCCTTGTATATGAGACAAAATACTGCAGAGTTAGTATTACAATCGACGAGGATGGGAACAGAACACTGACGGATGAGATAATAAACTAGAGGAGCCGGAAGGCCGGTGAGAGAGGACGATGTATGGAGTTAATCTGGAATGGGATACTAACCACATGGGAATGGCTGATGGAGCATCTGCTTTATATTAATCTGCTGCTGTCAGTGGTGATTATATTCTTTCAGCGAAGAGACCCAAAAACGGTATGGACCTGGCTGCTGGCCTTAAACTTTATTCCCATGTTTGGAATCCTGTTTTACCTGCTGTTTGGCCAGGATTTAAAAAAGAGCCGTATGTTCCGTGTAAAGGAGGTGGGAGACCGCCTGCAGCTGCCGGTAAAGAGCCAGGAGGAGATGATTCGTTCCGCTGAAATGCCTGAGGAGCAGATGGATCCCTTATTCAGAGATTTTAAAAGTCTGATTCTTTATAATCTGGAAACCTCCGGCTCCGTTCTCACAGTCAACAACAGGGTTCAGGTATTTACAGACGGCAAAGCCAAATTTGAGGCTCTAAGGCAGGAGCTTCAGAAGGCCAGAGAGTTCATCCATATCCAATACTATATTATTAAAAATGACGAGCTTTTTGATTCCATTGTTCCTATTCTTTTGGAAAAGGTTAAGGAGGGGGTGGAGGTCAGGATTCTCTATGACGGAATGGGAGGCAGATTTATGCCGGCTAGGCGGTGGGAGCAAATGCGGGCTGCCGGCATCAAGGTGGGAGTATTCTTTCCTCCCATTCTGGGCTGGCTAAACCTTCGTGTAAACTACCGCAATCACAGAAAGATCGTGGTGATAGACGGCTGTGTAGGCTTTGTAGGCGGCTTTAATATTGGCAGGGAGTATATTTCCAAGGAGCCCAAATTCGGCTACTGGAGAGATACTCACTTAAAAATACTGGGGGAAGCGGCCATTAGTCTTCAGCTTCGGTTTGCCCTGGACTGGAACTATGCCACAGGGGAGAATCTGTTTAAGGATATGCAGTACTTTGGCGGGGAAGGGGAGCCTACCAAACAGCAGCCGGCTAAGGGGGCCTCTCCTGTAGGGACGGGACTGAAAGGGGCCAGCGAGCTGGTGAGCATGCAAATTATAACCAGCGGTCCTGATACCAGGGAACCACATATCAGAAACAATTATTTAGAGCTGTTCCACAAGGCAAAGCATAATATTTATATTCAGACGCCCTATTTTATCCCGGATGACGCCATTTTATCCGCTCTGAAGATAGCGGCTCTCTCAGGTGTGGATGTGCGGTTGATGATTCCCTGTAAACCGGATCATCCCTTTGTATATTGGGCTACTTGTTCCTATGCGGGGGAGCTTTTGGATTACGGAGCCAGAGTTTACATCTATGAAAACGGTTTTCTCCATTCTAAGGGAATCATGGTGGATGGAATGGTTAGCTGCTACGGTACAGCCAATATGGACATACGAAGCTTTGAACTAAACTTCGAGGTCAATGCTACAATTTATGATGAGGATGTGACGGGAGAGCTGGAGGAGGCATTTATTAACGATCTTCCCCATTGCAGGGAACTGACAAGGGAAGATTATAAGAAACGGAATCTATGGATGCGAGTGAGGGAGCAGTCCAGCCGCCTTTTATCTCCGCTTCTGTAAAATGACCCGGCCTGCCCGAGGCGCTTGGCAGGCAAGGCACAAGCCGAGAGCTTGGGCCTTGTCCGGGTATTTTACGGAAAGTTCTGGAAATGCTTTCACGAGAGAATAAAAAAGCGGCGGCGGCGCTTATACTAAGGGTTATGAGAGCGCAAACACATGAAACTAATTATCGAAACAGCATCAATGAGCTTGTGATTCATTTCTTTCGCTGCGGCATTGCGGGGTGGTGTCTGGAGGTTATGTTTACCTCGGTAGATTCCATCATGGCAGGAGACTGGAGACTGATGGGAAGAACCTCGCTGCTTATGTTCCCTATTTATGGAATGGGTGCATTTCTTCTGCCCGTGAGCCAGCGGATCGATGGATGGCTTACCGGGCTTCCAGGTATTCCTGAAGGTCCGGGAGGAAGAAGGGGAGCTTTAAGCCGGATGATCCGCCATGGCCTTATTTATATGGTTCTGATATTTATTGCGGAGTATATTACCGGTATGTGGCTTACCAGTATTGGTATCTGTCCATGGGATTATTCGGAATGTCCGGATAATGTAGGAGGCGTTATACGCCTTAAATTTGCACCCCTGTGGTTTGGAACGGGCCTTTTATTTGAATATTTAACAAAAAAAAGGAGCGGGCTTTGAGTACAAAACCTGGATGAAAGGTATTGTATTTGCGCCGCTCTTTCATTATAATGAAGGATAACGGAGGACTCCTGGGAGGCGAGGGCTTATAGTATGCCAGAGCAGGCTGGGAGAATGGATGTTTAAATGAACATTTTAAAGGAGACAGGACATGATACGGATTACTTTCGTGGCTCTGACAGTAGTGCTTTTCCTTATTTTTAGCATACCGGCGCTGGGGGTGTTTAAGCTAAAAGAAAAAAAGGACGCTGAAGGCGTTCAGAAAAGAAGCCTGCGGCTGGTTCAGTGGGTATTCCGGCTGATACTTAGATTAGCAGGTGTTACATACGAAGTTCAGGGGCTGGAGCATATACCGTCTGACCGGGCTGTCCTTTATGTGGGGAATCACAGAAGCTATTTTGATATATTGGTGGGCTATGTGACAGTGCCTGGGCTTACAGGCTTTGTGGCAAAGAAGGAAATGCTCAAAATTCCGCTTCTCAGAGACTGGATGCGGCGGGTTAATTGCCTGTTTTTGGACAGAGTGGATATTAAGGAGGGCCTTAAGACCATTTTGGAAGGGATTGAAAAGGTCAGAAGCGGCATTTCAATCTGGATATTTCCTGAGGGTACCCGCAATGAAAGCCAGGATGTAACAGAGCTTCTCACCTTTCATGAGGGAAGCCTGAAAATTGCGGAGAAAAGCGGCTGCCCGGTTATCCCGGTAGCGATTACAGGGACAGCGGAGATTTTTGAGCGGCAGTTTCCTCTGGTGAAGCCCAGCCATGTAGTTATTCGGTACGGCGAGCCAATTATGTTAAAGGAGCTTTCGCTGGAACAGAGAAAGTTCCCTGGCGCTTATACCAGGGAGGTGATTGCTGGCATGCTTGGACAAATGCGGGAGGAGCAGCATTTATAAGGGCTTGGCGCAGCGGGAATAATCGTACAGGATGGAGCAGACATAAGGAATGAAGAAGTTGGATTTACAGGAAATCAGAAATAAGCTGGACGAAATTGACGCCCGGCTGGTGCAGCTGTTCGAGGAAAGAATGGTTCTGTGCAGGGATGTGGCTGAGTTTAAGATCTCCACAGGAAAACCGGTTTATGATGGAGAGCGGGAGAAGCAGAAGCTGGAGGCAGTGAGGACGCAAGCCCACGGGGCCTTTAACAGTCAGGGAGTCTATGAGCTTTTTACCCAGCTTATGATCATGAGCCGCAGGTATCAGTACCGGCTTCTTGGGGGGCATGGGATGTGTTTGGATATGGGTTTTACAATATAC
>OCAK01001111.1_pt1 | contig 17251 bp, 16 predicted proteins | sample 1538301 | NCBI WGS metagenome assembly OCAK01 (sample SAMEA2580285, study PRJEB22360) | human gut metagenome | biome: human gut; feature: human-associated habitat; material: faeces | place: Denmark | collected 2008/2010 | reverse complement strand
CTTCCGTAGAAACCACACGGATTTATGTAGCCATGGGCACACGGGAACATGAGCGAACCTTACAGAGAATGCGCCTGATTTCATAGAACCTCCGAATGTTGATTCTGTGGTTTTATGATTCCACACTCCGCCACATAGGGAACGGAGTAATTTAATTATACGGATATAAAGCCCAAATTTCAACTATTTATTACATAAATTTTAAGAGAATCAGCCACGAAATATAGACCTGCACGACAAAACATTTGCGCAGGTTTGATTTTTATGCCTGTCAGAACGATTTTATCCATCCAAAGGAATCATTCAGCCCTCAGAATCCGAAACGATTACCACAGAATCAACATTCTGGGGTAAGGTCATCTGGTGGCAATGGAACGGCTACGATGTGGAGCGTTCTTGCAAAAAAAGACAGGGGGGTGAAAGGGGTGGGGACAGTCTGGGCGGTGGAACTGTTGGAGTATTTAGCCCAGCGGGTCGGCTGCGCGTATCTTTCCGATTTGCGCTATCTCAGCCCATGGGAGCAAATGCGTTTATCCAGAGAGATCGCGAAAGTTCCAGCGGAGACATTTCCGCTGAAGATGTGGAATGACGCCCTGGCGTATCTGACGGGACTTCCACCGAAAGCGGATGTATCCAATGCGAAAGAAGCCTTGCTGGAACATCTGGTGTCATGGCCCAGCGGTGCCCACTGTCCCTCTTGGGAAAGACAAACCGATACAACCTATGTATGATGGTACTGGATGTGTGATTCCTCCAAATAATAAAAAAAGGAGTAAGGACAAATATGAAAAAACGCGCACTATCGTTTGTTCTGAGCCTGCTGATAGCCGTGACGCTGCTTGGCAATATGATGCCTGTCTATGCAGAAGAAACGGAACAGCCAGTCATCACGACAGAAGAAATGGGAAATGAAGTCACAGAGGACGAGATGGATCGGGGAACTCCATCCGATGCGGAAAGAACTGCCGGGGCAGCCGAAGAGCCAGCCGAAGAAGCCGAGGATTCGGAGGCGACAGCCAGCGAAGCAACTCGTAATGTAGCGACAGCCAGCGAAGCAGTAGCCAGTGTAAGTAAAGAGTGGATCGTTCTTGAAAAAGTACCGGCAAACCAATCGGACATAGAAAACGAAGCGGTGATTGAGAATCCGTCGTTCGCAGATACGCTAAGAATGCCGAATGACAAAAAAGTTGATGTAAAAAAATACAAACCAGATCCAGATGAAGGAAGGTACACCTTTGCGATCATGGTCTTGGATAAACTGGACGGCCAATCAAAAGAAAGCTTTAATAAGAAATATAATAAAAAATGGTATTTTACCTTCTCTCTGCCAAAGGATAGAAGCAATATGAATGTCAATGTTAACTTAGTTGATGCAAACACAGATCAGGTTCTTGAAACACAGGAAATTATTCCTAATAGTAATGAGATTATTTTTGATAACATCCAAAAGCTTGTTGGTCAGGAGGAGAAGGATAAAGATTATTTATACCCTTTTACTTATTCAGAGACGACTAATCAAAACGGAATCGTAACTAGAAATATTAGAAGCACAGTCGAAAATGGAAATGCGGTATCGACTTATGTAAAAATGACCATAGAGCCGTCTATCCAAGGTACAGTGGTTAATTTAATCAATATTATTGTTCCAAACGAGATAGATCAGAACACCTACTATGAAGTTGTGGATTACAATCAATATAAAAACTATCTAACCGGTAAGGGAACGTATTATTCACAACGGACTGGCAATGAAAACGATCTCAGCGTCTATGTCCAAAGGGGGTATGAAGGTCAAAAGTTCCATGCAGCGGGCACTGCTGAATATGACAAGTATGAATTAGTTGAATCAGCTGATAAAAACAAGACAGCAGAGGGAACCTTCGCAAAGAAGTATGTACCAGATACTGTCACTCGAACAGGAGTAGTACGATATGCAAAACATCTCCAAAGGGTTGTTAACGAAAATGGCGACGCTGTTGTCGAGATGTGGATTTTAGACCCTGATAAAGTAAATGTTAAGGAATATAATGCAGAACAAGAAATAGGCGATGCACAAATTCAAACGGATAAATATAAAAAGATATTTGAGACACCCATTCTTAAATCTGGCGAATGGAATTCAACGGCATTTGAGTGGAACTGGGAAGAAGACTGGGTTAAAAAAGCTGGGTTGAAGTCTGACAATAGTACCGTGAAAGTTGGATTCTATTCAGTGAACAATGGAGGACTATTGTTTCCGCGATTGACTCAGGAGAACAAAAAGCAATACTATCAAGCAAACTGGTTCAGACTCCAAAATGATAATAATCCACGTTCAGACGCCTATTATTACTATGTTGAAAAAGGCAGTGTCATGGTTCACTATGAGGATACCGAAGGAAATGTGATTCAAAACCCTGTAACCGATACCGCCCATGGAGTTACGGGCTCCGGCTATAATACGACAGACCATAAGGATACCTCCATCAAATTCAATGGGGAAACGTATTATTTAGTGCAAAAACCCGCCCAAAAGCAGATCCAGGCCAATGACGCGGGCGTTAAGACCGCCTTAGCCACAGATACCGTGACCAACAACAAGCTGATTACCGAAACCACGTCGGAAACGGGCGAGGTCAGGGCGGCAACGGAAATCCACTTAACCTATGTCTATGAAAAAGCCGGGAATGTAAAAGTGAACTACTTTGGAGTGGACGAACACGGGAACGTCCTCGATCCACTGTCTGGCGCCACCACCGGCATTGACAAAACCACCGTATCCACCACGGAATACGTGACAAAGGATGCCCAATCCGGAACAGAGTATCACACCAGGACGTTTAAGCCCGCCACCATCCGGGACGCTCAGGGGCGTATCTGGCGGCTGGTTACCGCCTCCAACCCACACCCTGTCACAGACGGAGATGCGGAAGCTGGAACCGTCGTTTCCGGCGCGACCAAGGCCGTGAACTATTACTATGCGCTGGAAACGCCCGCACCCTCCGGCGGTAATGGAGGCGGCGGCGGTGGAAGCAGCAGCCACACCCCCAAGCCTGCCAGCGTGACCTTGATTGCTGCGAAAGCCCTTAACGGCGCAGCGCCTGCGGGAAGCAGCTTTACCTTTTTCCTGAATGATGCCAACGGCCAGCAGTTACAGGCGAAGAACAATCAGGATGGCGCCGTTACCTTTGATGCCCTGACCTTTAACCAGACCGGCGCCTACGTCTACTACCTTACGGAGCAGACGGGCAATGACAAGAATATCAACTATGATACGGCTTCCTACAAGGTAACCGTCACCGTGACCTGCCCCTATGACTATGAGGCCAGCGTGGCCTATGAGAAGGATGGACAGGCGTACCAGGGCGTACCGGCCTTTGCCAATACCACGAAACCGGCTGTGCCTGTACCGGAGCAGATCGCTCCTGCCGTCGCAACGGCCCGTGCGCTGGACAAGGTTCCAAAGACCGAGGACAGCAGTGGTCTTGCCCTCTGGGGCATTTTGGCGGCAGCCTCTTTCCTTAGCCTTACCGTGCTTCTTGCAGGGAATAAGATGAGGAAAGCCAGCTCCCAGGGCAAGGAGCATCAGAGCTGACGCAGGGAACAAAACCAATCGTTTTGCGGATGGGGTTTATGCTTCGGCATGAGCCCCATTCCTCATTCCTATTTCAATCATGCAAAGGAGAATATGCCTATGCTAAACAAAAACAAACTTGCCGTACAAATCGCACAGAGAACCGGCAGCAGCCGGGAGGCAGCCAGAACGTTTCCGTACACCTTTTGTGGAGTCTTGACAGATGCACTGGCCGCGGGAGAGGCGATCCAGCTTAGGGGGACGGGGGCCTTTGCTCTGGAGGAGACCCCGGTCCATAAGGGCTATCATTCCAGTAGGAAGCAGCCTATTGATGTGGCGGCCAGGAAATCCCCGGTATTCAAGGCCGGTAAGCGCCTGAAGGAGAAGGTCAATGGAGCGGGCGCCTGACCCCAGAGATGCCGCCCGTCCCCGGCGGGCTTACTCCAGGCGGCGCAGGAAACAGCGGTGGTATGTGAGGCTGGGGGTGCTGTCCAGCGGCGTGCTGCTGTTCGTGTCCCTGTTCATGCTGGGTTCCTCCCTGCTGGGGCTGGCAAAATCCCAGAAGGCCTTTGAAACCTTAGCCGTCCGCGTGAAAGAAGAGAGAAAGCGCCCCAAGCCAACCACCGCCCAGGCCTCCCCTTCTCCCCAGGAGGCCACTGATTCCCCATCCCCCTATGGGGCTTTGAACGAGGAAAACGGCGACCTCTTTGGCTGGGTGAAGATCGCGGGAACCAAGGTGGACTATCCGGTGATGTATACGCCCCAGGAGCCGGAATACTATCTGAGCCGGGCCTTTGACAAGAGCGATTCCATAAGCGGCGTCCCGTTCCTGGACGGGAACTACACCGAGGGAGGGAACCACTATCTTATCTACGGCCACAACATGAAAAACGGTACCATGTTCCATGCCCTGCTGAACTATAAGGACGCGGAGTTTTGGAAGGAGCATCCTACTATTACCTTTGATACTTTACAAGAGGGCGGCGCCTATACAGTGATCGGGGCGTTCTATTCCAGAGTGTACTACCAGGATGAAAGGGACGTGTTCCGCTTCTATGCCTATCCGGATCTGAGCGATCCTGGGTCGTTTTCCCAGTACGTGGACAACGTGGCTGCGGCCTCCCTGTACGATACGGGCGAAACAGCGGAATATGGGGACACGCTGCTGACCCTTGTGACGTGCAGCTATCATACGGAAAATGGGCGGTTTGTGGTGGTGGCCCGGAAAAGCCAAGAGAGACAATCGGAGTAAAGAAAAGTACTTGCAAACCGATTATACCACCGTGTAGCTACGTGCTTGGTGATGGGAATGCCCCCTAATGTTGATAAGATCGGCGGCTTAAGGAGGATGCTGTCATGCATGGAAAGGTGTATCGACAAAGGGAAACGGGAGTTATACCGTTCAAAAAATTCCTCCCCCGGCCAGGGGGAATACGGTCAGAAGTAGGAATTATACGATACCGTAAAATACAATAATGCGTTCACGTTCGCCCGGTGGGTTTATACCCTGCCGGGCAAATTTTGTTCTGGCTTTAGCCAGTTGAATGTGACGGAGTTTTTTGTGTTCCGAAAAATGAAGACACACGAAACAGAAAACCACCTGCTATGCGCAACATCATAAAAAACCCCTCCCATATTGATATATTAATTATACCACAATGAAAGATTGTTATAGGGAAACAGTGTAATCTCAAAATCGAATTCCCTTTGTTCGAACCGGTATTGTTGTAATAAGGCAGGGCCGCAGCTATTCGAACCAATACCGTTTTGTGCGTAATCCAGACATAAAACTGTGCTGTTACATGTCTTCAATTCGTAATTATGTTTTTTGGCGGTTAATTCTTCCTGTGTATAGACAGAAGCATTGAAGGAGAAGGCTTTTTCTGAGAAAGCTCCGAATTGAGCGATATCTCCTTCCAGAATTACATAGGAGCAATCCCAGTGACTTCCATTTTCCTGTGGTTTAATGTAATCTTCATGTAAATCAGTTACCTTTGCTGAATATATGCCATGGCTGGAGGCTTGGTGCTTATCACAATAGCTTTCCATCGGTCCCATTCCATAGTACTGAACATTGACCAGAGCTTTGTTGAGAAATAGTCTCAGCCCAAATCTTGGAAGCATTGGAAATTCCGGCCGGCGTTTAACCTTCATTGAAAGAGAGATACTTCCATCTCCGTCGACTGACCATATAGTATCCATATCCAAAATACGCTGTATAGTATCTGAGGAGAGGGACATTTGGCAATGAATATGAACCTGATTGTTTTTCTGTTCCAGTATTGTACTGTAAGCTCTGACAGAGGTCTTATCATACCTTGCTCTGTACCATTCCTGTTTGATGGTCATATCATTATCAGTTGGCGCACGCCAGATATTGATTTCCATTGGTTGTGAGAGCTGCTGTATGCCGCCCCATGTAAGCCTTGTAAAAAGACCTGTACGTTTGTCTAAGGAATACTGAAAGTTTTGACCTGTTAAGAAAACAAACGCATCGTTTTCTGCTACAAGGATTTCGTTCTGGCTTTGTCCAAACTGCTCTAACGCCTGAAGGGCAATCTGGTTCCTGCTATCCTTGTTCTTTAAAGGGAGTTCGTCGAATCCTAAAAGAGTACCTTCAGGAACCAGTGGGGCAGCTTTTGAAGAATAGTAATATATCTTTAAAAATGTTTCTCCTCTTTCTGGATAGGAAAGAGGAAATGCAATTACTGACGACTGCTGCGGTTCAATAGAAGGAGTAGGAAGCTCTCCCTCTTCAAGGACAGTTCCATCACAACTTACTTCGTATTTCATTCGTATATAGTCCTCTGTATTCGTAAAATCCAGATAATTATGAAACGTAAGCTGTTCCTTATAATAGGAAAGTGCTCTGACTGGCCGATAAACGTTTTTATATTCCAGCAATCCTGTATGTGGCCTTCGGTCAGGGAACACCAGTCCGTCCACACAAAAATTACAATCATGAACCTCTTCACCATGATCTCCACCGTAGTAGTAGACGCTTCTTCCGTCAGGAGTCTTCCCGTGCAGGATGGCATGATCGCACCATTCCCAGACAAATCCGCCGCACATGAGCTTATGTTTATGGAATAGCTGGAAATAATCCTCTAAATCTCCAGGTCCATTTCCCATAGCATGACAGTATTCAATCAGGATAAATGGTTTATCCGGATCATTGTTCAGATAGTCATTGATGTCTTCAAAGGAAGGGTACATTCTGCTAAAGAGATCAATGTTTGAAAAATCATAGTTGCGTTTATCGCTGTGGTATCTGGTGCTTTCATAATGTGTCAATCGTGTTTCGTCGAAGGTCTTTGTCCATTTCAGAGCTTCTTCAAAGGTGCATCCGTATGCACATTCATTCCCCATGGACCATATAACAATGCAGGGCCTGTTTTTATCACGCTGTACACAACGCTGAACTCTGTCTAATGTTGCCTCAATAAATTCAGGATTGTCAGAAATCGGCTCATTCCAATGCTTGCTTTTGTTTGTGAAGCTATTATCTTTAAAATAGATTTCAGATGGGCCATGGCTTTCATTATCGGCTTCATTGATAACCAGGAAGCCGTATTCATCACATAATTGATAAAAACAGGGGCAATTCGGATAATGGCTGGAGCGTATAGCGTTAAAGTTATGCTGCTTCATCAGGCTCAGGTCTTTTTTCATTTGGCCGGTATTGATTACAAATCCAGTTACCGGATCTGAATCGTGCCTGTTTACGCCTCTAAATACAATCGGTTTGCCATTAAAATGTACGATATTATGTTCAATATAGATTTCTCTTATACCAAGCCTGTCTACAATAACCTCATCTGGGGTTTCAAAAATAATCGTGTATAAATAAGGCTGTTCCGTATTCCACAAGATAGGATTCGGAATATCAAATTTCACATTGACACTTCCAGAGGCTTCTATGCTATCTGTTATTTTTTGTGTGCCCACAAGGCCGCCTTCCTTGTCGTAGATACTGACCCTTGCCGGCACTAGGTTCTGCAGATAGTGAATTTCTGCATTGACAGCAGCCAGCTTATCCGTATACGTGGTTTTAATGAAGTAATCAAATATCATCTGTTCGGGCCTGTGTAAAATATAAACATCCCGGAAAATACCGCTCATGCGGAATTTATCCTGATCCTCCATATAGCTGCCATCGCACCATTTTAATACAAGCACCGCAATGCGGTTGGTTCCTTCTGTTAAGGCATCTGTGACGTCAAATTCACTGGTCGAGTGGGAGACCTGGCTATATCCGATATAGCTTCCGTTGAGCCAAACATAGAAACAGGAATCCACTCCCTCAAAATTTAGGTACGCTCTCGGAGCTTCTTTGCATTTGTGATAAGTAAAATCATTCACATAAGCTCCGCAGGGATTGTTTTGAGGCACATATGGCGGATCAAAGGGAAAGGGGTAACGAATATTGGTATACTGATGTGTGCCGTAGCCTTCGTTCTGCCAGACTCCTGGAACCGGAATACGATCAAAGCCGCTTACATCAAAGCCGGTTTGAAAAAATTCCTCCTGAACATTATAAATACTATCATAATATTTAAAATGCCATAGTCCATTTAATAATTGAAAGCGGTCAGATAGATTTCGCTGTTCAATCAAGGAATACATGGCCTTTGACGCAGGAATATAGTAGCTGCGGTTGGGCATGGTGTTTTCATGCAGCACATGAGGATCCTCATAATATCTTGGCACAATCATATTAAAATACCTCCGTTTTTTCTAAAATTATATAGTTCATTCTTTTATAAAACCATGGATTAGATTAGACAAAATATGCACAAAATGATATAATCCTTCAATAAATCTGTGAAGGGATCATAGCAGCGTAACATACGCAAAAACAAACCAAAACTCATATGTAAAGCTTCTGAGAGAGGTGATGTAAGATGTATATGGATTCTGCCTACTGGCACAATGAGAAATTAGATTTTAAAGATAAAAGCCATCCGTTATTTGTAGGAAGCTGCGGCACGTATCGGTTAGTAAGCAGGCCGGAGCTATCTACATACCGCCCAAAGGGAAGATTGGATTATCAGATTTTATATATTGCATCTGGGAGGGCGCATTTCTACTTTAATGGGGAGGAAGATATAGTCTCCGCCGGAAATATAGTGCTTTACAGACCAAAAGAAGAACAGAAGTATAGCTATTATGGAATCGATCATACGGAAGTATATTGGGTGCATTTTACAGGAAGCGATGTGAAGCATATACTTGCAAAATATGGCATAACAGATCATATGCATAAGATTTATACAGGTACTTCCTTAGAATATAAACAAATTTTTTTGCAAATCCTTCAGGAATTAAAGCTGTGCAAAGAGGATTATGAGGAGCTGCTTGTACATTATCTGCATCAACTGCTCATTATGATCCATCGTTCGGTCAGCCGAAAGCCGCATAGCAAAGGCCAGACCTTTACAAAAGAGATGGAGGCTGCCGTTCGGCATTTTCATAAAAATTATAATAAACCTATCAATATAAATGAATATGCTGCGTCTCACTACATGAGCGTAAGTTGGTTCATTCGGAAGTTCAGGGAATATACCCATGTAACGCCTGCTCAGTATATGTTATCTCTGAGAATATCCAATGCCCAGACTCTTTTGGAATCGACTGATTATACGGTTGCTGAAATCGCTGCGATTGTTGGATATGATAATCCCTTATATTTTAGCCGGATTTTTAAAAAGCAAAACGGAATGTCTCCAACGGATTTTCGTAAGCAGCTGCTATAGAGAAAATGGGGATTTGGAAGCATTTCGTAAACTCTCCTTTTGCTTTTTATGCCAAGAGCCTGACTTGCCTGGCGAATGACATTCCAGGCAATCGGAAGCTGCCGTTTTTTGTGTACACCTATAGTCATATTTTTATGCATGTCTCATATATTGAGGTAAAAGGGGTGAAAAGGATGGAGCGGAAGGAAGAGATTTTGAAAATTTTTCCCAGGGAGCTGCGTTCTCTTTTGGGACAGGTTGCCGGGGATTTTAAGAATGTGCAGGAGATCCGGCTAAGAGCCGGACAGCCTCTGATGATGATCATAGGGGATAAGGAGTTCTTGGTTAAAAAAAATGGCGGGCTGGAGGCCGGAGATCAGATTCACGCGGGAGGTGAAGAGAAGGGGGCTCTTAGGCAGGAGGCAGTCTGGGAAGCATTTTATCTGGTGACTCCAAAACAGATGAAGGAGACGGTTGAGTATATGGGGAATTTCTCTCTGTATGCAGCGGAGGAGGAGCTTCGCCAGGGCTTTTTAACCATACAGGGCGGGCACCGGGTGGGAGTGGCAGGAAGAACACTGGCTCAGGGGCAGGATATTCGTCTGATGAAATTTATCTCTTTTATCAATGTGAGGGTGGCACATGAGATGGTGGGATGTGCAGATGGGATTATGGACTACCTGTATTCAGAGAGTGGCGAAGCGTTTTTAAATACATTGATTATATCACCTCCAAGGTGTGGAAAAACAACCCTTCTTCGGGATGTAATACGGCAGGTATCGTCAGGAAGGTATGCCGGTTTGTCTGGAGGAGGCGCTAAACATGGGGGGCCTTCTGGACGATGGATACCCGGCATGAGCGTGGGGGTTGTGGATGAGCGATCGGAGCTTGGGGCCTGCTATCAGGGGATTCCGCAGAATGATCTGGGGCCCAGGACAGACGTGCTGGACTGCTGCCCGAAAAGCCAGGGAATGATGATGCTAGTGAGGACGATGGCGCCCGGAATGATCGCGGTGGATGAGATTGGAAGCCGGGCGGATGTGGAGGCCATCGAATATGTAAAAAATTGTGGCTGTTCCCTGGCTGCTACCGTACATGGAAGCTCATTGGAGGACATACGGCAAAAGCCTGCTCTTAAGGAGCTGCTGGCTCAGACTACCTTTGAACGGCTGATCCTTTTGAGCCGGAAGGGCGGAGCCGGAAAGGTAGCCGGCATATGGGACGGGTCTGGAGCGGCGCTTTGGAAAGGAGACGAGAGGCTGTGGCGGTAAAATGGACAGGGATCTTCCTGGTGCTTTTTTCGGCAGGTGGTTTTGGGGTGTGGTCTGCTATGGAATGGAAGGGGCGGCTGAGGCTTCTGGAGCTTTTGAGACAGATGATTTATTTTCTGAAGGGGGAAATTACATACAGCCATGCTCCCATAGCAGAGGCCTTGGAGCGAGTGGGAAAAAGAACCCATGGGCCTTTGGGAGAGCTTTTTACTGGGGTGGCCCAGAACATCTGCAATCAGGAGGGGGAAAGCCTTCAGGAAATATGGCGCAGGGCAATAAAGGGTTTAGCTACGGGGACGCACCTTCCTCTGACGAAAGAGGATTTGGAGCAGCTGTCCTGTCTGGGGGAATATCTTGGATATCTGGATGTGGACATGCAGGAGCGTACCCTTAAGCTGTATCTGGAGCAGTTGGATGTGTCTATCCATTACTTGAGGAGCAATCAGAGAGAACGGTGCAGGCTTTATACCAGCCTTGGCTTCATGGGAGGCATGCTTTTGGTGATTGTGATGTACTAGTGAACATTGTAAGAGGGAAAGTTGAGGAGAGCGAATGGGTGTTAATCTGATATTTCGGATAGCAGCGGTGGGCATTCTGGTTTCGGTAGTATGCCAGGTTTTAAAGCACAGCGGCAGGGATGAGCAGGCATTCCTTACAAGCCTTGCGGGGCTGGTGCTGGTGCTGTTCTGGATGATACCATACATATATGATTTGTTTGAAACGATGAAGAATCTGTTTTCCTTGTAAAGCGGACTGGCTTTACCTGTATGGAAAGGGGAGAAGCGTAAGAAGAAACTTAGGCCTTTGTGAATAGGAGCTTTAGGGCAAAGGAGACGGAGGTTCAGACAATGAAAGGACGGTGACTTAAGTTGACGATTATAACGGTAGCGGCGGCCGGAATTGCAACGATTCTTCTGGCTGTGCAGTTAAAGAGCATCCGGGGAGAGTATGCGGTTTATATGGTAATGGCAGCCAGCTTTTTTATTTTTTTTTACGGAACTGGTAAACTGAAGAACATACTGGAGACTTTGGAGCAAATTCAGAGCTACATAAAAATTAACAGCGTGTATCTTGTAACATTGCTGAAGATGATTGGAATCACTTATGTGGCGGAATTTGCTTCCAGTATGTGCAAGGATGCGGGATATGGCTCTCTGGGAGGACAGATTGAGATATTTGGGAAACTGTCCATTTTGGGTATCAGCATGCCTATACTTCTAGCTTTGTTTAAAACGCTGGAGTCCTTTTTGCAATGAAGGGGCTTAAAGGAAGGGCAAGGAGGGCTGCTGCTGTGATAGTTCTGGGAGCTGTTCTGGCCGGAACCGGCGCTGTGGCCGCCTATGGGCAGGAACAGATCTGGCAGGCAGAGGGGAAGCTGGATCAAACGGCAGAGGAGCTGGGGATCGAGGATGAAATGCAAGGGCTTCAGGAGTTTCTGAATGATGTGATGGGACAGCCGGAGAATTCATTTGGAACCTTCTCCTTTTGGGATCTGATGCAGGAGCTGTTAAAGGGAAATCTGACAGGTATTCTGGGACAGGCCGGAGCCGGGCTTAGGAATACCTTGTTATCGGAAGTGGAAAAGGGTGGACAAATGCTTCTCCAGGTAGCGCTTATTGGCATGATTGGAGCTGTCTTTTCGAATGTGTCCTCTATATTTAAAGGAGGGCAGATATCGGATACAGGCTTTTTTGTAACCTACCTTTTGCTGTTTACCTGTCTGGCCGCAGGGGTTGCGGCCAGTATCCAGATAGCAACCAGAGTTTTAAGCCAGATACTGGAGTTCATGAGGCTTCTTATGCCTGCATACTTTATGTCAGTAGCATTTTCAGGTGGAAGCATGAGCGCCCTGGCTTTATATGAGGGTATGCTGGGAGGCGTTACAGCGGTTCAGTGGCTTTGCGGCACTGTTTTGATGGCAGCTGTGAAGCTTTATGTGGTAATGGTACTGGGCGGTCATGTGGTGAAGGAGCCGCTTCTGACTAAGTTTACAGAGCTTTTGGAACAGGCTTTGGTGTGGAGCCTGAAGACGCTTGTAGGTTTGGTGATGGGGTTTCAGCTGATTCAGGCTATGATACTTCCCTATGCCGACGGCCTGGGACAGGCTGGTATGAAGCGGCTGATTGAAATTATACCAGGTCTGGGGCAGGGGGCCGGTGCGGCGGCACAGATGGTGCTGGGCTCTGGTGTGCTGGTAAAGAATACCATGGGAGCAGCGGCTGTGGTGGTTCTCGCTATGATTACCCTGGTTCCTGTGCTCAAGCTGATGATTCTAATGGTGCTGTATCAGTGTGTGGCGGCTGTTATGCAGCCGGTGTGCGATAAGCGGCTGGTTTCCTGTGTGTCGGGAATATCCAGGGGACATAAGCTGCTGCTGCAGATTGTGATATACTCCATGTTTCTATTTATGCTGGCCATTGGAATCACCTGCGCCTCAACAAATGTGAATTACTTTGCGGCTTAGGCTCATGAAACAGATCGTTACATCTGGAAGGAAGAAGTTTTGGCATATACTCTAAGGGAACATAAAGAAACGGATTGGAGGCGTTTGAAAAGGAGGAAACATGGAGGCCGTATACGGATGGGTTAAGAGCATGATTTATTATATGATTTTTATGTCAGCGGCAAACAACCTTCTGGCAGATTCCAAATATGAAAAATATATCCGATTTTTTGCAGGCATGGTTCTTATTCTTCTTGTAATAAGTCCTTTTACAGGAGGTCTGCGGCTGGATGAACAGATTTCCTCCATGTTTCAGTCTATTACCTTTCAGAATGACGCGCAGGAACTAAAGGCGGATTTGTGGGGAATGGAGGATAAGCGTCTGGAACAAATGATGAGCAGCTATGAAGAGGCTGTAAAAAGTGATCTTGTGGCTATGGCCGAGGCGGAGGGTTTTTCCTGTGCGCAGGCTCAGGTGATAATCGACAGGAACAAAGACAGCAGCCGTTATGGACAGGTAACGGATATACAGTTGGAGGTTCAGAGGGAAGAAATGGACGAGAAGGATCGTTCCTCTTATATGGGAAGCAGGCCTGTAAATGTAGAGGGCAATCAAATTGGCAGCATCCAGGTAAAGCCGGTCGCTTTGGGGGATGAAGAAGGAGCAAGCAAAGGCGGAGAAGGGTGGGGGAAGGAAAAGCCGAACCGGGCTAAAGCTTCCCAGGGAGACGGAAAGCCGGAAAAAGGGGCTCTCCAATCAAAAATCGAGGGTTTGACAGGAAAGGTGGCAAATTATTATGGACTGGAAAGGTCACATATCAAAGTTTGGTGGAAAAATGACTAAGGAGAAATGGCTGTTTTTGCTGCTGTTGGGAGTTTTATTGATGATATTATCCTTCCCTTTGCCAGGAGGCGAAAGGAGTGAAAAGAAAAAAAATGTTAAGGCCCAGTCTTCTGAAGCAGGCTTTGGAACAGGCGCCGTACCTCTGTGGACAGGAGAATCCCATGCATCCGGCACAGGAAACGGCGGACAGGAGGGAGATTTCGGCTCTTCTGACGGAAAGGAGGCCAGTCCTGTGGCTGCACCTGTTGGTAAGGAGGGAAGCTATGAGGCCCAACTGGAGGCCAGAATCAAAGATATCCTGAAATCGGTGGAAGGAGTCGGTAAGGTGGATGTTATGGTTGTATTAAAGTCTTCCAGCGAAAAGGTAGTGCGGGTAGATCGTTCCACTAGTACAAATACCACTCAGGAGAGAGATTCGGGGGGAGGCGCCAGGGACGTGACCAGCAGCCAGATGGAGGAGAATACGGTTCTGGCAGGCTCCGGCACAGGAACGGGAGGAAACAGCCCTATTATAGAAAAGGAGATAAGCCCTGAAATTTCAGGAATTATCATCAGTGCGGAGGGCGGGGGAAGCGGTGCTGTGAAAACTGAAATTTCTCAAGCAATGGAAGCATTATTTGGTTTGCCGCCACATAAAATAAAAGTATTAAAGAGGGTGGAATAAATAAAGGAGTACAGGTATATGAAAATCAGGAATATGAAGCAAGTAAAAGAGCACATGAAAGACATGAACATGAAACGCTTGTTCCGAAGAAACCAAATTATTATTACGACGCTGGCGGTTATGATTGCGGCCGCAGGCTACCTGAATTATGCTGGCAAAAAGGGTCTGGCAGAGGGCAACCGGGTGTATGAGGCAGGCGCCATGGATATTTCAGATCAGGATATTTTGGCGGAGAATCAGGCCGCATCATTGAACGGCAAGGCAGATCTCATGGAGATTCCAAGCCTGGATCAGGATGCATCCGATTTAGATCCAACCAGCGGTAGCGCCCAAACTGAATCAGATACCGGTCAGATGGCTCAGGCAGACACCGGCGTAGAGGAAGCGACACAGGCAGGCGCAGATACGCAGCAGCCGGCTCAGTCTGAGATCGGCTCTTCGCAGACTGGTCTTGAGAATCCGGGAGAGGCTGTTCTTACCAGTGGTATGAATGTAGCGGATTACATAGCTAATGTACAGCTTAGCAGAGAGCAGATCCGTGCAAAGAACAAGGAAACCCTGATGGGGCTGATCAACAGCGCCAGCATTGACGAGGCTGCCAAGCAGCAGGCAATTCAGGATATGATTAAGCTGACGGAGGTTTCTGAGAAGGAAAATGCGGCGGAGACCCTTCTGATGGCCAAGGGATTTGCAGATCCGGTTGTAAGCATTACAGAGGATAAGGTGGATGTTGTTATCAACGCTCCCTCCATCACAGATCCCCAGAGAGCGCAGATTGAAGATATTGTAAAGAGAAAAGCAGAGGTAGGAGCAGATCAGATTATAATCACGCTGTTAAATATGGCGGAATAACAGCAGGAGAGCAGCCCCTTGGGCGGGAAAGAAACTGCCTGGGGGCTGTTTGGTTTGGTTCAGTCTTTGAACGCGGATTAGATTCCTTAACTATATAGACAGTTGCTTTATCGCTAGATTCGATTCTGTCTGTTACATAAATGCAATTAATCTTATTTATCAAGAATATGACAAGTGCAATAGCAGCGATCCAAATTAACACCTTTCTTATTTTCACTTAGCCTATCCCCTGAACCTTTATCCTTACCGGCTTCGTTCGCTGGTCATAATTATAAAAAGTAATCCTATACATATTCTCCCAGATTTGCTATAATACTAATAATTAAGGTTTGACAGGAGGTAAGTTGTGATGGCTGATGAAAATCGCAGTACCCATAAATTATATGAAAAGGATAAAATTGGTGAGGTACAAATTGCAGACGAGGTAGTGGCAATCATTGCCGGGCTGGCGGCTACGGAGGTGGAAGGCGTGGATTCTATGGCAGGGAATATCACCAATGAGCTGGTGGGCAAGCTGGGGATGAAAAACCTCGGCAAAGGCGTCAAGGTGAATGTGACGGAGGAGCATGTGTCTGTTGATCTGTCCTTAAATATCCGGTATGGCTTTAATATTCCCGCAGTCAGCGAGCAGGTTCAGGAAAAGGTAAGTGCGGCCATTGAGAATATGACCGGACTTACGGTTCTGGATGTGAATGTTAAGATTGCCGGGGTCAATATGGAATAGGGCATGTATAAGATAAAAAGGAAGCGTTAGATGAGAACACTCCCCGGAGCGTTGCCTGGGGAGTGTTTATACATTTTTTATTGTTTTTATACAACGATTTTGCTATAATGATTACAGCATAGCTCTTTTTAAAGGGCTTACAAGTAACAGGAAAGGAAAATGTACGAAGGGCCCCGGCTTTTTAGTACAAGCAGAGAAGATGACCAGAAGAGATTTGCGGGAGCACTGCTTTAAAATGCTGTTCTCGGCGGACTTTTATCCAACTATGGAGGAAGCAATCGCCCAGCTGGATCAGTATTTCCAGTCACCGGAGGAGGATGACGCAGACCAGTCAGGCGTTCTTGAGGTATTGCATAAAGTAGAACTAAAACCGGCTGACAGTGAATATCTTCAGGCCAGAACAGCAATGATAATGGAGAGGATACCGGAGATAGATGAAAAGCTGAACCAGGTAGCAGCCGGTTGGACGACCAGGCGGATGGGAAAGGTAGAGCTTACCATCTTGCGTCTGGCAATCTTTGAGCTGCTGTTTGATGATACCATTCCAACCAAGGTATCTATCAACGAGGCGGTAGAGCTGGCTAAAAAGTTCGGAGGAAAGGATTCGCCTGCATTTGTCAATGGGATTCTTGCAAGATGTATGCCTAAAGACGATAAGGGAGGGGATACGGACAGCCCAGAACAGGTATAAGCTATGGCAAGCGTTTATACTGTGACACAGGTAACTGCATATATCAAAAACATGTTTACCCAGGACTTCGCCCTGAACCGTATTTCTATTAAGGGGGAAGCCTCTAATTGTAAGTACCATACATCTGGTCATATTTATTTTACATTAAAGGACGGCGGCGCTCAGATAGCCGCTGTTATGTTTGCGGGACAGAGAAAGGGGCTTGCTTTTCAGCTGGAGGAGGGCCAGGAGGTTACAGTATCGGGAACCGTGGATGTATACCAGAGGGATGGCAGATATCAGCTCTATGCCAAGGAGATTACCAGAGAGGGCAGGGGAGTTCTCTTTGAGCGGTTTGAGAAGCTTCGGAATGAGCTGGAGGAGATGGGCATGTTTGACCCTATTTATAAGCAGCCCATTCCCAGATACGCGCAACGGATAGGAATCGTTACGGCTGCTACAGGAGTGGCCATACAGGATATTATGAACATTTCC
>OCAK01001082.1_pt1 | contig 17715 bp, 13 predicted proteins | sample 1538301 | NCBI WGS metagenome assembly OCAK01 (sample SAMEA2580285, study PRJEB22360) | human gut metagenome | biome: human gut; feature: human-associated habitat; material: faeces | place: Denmark | collected 2008/2010 | reverse complement strand
AATGCCAACGCCAGTTATCGTCTGGTTTAATTCGCATCTGCCACTCCCCAACCTTATAAAACCGCAGCGACACAATCCATTGTCGCTTCGCTTAATAACCTCAACAATAAAAGTACAAAATGTCTAAATAAGCAACAGCGATGAATATAAAACAACCAGGGCTGAAAATAAAGCCCTGATTATCTTATAAAGAGGAATTTGAAGAAATAATTAGATATGGGTAACGATTTCTTTAATCAGCGGCGGACCTTTAAAAATAAAACCAGAATAAATTTGCACCAGTGAGGCACCCGCAGCAATCTTTTCACGCGCAGCGATAACCGAGTCAATGCCGCCAACACCAATAATCGGCAAGCGTCCGTTTAATTCCTGTGACAAGCGGCGAATAATTTCGGTGCTTTTTAACTGAAGCGGACGACCACTTAAGCCACCGGTTTGATCACAATTTTTCATTCCCTGAACCAGAGAACGATCGAGTGTGGTATTGGTTGCAATAACGCCATCAATATTATGGCGAACTAAACTATCGGCAACCTGGATCAATTCTTCTTCAGAAAGATCCGGCGCGATCTTCACTGCGATCGGCACATATTTATGGTGCATCACTTGCAAATCATTTTGTTTATTTTTAATCGCAGTTAAGAGATCATCCAGCGCTTCACCATATTGCAGTGTGCGTAATCCTGGGGTATTTGGCGATGAAATATTGATGGCGATATATCCCGCATAGGCATAGATTTTTTCCATACAAATCAGATAGTCATCTTTACCCTGCTCCACCGGCGTATCTTTATTTTTGCCGATGTTAATACCCAGAACGCCGTCATAATGGGCTTTTTTTACGTTCTCTACGAGGTTATCAACGCCAAGATTATTAAAGCCCATACGGTTGATCAAACCTTCGGCATCTACCAGACGAAAGAGACGCGGCTTGTCATTACCTGGCTGGGGACGTGGCGTGACGGTACCGATCTCGATGGATCCAAATCCCATCGCGCCTAACGCGTCAATGCACTCCCCGTCTTTATCAAGACCGGCTGCCAGACCAAGCGGATTTTTAAACGTCAGGCCCATGCAGTTAACAGGTTTCGCAGGCACTTTCTGCCGCACCAGTGCTTCAAACGGCGTTCCTGTAATACGGCGTAATTGCTGAAAAGTAAACTCATGAGCGCGCTCTGGATCGAGCTGGAAAAGGGCTTTACGAACGAAGGGGTAGTACATGAACTCTCCTGGATTCCCGGTGTGCAAACCGGGGGCGTATTATGTGCGAGTTCGGACCAAAAGGGAATTGACCTGCGGCAATAAATAGCAAACGTTTTCTTATTGCGCTTTTTTTATGCTTTTTTTGGCTTTTCTTCCTCAGATAAATCATTTCGACTCGCGGACGCCCTCTGTCAGACTGACCGAATTGTTATCAATGTTAACAAAACAAGAACAATTGGTTATAAGGAGAGAGTATGCGTGTCATCACCCTGGCGGGTAGTCCTCGCTTTCCTTCTCGCTCCAGCTCCTTGCTGGAATATGCGCGGGAAAAACTAAATGGCCTGGATGTAGAGGTTTATCACTGGAATTTGCAAAACTTCGTCCCGGAAGATCTGCTTTATGCTCGTTTCGATAGTCCGGCACTCAAGACCTTCACCGAACAGCTGCAACAGGCCGATGGGCTGATTGTCGCCACGCCTGTGTATAAAGCCGCCTATTCCGGTGCACTGAAAACCCTGCTCGACCTGCTGCCAGAACGTGCGTTGCAAGGCAAAGTGGTGCTGCCGCTGGCGACAGGCGGCACCGTGGCCCATCTGCTGGCGGTCGATTATGCCCTTAAGCCAGTTTTAAGTACGCTGAAAGCCCAGGAGATCCTGCACGGCGTGTTTGCCGATGACTCGCAATTAATTGATTACCAACACAAACCCCAGTTCACGCCAAATCTGCAAACTCGTCTTGATACCGCGCTAGAAACTTTCTGGCAGGCGTTGCACCGCCGCGATGTTCAGGTTCCTGACCTTCTGTCTCTGCGAGGTAATGCCCATGCGTAAGATCATTAAACTGGCGCTGGCGGGTTTACTTAGCGTCTCTACACTTGCTGTTGCCGCGGAGTCTTCGCCAGAGGCGTTACGTATAGGCTATCAAAAAGGCAGTATTGGTATGGTGCTGGCAAAAAGCCACCAGTTACTGGAAAAACGCTATCCGCAAACAAAAATCTCCTGGGTGGAGTTCCCCGCTGGCCCACAGATGCTGGAGGCGTTAAACGTTGGCAGTATCGATCTCGGCAGTACCGGGGATATTCCGCCAATCTTTGCCCAGGCTGCCGGGGCTGATTTGGTATACGTGGGCGTCGAGCCACCGAAACCCAAAGCCGAAGTGATTCTGGTGGCAGAAAACAGCCCGATCAAAACCGTAGCCGATCTTAAAGGTCACAAAGTTGCCTTTCAGAAAGGTTCCAGTTCGCACAATCTTTTACTGCGAGCCCTTCGCCAGGCCGGGCTTAAATTCACGGATATTCAGCCCACTTACCTGACGCCTGCCGATGCCCGCGCCGCGTTCCAGCAAGGTAACGTTGACGCCTGGGCTATCTGGGATCCCTACTACTCCGCTGCATTATTACAGGGCGGCGTGCGGGTGCTGAAAGACGGCACCGATCTCAATCAAACTGGATCGTTTTATCTGGCAGCTCGTCCGTATGCAGAAAAAAACGGCGCTTTTATTCAGGGTGTGCTGACAACCTTTAGTGAGGCCGATGCGTTAACCCGCAGCCAGCGCGAACAAAGCATCGCTTTACTGGCAAAAACGATGGGCTTACCGGCACCGGTTATTGCCTCGTATCTGGATCATCGTCCTCCCACCACCATCAAACCGTTGAGCGCTGAAGTTGCCGCCTTACAGCAGCAAACGGCAGATCTGTTTTATGAAAACCGTCTGGTGCCGAAAAAAGTCGATATTCGCCAGCGCATCTGGCAGCCCACTCAACTGGAAGGAAAACAATTATGAGTCTGAATATGTTCTGGTTTTTACCGACCCACGGTGACGGGCATTATCTGGGAACGGAAGAAGGTTCACGTCCGGTTGATCACGGTTATCTGCAACAAATTGCGCAAGCGGCGGATCGTCTGGGCTATACCGGTGTGCTGATCCCGACGGGGCGATCGTGTGAAGATGCGTGGCTGGTGGGGGGGGCGGTGATGCCGGGGGCGAAACAGGGAATATGTTTGTCGCCCTGCGCCCCAGCGTAACCTCACCTACCGTTGCCGCCCGTCAGGCCGCCACGCTTGACCGTCTCTCTAACGGACGTGCGTTGTTTAACCTGGTCACAGGCAGCGATCCACAAGAACTGGCAGGCGACGGCGTGTTCCTTGATCATAGCGAGCGTTACGAAGCCTCGGCAGAATTTACCCAGGTCTGGCGGCGGTTGTTGCTTGGCGAGACTGTGGATTTCAACGGCAAACATATTCATGTACGCGGAGCCAAACTGCTCTTCCCGCCGATTCAACAGCCGTATCCTCCGCTTTACTTTGGCGGATCGTCAGATGTCGCCCAGGAGCTGGCGGCAGAACAAGTTGATCTCTACCTTACCTGGGGCGAACCACCGGAACTGGTAAAAGAGAAAATCGAACACGTGCGGGCGAAAGCTGCCGCGCATGGACGCAAAATTCGTTTCGGTGTTCGTCTGCATGTGATTGTTCGTGAAACCAACGACGAAGCGTGGCAGGCCGCCGAGCGGTTAATCTCGCGTCTTGATGATGAAACTATCGCCAAAGCACAGGCCGCATTCGCCCGAACGGATTCCGTAGGACAACAGCGAATGGCGGCGCTACATAACGGCAAGCGCGACAATCTGGAGATCAGCCCCAATTTATGGGCGGGTGTTGGCTTAGTGCGCGGCGGTGCCGGGACGGCGCTGGTGGGCGATGGTCCTACGGTCGCCGCGCGAATCAACGAATACGCTGCACTTGGCATCGACAGTTTTGTGCTTTCGGGCTACCCGCATCTGGAAGAAGCGTATCGGGTCGGCGAGTTACTGTTCCCACATCTGGATGTCGCCATCCCGGAAATTCCCCAGCCACAACCGCTGAATCCACAAGGCGAAGCGGTGGCGAATGATTTTATCCCCCGTAACGTCGCGCAAAGCTAAGGAACACGATGATGGCAACGCCAGTGAAGAAGTGGTTATTGCGCGTTGCCCCCTGGTTTTTACCGGTGGGCATCGTGGCGGTGTGGCAACTGGCCTCCTCGGTTGGCTGGTTATCGACGCGTATTTTGCCCTCACCGGAAGGAGTGGTGATGGCGTTCTGGACGCTCTCTGCCAGCGGCGAATTGTGGCAGCATCTGGCGATCAGCTCCTGGCGTGCGCTGATTGGTTTTTCAATTGGCGGATCGCTGGGATTAATTCTGGGGCTGATTAGCGGGCTGTCACGCTGGGGTGAGCGACTGCTGGATACCTCCATTCAGATGTTGCGCAACGTGCCGCATCTGGCGCTGATCCCGCTGGTGATTTTGTGGTTTGGCATTGATGAATCCGCAAAAATCTTTCTGGTGGCGCTCGGTACGCTATTCCCCATTTATATCAACACCTGGCATGGCATCCGTAATATCGACCGTGGGCTGGTGGAGATGGCACGTAGCTATGGATTATCCGGCATACCGCTGTTTATCCATGTGATCCTGCCTGGTGCCCTGCCCTCAATTATGGTCGGTGTGCGTTTTGCGTTGGGCCTGATGTGGCTGACGCTGATCGTTGCCGAAACTATTTCTGCCAATTCCGGCATTGGTTATCTGGCGATGAATGCGCGGGAGTTTCTGCAAACGGACGTGGTGGTAGTCGCTATTATTCTTTACGCCCTGCTCGGCAAACTTGCTGACGTCAGCGCGCAGCTGTTAGAACGTCTCTGGTTGCGCTGGAACCCGGCTTATCATTTGAAGGAGGCCACGGTATGAATACGGCTCGTCTGAACCAGGGCACACCATTGTTGCTCAATGCAGTAAGCAAACATTACGCGGAAAATATCGTCCTGAACCAACTGGATTTACATATTCCGGCAGGTCAGTTTGTGGCGGTGGTGGGCCGCAGCGGCGGTGGCAAAAGTACTCTGCTGCGCCTGCTGGCAGGTCTGGAAACGCCAACCGCAGGCGACGTGTTAGCGGGCACCACACCGCTGGCTGAGATTCAGGATGATACGCGAATGATGTTTCAGGACGCGCGTCTGCTGCCGTGGAAATCGGTGATTGATAACGTTGGGTTAGGCCTTAAAGGCCAGTGGCGCGATGCGGCGCGTCAGGCTCTGGCTGCGGTAGGACTGGAGAATCGCGCGGGGGAATGGCCTGCCGCACTTTCTGGCGGGCAGAAACAACGTGTGGCGCTGGCAAGGGCGCTGATTCATCGACCAGGTTTATTGTTGCTTGATGAACCACTCGGTGCGCTGGACGCTTTAACGCGACTCGAGATGCAGGATTTGATTGTGTCGCTTTGGCTGAAGCACGGTTTTACCGTTTTGCTGGTGACGCATGATGTGAGCGAAGCGGTGGCGATGGCTGACCGGGTGTTGTTAATTGAAGAGGGAAAAATTGGTCTGGATTTGACGGTGGATATCCCCCGTCCGCGCCGGTTAGGGTCGGTACGATTAGCAGAGCTGGAAGCGGAAGTGTTGCAGCGGGTGATGCAACGTGGGCACTCTGAACAACCGATTCGACGTCATGGTTAATATGCCGGATGTGGCGCACAAAACCAGCATTTTCAACGGGATTGTAGGCCTGATAAGACGCGTCAAGCGTCGCATCAGGCAGTTGGGCACGACTGCCTGATGCGGCGTGAACGCCTTATCCAGCCTACAAAACCAGCAATTTCAACGGACTTGTAGGCCTGATAAGACGCGTCAAGCATTTTGGCTCAAAAGTATCAAGCCAGTGCTTTGGTGATCTTCTCGTACAGATCGCCAGAGAGATTTTCCAGCCCTTTCAACTGTTCCAGCGCCGCGCGCATTTTCTCCTGACGTTTGGCATCGTAACGTTTCAGGCGAATCAGCGGCTCAATCAGGCGTGAAGCCACCTGCGGGTTACGGCTGTTGAGGTCGGTAAGCATTTCCACCAGGAACTGGTAACCGCTGCCATCTTCGGCATGGAACGCTGCCGGGTTGCTGCCCGCAAACGCACCAATCAACGAACGAATGCGGTTCGGGTTGCTCATGGTAAATGCGCGATGCTGCAACAGACCACGTACCGTCTCCAGCACATTCGCCGCCGGGCTGGTGGCTTGCAGGATAAACCATTTATCCATCACCAGACCGTCCTGATGCCACTTGTCGTCGTACTCCTGCATCAGCGCGTCACGGCATGGCAGTTGTGCAGCAACCGCCGCAGAAAGCGCCGCCAGCGCATCAGTCATATTGTTTGCTTCGTGGAACTGCTTGCTCACCAGCACGTCAGCCAGATGCGTTTCACCAAAAGCGAGGAAGCGCAGGCAGGCATTACGCAGAGTGCGTTTTGCAATATCTTCATGCTCAACACGGTACTCGCTCTGGTAATTCGCGTTGTAAATAGCCAGCAGCTCATCTGCCAGTTCAGTCGCCAGAGTACGAGTGAGTGCTTCGCGTACTTCGGCAATAGCAATCGGGTCGATGATATCGAACAGTTCTGCCATTTCATTGACGGAAGGCAGCGTCAGGATTTCTGCCGCCAGCGCCGGATCAATCTTCTCATCGAGCAGCACCGCGCGGAAAGCGTCAGCCACATGCACCGGCAGAGACAACGGCTGCCCTTGCTGATGACGGGCGACGTTCAGCTTGATGTAGGTTGCCAGCAAACTTTGCGCCGCGTCCCAGCGAAAGAAATCATTACGCGCATGACGCATCAGGAAGGTCAGTTGCTGATCGCTCCACTTATATTCCAGTTTCACTGGCGCAGAGAATTCGCACAGCAGCGCAGGCACCGGCTGGAAGTAGACATTATCAAAAACAAAGGTCTGTTCCGCCTGGGTGACGTTCAGCACGGAATTCACCGGATGACCGCCTTTCTGCAACGGGATCACTTTGCCTTCGTTGTCATACAGTTCGATGGCAAACGGAATATGCAGTGGTTGTTTTTCTGCCTGATCCGGTGTAGCTGGCGTGCGCTGGCTGATGGTCAGGGTGTACTGCTCAGTTTCCGGATTGTAGTCGTCTTTGACGGTCACAACCGGCGTGCCGGACTGGCTGTACCAACGGCGGAAATGGGAAAGATCGACATTCGACGCATCTTCCATCGCCTGCACAAAATCGTCACAGGTCGCTGCGCTACCATCATGACGCTCGAAATAGAGCTGCATCCCTTTCTGGAAATTTTCTTCGCCAAGCAGAGTGTGGATCATACGAATCACTTCCGCGCCCTTCTCGTAAACGGTCAGGGTGTAGAAGTTGTTCATTTCAATGACCATATCCGGGCGAATTGGGTGCGCCATCGGGCTGGCGTCTTCTGCAAACTGCAATCCGCGCATGGTGCGCACATTATTGATACGGTTTACCGCGCGGGAACCAAGGTCAGAGCTGAATTCCTGATCGCGGAAGACGGTTAAACCTTCTTTCAGACTGAGCTGGAACCAGTCGCGGCAGGTGACACGGTTGCCGGTCCAGTTATGGAAATATTCATGGCCGATAACGCGTTCAATATCGAGGTAATCTTTGTCGGTGGCGGTGTCGGTGCGGGCCAGCACATATTTGGAGTTAAAGATATTCAGCCCCTTATTCTCCATTGCGCCCATATTGAAGAAATCCACCGCGACGATCATATAGATGTCGAGGTCATACTCCAGGCCGAAGCGTTCTTCATCCCATTTCATGGAGTTTTTCAGCGAGGTCATTGCCCACGGCGCACGATCAAGGTTGCCACGATCGACATACAACTCCAGCGCCACTTCACGGCCAGAGCGGGTAGTGAAGGTATCGCGCAGTACATCAAAATCACCAGCCACCAACGCAAACAGGTAACACGGTTTCGGGAACGGGTCCTGCCACTGTACCCAATGACGTCCATTTTCCAGTTCACCTTGCGCAACGCGGTTACCATTGGAAAGCAGGAAGGGATATTTGGTTTTATCGGCAATAATTTTGGTGGTAAAACGCGCCAGCACATCCGGGCGGTCGAGATAATACGTAATATGGCGGAAACCTTCGGCTTCACACTGGGTGCAAAGCGCATCGCCTGACTGATAAAGCCCTTCCAGCGCAGTATTCGCCGCCGGGCTAATTTCATTAACGATCTTAAGCGTAAAACGCTCCGGCAAATTACTGATGACCAGTGCGCCCTCTTCTTCTTTCCAGGCGGTCCACGGCTCATCATTAATATGAACAGAAACCAGTTTGAGGTCTTCGCCGTTGAGACGAAGCGGAACATCTGATGCACCATGACGGACAGCCTGGCTGACCGCGGTAACGACCGTCTTTTGCGCGTCCAGGTCAAAGGTCAAGTCAATATCAGTAATCTGGTAATCCGGCGCACGATAATCGTGACGGTATTTGGCTTGTGGCTGTTGAGTCATAAATAACCTTTAGCATCTTTTATAGAGTCTGGTGTTCAGTCTATTCCTGTTGCGTAAATCGCGCTATGCAGAATCTTCATCTTTTCAGGTACAAACGCCTTTATTGCTACATTTTTATAACATACACCGCGTTATGCCATCGACCAGAAAGGTGGCATATGGTGTGATCGGGGTTCAATAAATTGCGAAACAAGGTATACTCCAGCAGTTCCTGAAGATGTTTATTGTACTAAACGCTCCTGTACGAGGACGCTACTGCGCACCTATGACACAATTCGCTTCTCCTGTTCTGCACTCGTTGCTGGATACAGATGCTTATAAGTTGCATATGCAGCAAGCCGTGTTTCATCACTATTACGATGTGCATGTCGCGGCGGAGTTTCGTTGCCGAGGTGACGATCTGCTGGGTATTTATGCCGATGCTATTCGTGAACAGGTTCAGGCGATGCAGCACCTGCGCCTGCAGGATGATGAATATCAGTGGCTCTCTGCCCTGCCTTTCTTTAAGGCCGACTATCTTAACTGGCTACGCGAGTTCCGCTTTAACCCGGAACAAGTCACCGTGTCCAACGATAATGGCAAGCTGGATATTCGTTTAAGCGGCCCGTGGCGTGAAGTCATCCTCTGGGAAGTTCCTTTGCTGGCGGTTATCAGTGAAATGGTACATCGCTATCGCTCACCGCAGGCCGACGTTGCGCAAGCCCTCGACACGCTGGAAAACAAATTAGTCGACTTCTCGGCATTAACCGCCGGTCTTGATATGTCGCGCTTCCATCTGATGGATTTTGGCACCCGCCGCCGTTTTTCTCGCGAAGTACAAGAAACCATCGTGAAACGTCTGCACCAGGAATCCTGGTTCGTGGGCACCAGCAACTACGATCTGGCGCGTCGGCTTTCCCTCACGCCGATGGGAACACAGGCACACGAATGGTTCCAGGCGCATCAGCAAATCAGCCCGGATCTAGCCAACAGCCAGCGAGCTGCACTTGCTGCCTGGCTGGAAGAGTATCCCGACCAACTTGGCATTGCATTAACCGACTGCATCACTATGGATGCTTTCCTGCGTGATTTCGGTGTCGAGTTCGCCAGTCGCTATCAGGGCCTGCGCCATGACTCTGGCGACCCGGTTGAATGGGGTGAAAAAGCCATTGCACATTATGAAAAGCTGGGAATTGATCCACAGAGTAAAACGCTGGTTTTCTCTGACAATCTGGATTTACGCAAAGCGGTTGAGCTATACCGCCACTTCTCTTCCCGCGTGCAATTAAGTTTTGGTATTGGGACTCGCCTGACCTGCGATATCCCCCAGGTAAAACCCCTGAATATTGTCATTAAGTTGGTAGAGTGTAACGGTAAACCGGTGGCGAAACTTTCTGACAGCCCTGGCAAAACTATCTGCCACGATAAAGCGTTTGTTCGGGCGCTGCGCAAAGCGTTCGACCTTCCGCATATTAAAAAAGCCAGTTAATATCATCAGGGAGCTAATCGGCTCCCTTTTTTTACCTTTAATTCCGAAATCTTTCGCTGCATTTGCGAATTCTGCTTGTCTGATTGCAGATGCCAGGTAACATAGGTATCCCCCCATTTACGGGTGGACAAGTGTTTATTTTTTCCGACTATTAACAGAGAGAATATTATGAGCGTTGTGCCTGTAGCCGACGTACTCCAGGGCCGCGTAGCCGTTGACAGCGAAGTCACCGTGCGCGGATGGGTACGTACCCGCCGAGATTCAAAAGCTGGCATCTCCTTCCTCGCCGTTTATGACGGTTCCTGCTTTGATCCTGTACAGGCTGTCATCAATAATTCTCTGCCCAATTACAATGAAGACGTCCTGCGTCTGACCACCGGCTGCTCGGTCATTGTGACGGGTAAAGTCGTGGCGTCGCCGGGCCAGGGGCAACAATTTGAAATTCAGGCCAGCAAGGTTGAAGTTGCTGGTTGGGTTGAAGATCCAGACACTTACCCGATGGCGGCAAAACGCCACAGCATTGAGTATCTGCGTGAAGTCGCTCACCTGCGTCCGCGCACAAACCTGATTGGTGCCGTCGCGCGCGTTCGCCATACGCTGGCGCAGGCGCTGCATCGCTTCTTTAACGAGCAGGGATTCTTCTGGGTTTCAACGCCACTGATTACCGCATCTGATACCGAAGGTGCAGGCGAAATGTTCCGTGTTTCTACGCTGGATCTGGAAAACCTGCCGCGTAACGATCAGGGCAAAGTGGATTTCGACAAAGACTTCTTTGGTAAAGAGTCTTTCCTGACCGTATCTGGCCAGTTGAACGGCGAAACCTACGCTTGCGCATTGTCCAAAATTTATACCTTCGGCCCGACTTTCCGTGCTGAAAACTCCAACACCAGCCGTCACCTGGCGGAATTCTGGATGCTGGAGCCGGAAGTGGCGTTTGCTAACCTGAACGATATCGCAGGTCTGGCTGAAGCCATGCTGAAATATGTCTTCAAAGCGGTTCTCGAAGAACGCGCTGACGACATGAAATTCTTCGCTGAACGCGTAGATAAAGATGCCGTTTCACGTCTGGAACGCTTCATTGAGGCCGATTTCGCGCAGGTGGATTACACCGACGCAGTGACCATTCTCGAAAACTGCGGCAGGAAGTTTGAAAACCCGGTTTACTGGGGCGTCGATCTCTCTTCTGAGCATGAGCGTTATCTGGCGGAAGAACACTTTAAAGCACCAGTAGTGGTTAAAAACTATCCGAAAGATATTAAAGCGTTCTATATGCGCCTTAACGAAGACGGTAAAACCGTTGCGGCTATGGACGTTCTGGCTCCGGGCATCGGTGAGATCATTGGTGGCTCCCAGCGTGAAGAACGTCTGGACGTGCTGGACGAGCGTATGCTTGAAATGGGCCTGAACAAAGAAGATTACTGGTGGTATCGCGATCTGCGTCGCTACGGTACTGTTCCGCATTCAGGTTTCGGTCTTGGTTTTGAACGCCTGATTGCTTACGTAACTGGCGTGCAAAACGTACGTGATGTTATTCCGTTCCCACGTACTCCGCGTAACGCCAGCTTCTAATTTAGCGTCTTCAAGAGCCAGCGCCCGCTGGCTCTTTTTTTATCCTTTCTGTCAAGTTATCTGTTTGTTAAGTCAAGCAATCTATTTGCAACCCCGCCATAACGATCATCCTGTTACGGAATATTACGCTGCAACATTTACGCACAAAAAATAATCTGCATTCTTATTGCGGATTAGTTTTTTCTTAGCTGATAGCACAATTTTCATACAAATTTTTGGCATTCTGGATGTCTGAAAGAAGATTTTGTGCCTGGTCGATAAAGTTTCCATCAGAAACAAAATTTCCGTTTAGTTAATTTAAATATAAGAAAATCATATAAATAGATAAAAATTGCTGTAAATATCATCACGCTTCTATGGAAATATGACGGTGTTCACAAAGTTCCTTAATTTTTACTTTTTGTCACATACTTTTTCTTTTTGAAACTAAATCTTTATCTTTGTAGCACTTTCACGGTAGCGAAACGTTAGTTTGAATGGAAAGATGCCTGCAGACACATAAAGACACCAAACTCTCATCAATAGTTCCGTAAATTTTTATTGACAGAACTTATTGACGGCAGTGGCAGGTGTCATAAAAAAAACCATGAGGGTAATAAATAATGATGAAGCGCAATATTCTGGCAGTGATCGTCCCTGCTCTGTTAGTAGCAGGTACTGCAAACGCTGCAGAAATCTATAACAAAGATGGCAACAAAGTAGATCTGTACGGTAAAGCTGTCGGTCTGCATTATTTCTCCAAGGGTAACGGTGAAAACAGTTACGGTGGCAATGGCGACATGACCTATGCCCGTCTTGGTTTTAAAGGGGAAACTCAAATCAATTCCGATCTGACCGGTTATGGTCAGTGGGAATATAACTTCCAGGGTAACAACTCTGAGGGCGCTGACGCTCAAACTGGTAACAAAACGCGTCTGGCATTCGCGGGTCTTAAATACGCTGACGTTGGTTCTTTCGATTACGGCCGTAACTACGGTGTGGTTTATGATGCACTGGGTTACACCGATATGCTGCCAGAATTTGGTGGTGATACTGCATACAGCGATGATTTCTTCGTTGGTCGTGTTGGCGGCGTTGCTACCTATCGTAACTCCAACTTCTTTGGTCTGGTTGATGGTCTGAACTTCGCTGTTCAGTACCTGGGTAAAAACGAGCGTGACACTGCACGCCGCTCTAACGGCGACGGTGTTGGCGGTTCTATCAGCTACGAATACGAAGGCTTTGGTATCGTTGGTGCTTATGGTGCCGCTGACCGTACCAACCTGCAGGAAGAGTCTTCCCTTGGCAAAGGCAAAAAAGCTGAACAGTGGGCTACTGGTCTGAAGTATGACGCGAACAACATCTACCTGGCAGCGAACTACGGTGAAACCCGTAACGCTACGCCGATCACTAATAAATTTACAAACACCAGCGGCTTCGCCAACAAAACGCAAGACGTTCTGTTAGTTGCGCAATACCAGTTTGATTTCGGTCTGCGTCCGTCCATCGCTTACACCAAATCTAAAGCGAAAGACGTAGAAGGTATCGGTGATGTTGATCTGGTGAACTACTTTGAAGTGGGCGCAACCTACTATTTCAACAAAAACATGTCCACCTATGTTGACTACATCATCAACCAGATCGATTCTGACAACAAACTGGGCGTAGGTTCTGACGACACCGTTGCTGTGGGTATCGTTTACCAGTTCTAATAGCACACCTCTTTGTTAAATGCCGAAAAAACAGGACTTTGGTCCTGTTTTTTTTATGCCTTCCAGAGCAATCTCACGTCTTGCAAAAACAGCCTGCGTTTTCATCAGTAATAGTTGGAATTTTGTAAATCTCCCGTTACCCTGATAGCGGACTTCCCTTCTGTAACCATAATGGAACCTCGTCATGTTTGAGAACATTACCGCCGCTCCTGCCGACCCGATTCTGGGCCTGGCCGATCTGTTTCGTGCCGATGAACGTCCCGGCAAAATTAACCTCGGGATTGGTGTCTATAAAGATGAGACGGGTAAAACCCCGGTACTGACCAGCGTGAAAAAGGCTGAACAGTATCTGCTCGAAAATGAAACCACCAAAAATTACCTCGGCATTGACGGCCTCCCTGAATTTGGTCGCTGCACTCAGGAACTGCTGTTTGGTAAAGGTAGCGCCCTGATCAATGACAAACGTGCTCGCACGGCACAGACTCCGGGTGGCACTGGCGCACTACGCGTGGCTGCCGATTTCCTGGCAAAAAATACCAGCGTTAAGCGTGTGTGGGTGAGCAACCCAAGCTGGCCGAACCATAAGAGCGTCTTTAACTCTGCAGGTCTGGAAGTTCGTGAATACGCTTATTATGATGCGGAAAATCACACTCTTGACTTCGATGCACTGATTAACAGCCTGAACGAAGCTCAGGCTGGCGACGTAGTGCTGTTCCATGGCTGCTGCCATAACCCAACCGGCATCGACCCTACGCTGGAACAATGGCAGACACTGGCACAACTCTCCGTTGAGAAAGGCTGGTTACCGCTGTTTGACTTCGCTTACCAGGGTTTTGCCCGTGGTCTGGAAGAAGATGCTGAAGGACTGCGCGCTTTCGCGGCTCTGCATAAGGAGCTGATTGTTGCCAGTTCCTACTCTAAAAACTTTGGCCTGTACAACGAGCGTGTTGGCGCTTGTACTCTGGTTGCTGCTGACAGTGAAACTGTTGAACGCGCATTCAGCCAAATGAAAGCGGCGATTCGTGCTAACTACTCTAACCCACCAGCACACGGCGCTTCTGTTGTTGCCACCATCCTGAGCAACGATGCGTTACGTGCGATTTGGGAACAAGAACTGACTGATATGCGCCAGCGTATTCAGCGTATGCGTCAGTTGTTCGTCAATACGCTGCAGGAAAAAGGCGCAAATCGCGACTTCAGCTTTATCATCAAACAGAACGGCATGTTCTCCTTCAGTGGCCTGACAAAAGAACAAGTGCTGCGTCTGCGCGAAGAGTTTGGCGTATATGCTGTTGCTTCTGGTCGCGTAAACGTAGCTGGGATGACACCAGATAACATGGCGCCGCTGTGCGAAGCGATTGTGGCAGTGCTGTAAGCGTTAAAACCGATGAAGCCCGCTTGAAAGCGGGCTTTTTTATGCACCTTTACCAGACGGGCATTTCGTCTTGCAGGAAGGGATTATGCAGGCGCTCATAACCAAGTGTGGATAATGGTCCGTGACCCGGAATAAATGTCACGTCATCCCCCAGTGGCAGCAATTTATCTTTGATTGAAGAAATCAGTTGATTATGATCGCCACGCGGGAAGTCACTGCGCCCTACTCCACCTTTGAAAATAACGTCGCCAGAAATCAGCAGCTTTGCCCGATCATCAAAAAACACGACATGACCCGGCGTATGCCCAGGGCAATGTAACACCTGTAAAGTCACATTCCCTATGCTGATGGTATCGCCTTCGTTCAGCCAACGATCTGGCGTCAGCGGCTGGCACTCTTCCAGACCAAACATACGACTTTGCGCAGGCAAGCCTTGCAGCCAGAACTCATCTTCTTTTTCCGGGCCAAAAACCGGCACGCCGTAATGTTGCGCCAGTTCCGCCGCTGCGCCAACGTGGTCCAGATGACCATGAGTCAGCAGGATCTGCATCAGTGTCAGGCCGCTGGCATCAACTTCCTGTTTGATTTTTTCCGCATCGCCGCCAGGATCGACCAGTGCGGCCAGACGGGTTTGTTCACACCAGATCAATGAACAGTTCTGGGAGAATGCGGTGACCGGAATAATACGATAGTTCATACTGCCCCTGTTTCGTTAAGCGATTACTACCAGTGCCGTGCTGGCCCGGTATCAATATGCACAAAGTTACTACGTGGGTAATATCCTACACCACCTGCGCGCATAGATAACGCGGCTTTGCGAATATTGCTTAACGCGATACCTTCAATGTGGAAATCCATCGCCTGGCCTTTAGTGTGATAGCTTTTCTTCGCTACTCCACGGCTGCGGGCGCGTAGTTCATTGTTGGTATCAATGGAACGATAACCGGAAATGAGTTGCACCGGTTTGCGGGTGCCTAACAACCCTTGCAGGCGATACAACTGGTCGAATAATCCTGGGTCGATGGACTTTATTTTGTTCGCGCGGTAATCGCGGAAAAAATGGTTAAGTTTTGCCAATTCTTCCTGAATATAGCCTCTGCCATCGAAAAACTCCGCTTTGATTGACTCTCCGGTATGAAGATTATTGAGTGTCAAAATGCGCGGGCGTGGGGTAGAGAGTGTTGCAAACGCCGGGGTCGGCAGGATGGCGGCACCGAGTGCAACGCCACCAAGCGCCAGCAGTTTGCGGCGATTAGCGTCGAATTTGTCCATGATAATCAAGTCTACAGGTCAATGTTATCGTTTATATGCACTTCTGGCGCACAAGAGGCACCTTAACCGCCCGTAAAGCAGACGTCAAGATGACTCAACCCCAGCAGTGACGGGGGCTGCAGAGAATCGCCCCCGATCATGCTAATTATTACGACAACTGATTTCCCCGAACTGCTTCATTTACCTGATTAATTGTTCCGCTTTCGATACGATTTGCGAGCTGGATCGCGCAGGCAGATCATAATTGTAAATATCTGTACGATACTGGGTACGACCATCTGCACCAACAAAGGCCGTCAGATAGTAGAGATTCACCGGAATCGACTGCCGAATATTGACGTAACGCGTATCGCCCTGCTTCAGCGCATCAGAAATACGTTTGTCATTCCAGCCTGCATCCTGCAACAGCATATTCGCCAGATCGGAAGCTTTATTCACTCGTACACAGCCTGAGCTCAATGCGCGTGTATCACGCTTGAACAGATTGTGGTTCGGCGTGTCATGCAAATAAATGGCCTCTGAACTCGGCATATTGAATTTATAGCGCCCCAGCGAGTTCCGTGGGCCTGGAGCCTGCTGGAAGCGGAACGGTAAATTCGAGGCCGTGATTGTAGACCAGTCAACCTGCCATGGGTCAATCGCTTCTCTGTTGTTCCAGCCGCGCATCACCGTATAGCCATGGCTTTCGAGATATCCCGGATCGTTGCGCACTTTCGGCAGAATATCTTTGCGTGCCAGAGTTGGTGGGACGTTCCACGGCGGGTTTACCACTACGTTGTTAAGGGCACTGCTCATCATTGGCGTTTTGCGATCGGGGCGACCGACAATGACTCGCGAATCCAGCACCTGATTGCCGTTCTGATAGTAGACCAGCGAATAGGCCGGAATGTTAACCATGATCCCGGTAGAAAGCTCTGTTGGCAGCAAGCGCAATCGCTGGATGTTGAGTGCCAACACGCCAGCACGCTGGGCGGGCGTTACGTTTAACCAGTCACGCGTTGCCGGGCCAATAGCACCATCTGCCCCCAATCCTTGCCATGCCTGAAAACGTTTAACGGCTTCCACCAGTTCATTATCGTAGGCGGCACGAACGACAGGCGCAGGTTTACTACGAGACGTAGTTTGCTTGTCCATCGGCTTAGTTTCTGCTGTTTCAATAGTAACAGCGGATGGGCTGACTACCGCGTCAGTTGGCGTGTCATCGCCAGGTAGCGTAATTTTCGGTCCCCCGTCCAACATGCCTGTACGTTGCAATATTTCGCGCAACGCCGGTACGTCGTTACTCCACTGTCCTGGGCGCAACGTTGCTTTGCCGGTCAGTTGGGGCCACGGTTTGGTGTCACTGAGTAAGGCCAGTAACGATTCATGCATCGCCGCATATTGCGGATGCTGCGGTGCCAATCCTACAACAAACGTCGGCAATTGACCTTTATCCAGCGCCAGCTGCCATTGGTTAATCACCGAAAGCGGCGGCGTTGAAAGCGCATAAGGTTTACTGCTATATAGCCAGCGAGTGCCTTTGACCGGAATATTTGCAATGAAATGGAGATAGCCCATCATCGCATCAGAGAGCACCACGTCGCGTGTCATCCCGTTAACACCAGGATCGGTCAGTAACTCTACCCATTTATTAAACTGCGGCTGGAAACCGGCAATCGCCACCTCTGCCAGCTGTTGCTGGAAGGCTTTAACAGCATCACGGTTTTCCCACATGGGTTGCATATCGCGTGCGGCATACAACAGTTGAAGCTGGTTAAGATAAACCGGCTTGTAACCTGCGGGTAATTGAGATTCGATTTGCGTGCGGGCTTTTTCTGCCGCACCTTCAGGCAATGGCTGG
>OCAK01001078.1_pt1 | contig 17790 bp, 10 predicted proteins | sample 1538301 | NCBI WGS metagenome assembly OCAK01 (sample SAMEA2580285, study PRJEB22360) | human gut metagenome | biome: human gut; feature: human-associated habitat; material: faeces | place: Denmark | collected 2008/2010 | reverse complement strand
ATTTATCGACCGAACTGGCGACAATAGTTCCTCAGGAGGTAATGAGAATGGCAGCCGTTGTAGTTGTAATCATTCCGATTTTGATCATCTATCCATTCTTGCAGAAATACTTCCAGACAGGTATGATGGTAGGAGCTGTAAAAGGATAAGTTGGAGATATGATATCAAAAAACGGCTGCAAGGAAGCAGCTGGAAATAAAAGGAGGATAAAAAATGAGAAAGAAAAGAGTTTTGGCGCTTTGTCTGTCGGCAGTGATGCTTGCAGGAGCATTGACAGGATGTGGAAGCAGCGATGCCAAGGAGAAAGACGGGGGATCTAAGAAAGAAGAGACCACCAAGGACGGAAAGATGACGATTTCCGTAATGGGAATTGACTGGGGATTCGGAGCAGTATCCAACAGCCAGATGGAACAGTACTGGGAAGAAAAGATGGACGTGGATCTGGATATTGAATGGGTAAGCTATCAGGATTATGATCAGAAGCTGAATACTTTGATCGCGGCAGACAGCCAGCCGGATGTCATTCAGATCAATAAAGTGGGCGGTGCATACTATTATCCGATTTTGACACAGGCGATTGATGCCGGACAGTTCGTGGATCTGACCGATTATCTGTTTGACGATGGAAAAGGAATTGCAGAGACCAATGCCGTAATGAAAAACTGGGATGAAAATATCTGGGAGCAGGCAACATACAATGATGGAATTTATATTCTGCCAAGAAGTAAAGCCGAAAAAGGACAGAATTCAGGAATCGAGGTTCGAAAAGATCTGATGGAAAAATACGGATATACAGAAGAACCGAAAACGATGGATGAACTGAAAGACTGGCTGATCGGGCTGTCCAAAGCAGCGACAGAAGGAGAAGGCAAGAAGGTTTATGCACTGGATTTCTTTGACAATGCAGGAAATGGATTTATGGATGACCGTATCAAAGGATTTGCAACAGCATTTACCGGACAGACCGACTGGGAAATCAACGAAGACGGTGAATTTGAGTACATGCAGTTTGATGAAAAATATATCGACTTTTTGAACTGGATGAAAGATCTGTATGATGCCGATGTGCTGGATCCGGAATTTGCACTTGGAAATGCAGATACATCCAAATGGAAAGCCGGCAACTCCGTTGCATATCTCTGCCAGTGGTACAACTGGAACCAGTCAGCCGATATGACAAGTAACAAAGTGTTTGATAAGAACACACCGGATACATATGAAGCATGGTGTCTGATGCCGGTAGAAGGACCGGAAGCTTATACAGTATCACCGAACTATACAGATATTGATTCATGTATTGCGATCAGTTCTTCCTGCTCAGAAGAGAAAATCCAGAAGATTCTGGAAGTATTCAATCACACAGAAGAGTCCATGCCGGGATATGATAATTTGATGAGATTTGGAGTAGAAGGTGTCAACTACAAATTATTGGAAGATGGAACAATGGATACTTCTTCTGATCCGAAGATGGGTGAACTGAACAAACAGGGATATGTTGGAGGATGGAACCAGATCTTCCTGAAAACAGATCAGGATCAGGTAAATGACAAATTCAAACGTGACGGTGCAAAGAGAGCTTCTGATGAAAATATCGCAAGAGCAGAAGAAATTAAGACCTTTGTATATGACAATCTGGAAGAAACCGGAATGAAAAATGAAATCCAGAACCTTCAGTCAGAGACTTACAACAATCAGTGGAGTGTTCTGACAGACGATGTAAATACGATGTGTACCCAGTACGTCATGGGAGAAATTAACGAACAGCAGTGGAAAGACTTTGTGGATGGAATTGTAAATTCATCAGATTACAAGGCAATTCAGAAGGAATTCAAAGAAGCTGCAGGCAAATAAGCAGTAAAGTAAGATCCTCCGGCTTTGGCCGGGGGATTTTTGAATCAGGAGGAGATTATGGGACAGAAGGATTTTTTTTATGAGATCGCACAGACCAAACATCCGGCGGGGACAACAGACCGGGAAGTTGCGATGCGGAAGGTTTCGAATCATTATTTCAAAGAAACAGCCAGACAGAGGTTAAAGCCGATCCGGGAGATTGGGTATGAAGAGCAGAAGGAGAAATTTTATCAGGAACTGGAAGAGCAGAAAGCGTATTACAGACCGTTTCTGTCCAATCATCTTTCCACACTTCCGATGGAAACACAAAGCCTTTCTCTGCAGCAGTTTGAGTTTCGGTACTGCGAGAAGGATGAGTGCTTTCAGGATCGCAATCGGCCGGATGTGAAGTGGGAAAATGTGACGATCCCGGATTACCGGGGACCGGCAAAGGAAGCTGGAAAATGGGAAGGCTATTACCGGACAGAATTTCCCTGTCCTGAGGGATGGCAGTCAGGCTGTCATAATGGATTCCGTATGATCCTGGCATTTCAGTGTGTAGATTATATTGCGGAGGTGTACCTCAACGGAAATTATGTGGGAAGCCATGAAGGGCTGTTTGCCCCATTTTCTTTTGATGTGACCAAATATATCCGGGAAAGCAATGAACTGGTGATCCTCTGTTGCCGGTCCGGGATTTTCGGGACGGAGATAAGATCTAGCCAGCCACAGGACCCGGATGGGACGATCCTCAGATCGGATGGCATCACTGTCCCGCGGGAGCAGGGGTATTTGGAACGGTCCGTCTGGAACTTCGGCCGGAGATTTATGTGGACGATATTTTTGTGCGTCCGGATCTTTCCAAAGATTCGGTGGAAGTTCGGGTAGGTGTGATCAATTATACAAATCAGGTAAAACGAGATCTGGACATTCACATTTCGATCGAGCCGAAAAACTATGAAGGCAGTGCGATCGGAAGTTTTGAGAAAAAAGTGACGGCTGTGGGTCCCGGAAAGAATGAGTACCGATATTTCTTTTCTATTGAGGGCTACAGGGTGTGGAATTCGGACACCCCGTGGCTGTATGGAACCAAGGTATTCCTGAACCAAGGCGAAGCGCTGCTTAGCGCCGGGGTACAGACAACGGGGCTTAAGGAATTTCGAAGTGACGAGACAAGTACTCCCCGCGGGAAGTTTTTCTTAAATGGCAAACCGATCATGCTGCGTGGTGCAAATGAGATGGGACATTTGCAGCAATGTGTGATGAATGGAGATTTTGAGCAGCTGATCGAGGACATTCTGATCGCAAAGATGTGTCATATGAATTATTACCGGATTACACAGCGCCCGGTTCAGGAAGAAATTTATGAATATTTTGATATGCTGGGCATGATGCATCAGTGTGATTTTCCGTTGTTTGGATTTTTAAGAAGACCTCAGCTTTGCGAGGCGCTCCGTCAGGTGGAGGAGATGGAACATCTGGTCAGAAAGCATGTGTCCACGGCGATGGTAACCTTGATCAATGAACCGATGTGCATCAGAAGAACAGAAGATCCAAACGATAAGTTTTCCAGGCGCTATGAGGCAAAAGGGCATCGTCATCTCCTGCGGGATGAACTGGAGGCTTTCTTTGCGGCAGCGCGTAAGGTGATCTATGTGCAGAATCCGGACCGGGTGGTGAAGAATGTGGAAGGAGATTATGACGGACCGACCCTGGAAGGAATGCCGGATTTCCATACTTATACGATGTGGTATACCAATCACGGAGAGCCCATCGGACGTCTGATGAGAGGATACCTGCCTCCGGTGAAAGCAGGCTGGATGATCGGATGTGGAGAATATGGAGCAGAAGGTCTGGATCCGGTGGATTTGATGAGACGCCGGTATCCGAAAGAATGGCTGCAGTGTGATGAGAAGGGAGACTGGTATCCGGATCGGATCGTGCGGGCGCAGACGCATTCCGTGCAGGGGGACTGGTATCCGGAACAGCATATGATGGAAGACTGGGTCAGAGAAAGTCAGAAGCATCAGGCAAATGCGACAAAACTGATGACAGACGCCTTTCGAAGAAGAGGGGATGTGATCAACCAGACAGCCATTCATCTGCTGATCGATGCATGGCCGTCTGGCTGGATGAAAACGCTGACAGACTGTGAAAGAACACCAAAACCGGCGTATTTTGCATATCAGGAATCTCTGATCCCATTGAAAGTGAATCTGTACACTGCCAGAACAAGCGCTTATGAAGACGAGACTGTGCCGGTGGAAGTATGGATCCTCAATGATGAAGGGGACAGAAACAATGTGGAAATCCAGGCAGAAATATATGAAGAAGGCAGTGATACTCCTTATGCAATGTATACAGAATCGTTTGAAATTGCGGCTGCAGACGCGCAGTGTGCGGGAATCCTTCCGGTGTCTTTTGAACAAACAGGAAACAGAAGGACGGTGACAGTACAGACGGCGATCTTTACAAAAGACGGCAGACTGCTTCATCAGGAAAAAATCGAGATTCAGGTACAAAAAAGAAGAACACTGAAAATAGGCGTTTACACCCTGGGATGTGAGGCAGCGGAGATTTTGGATGCGTATCAGGGCAAATCCGCAGATGAGACTTCCGAAATGTGGCTGGTCAGCGGGGATGACAAAGAAGATCTGAAACGATTGGAAGAACACCTGCGGCAGGGCAAACATGCGCTCTGGCTGCTTCCAAAGAGACAGGAAGCGCTTTCTCTTCTGGATCAAAAAATCCAAATAAAATCCTGCGGAGATCTGTTCTTTGCTGCAGCCGACGGGGCGTATGGATCGTATCCGCTTGGGATGCTGTATAATGCAAAGAAAGACTATATCGACGCTACCGCAGATCATACGATCCAGACAGAATTTTCAGGAGAAACACTGATCTATACTTACGATAAGAGTGGATTTCAGGGAAGCAAAGGAGCAAAACCGCATCGTGCATTTGTCAAAAAATGTTCGGCAGAAGGGGGCACACTGATCCTTTGTTCTCTGGCGAGAGAAGGAAGAGTCGGATACAATATCGGCCTGGATGAATTGCTTCTGGACCTTCTGGAACAGGAGGGATGAAATGAATCCATTGGAACAGGAACTGCATCAGAGAAATCTCCCGGAACTGATGCGGCAAAACAGTAAAGAGCCGGTAGAAACACCGGCTCAGTGGGAAAGAAGAAGACAGGAAATCGGGGAGATCTTAAGCAGAGAATTTGCCGGTTTTCCCACACGCCTTGCCTGCCGGAGCCAAAAGGAAGTGGTGCGGATCGACAGAGACAGTTATGGGGGAAAGGCAGAGACACAGTATTGCGAACTGAAGATCCGGTCTGATTTTTCTTCTGCATCGGTTCCGTTCACTCTGACGGTCCCCAAAGGCTCCTCTCCGGCTCCGATCTTTTTTTATCTGGCTTTTACGCCGGAGATTGCAGACGGAATCGGAGAAGAAGTGATCGACCATGGGTATGCAATTGCAAATGTCTGTTATCAGGATATTGCGGCAGACTATTTTGACGGACATATGACCGGGCTTGGAAGGTTTTGTACCAGGAATCCTTATGACAGTTGGGGGAAACTTCGGATCTGGGCATGGTGTATGTCCAGGATCGCGGATGTTCTTCTTGATGATCCGGGGATTGACCAGAAAAAAACAGCGGTGATGGGACATTCCAGACTGGGAAAAGCGGCGTTGCTCGCAGGAGCATTTGACACCAGATTTGGACTGACGGTAAGCTGCCAGTCCGGCGCCGGGGGAGCCGCATTACTTCGGGGAAAGACCGGAGAGCAGATTGAAAATCTGTATGGAAAAGGCTCCAGACTATGGTTTGCGGGAAACTTCTTTCAGTATCGGGAAGATTTGGAAAAACTTCCCTTTGATTCCCATTTTTTGCTGGCAATGATGGCCGGAAGGCATCTGTATGTGACCAGTGCATCCAGAGATGACTGGGCAGATCCAAGGTCAGAATTTTTAGGCTGTCTGGCAGCCAGTCCGGCATTTGAATGTATGGGAAGTATGGGCTTGGAGCAAAAAGGACGGTATTTGCAGCCGGGAGAATTTAGTCACAAAGGAGACATCGGATATTTTTTGAGGGAAGGGACCCATTATCTGAGCCGGGATGACTGGAAGCATGTATTTGCATACCGCAAACAGCATCAGATATGACAAAACGACAGCGTGCTTTGGAATAAAAACAGCACGCTGTCAGGTTTTTTGCAGATCTTCCGGAAGAATGGCCGGAATCCGGAATCGGACGGCAAAGCCGGTGCCGTCGGAACCGACGCCCGGAACAAGTCCGGAATCGTTGCCGAATACAAGTTTTAACCGGTGATTGACATTGGAAAGTGCGAATCCGTTGTTTTCGCTTCTGCTCATGACAGGAGCGGCCAGCTTTTCTTTTAAAAGAACCAGTTCTTCCTCCGTAATGGAAGATCCGTTATCTTCCACGCAGAACTCGATCCAGAGCGTATCCTGGATGTTGACAGGATGGGCAGAAATAGTCAGCAGGTTTTCGTCAGAATCCGGGATAAAGCCATGGACAAAGTAATTTTCAATCAGTGGCTGCAGGGTATTTTTGGGAATCCCGTAAATCTTGATGGAACTGTGGATGTTAAATTCGTATTCAAAGTCACCATAGCGGTACATATAAAAGTTGATCAGATTTTCTGACTGGCTGCATTCTTCTGCAATGGTGATATAGAGGTTGCGCCGGGTCTGGTTTCGGTACATTTTCGAAAGCAGGAGCAGCATATGGGAGGCTGCGGCGCTGTTGCTCTTTAGAATCTGTACCCGGATCTGTTCCAGGGCATTGTAAAGAAAATGTGGGTTGATACTGGTCTGCATGGCATACAGTTCCGCTTTTCTCTGAGCAATCTCATAAAGGTATGCTTTTTCTACATTGCGCTGCAGATCATCGCACATTCTGTTAAAGCTTTTGATGATCTGTGTGAATTCGTCATCATTTTTGGGCACCGGAAGCCGATAGTCCAGATTGTTGGTGCCGATCAGTCCCATGGCTTTCTGGATGGAGTGAATCTTGCGGTCTGAAATATAAAAGGCAAGGATATACAGCAGGATTGCAGCCAGGCAGATGCAGACAGAGATCACAGTTAAAACGGTGATGATCGCACTGTGTGTGAATACAGATTTTGGAACCTGATAGACCGTATAAAAGTGATACTGTTCATGATACTGTGAGGACGCATAATAGGTGGTGCCGTGTTGTGTCTGTGTGGAATGGGAGGGCTCCCCTTTGGAGGAATCTGACAGTGCAGGAAGCAGTCCGTCAGCACTTTCATAATTTTCATCCGAAGAAAAAATCACGTGCTGATTCTGATCCAGTATGGCAAAGGTGCCGTCTTTTTGCAGGTCGGCGCTGGAAAGAAGACTGCTGTATTCGGCAGTAGAGTACAGAAAGATCATGGTTCCGAGATAGTTGAAAGAATCATTTTTCTGATCGAATACCGAAGTCCCCAGGCCATAGATATGAGGCGCCGGTTTCTGCAGATCATTGCTCAGCGTCATCAGCTGCTGATCGGTGAAGAGCTGGAGCTCATACGGAGTCAGCTTTGTAGTCAGTGACCGAAGCGAAAGCGGAACCAGGGTGTGCGACAGAGAATTATACTGGTAAAGGTGTCCGGTCACAGTCAGGAGCAGGGCGCCGCAGCAATAAGAGTCGGAAAAACAGAAAGAACGGAGCATCTCCATGACACTGTCACGGTATTCCAAAGGAACTTTTTTGCTGGTGGAACGATAGAAACTGCATAGATTTTGTGTATTCGCCTCATCGGAAAAAAAGGGAGTCAGATTGGTGGCGAGAGCTTCCTGACGGGAGGTCATAGAAGCAGTCAGCCGATCCAGGATCAGATCGTATTTTTTTAAATCTTCGGAGCGCTCCTGCTGGTGGATCAAAGAACTGCATACAGGCAGCAGAATGGCTGTAATGGCACAGACAGCAGCAATGCAGACGATCATGATCTTTGAGTAGTAACTGTTTTTAAACCGTTTCAGCATAGGGCGTTTCCTCCGACTGGTATTTCTAAAAGATATAGAGTATTATAACAATAGAATATGTAAAATACAAGGTTTCAAAGAAGCGGCAGATTCGAACAACCATGAGAAACGGAGAGAAATTATGCGGTCATTTTATCAAAAAGCGGCAGTTGTGCTCAGTGTGGCAGCGCTGCTTACAGGGTGTGCAAAAGAAGGGGAAGTGCAGGATACAGAAAAAAAACAGGAAGATACGGTGCTGACCATTTTAGTTCAGCAGTCCGGCACCAACATGTCGGGAACCTGGGAAGGGGAAAGCGCTGACAGGTTATATGAAGAAACCGGGATCCGTCTGGAATTTTATTCCAATGGAAATGGGGATGAAAAACGGTTAAAACAATATCTGGCAGCAGGAACTCTGCCCGACATTATCGGATTTCGGGATATGGAGCAGGCAGAACTTTTGACAGGCGCAGGCGTACTGGCAGATCTGGGTGAATGGGAAGAGGAACTTTCCGACGTGTTTGAGACTTCCGGATATGAAACGGCATTGCGGTATTACCGGGAAAATTTCGGCGGGGAGGAGGAAGACTTGTACTTCCTTCCTACCTCAGTAGGAAAACAGGGTGCGGAAAAGGATTACTGGATGCCGATGGTGCAGTGGAATGCCTATGAAAAGGCAGGATGTCCGCAGGTGGAGCATCTGGAGGATTATCTGGATGCGGCAGAGCAGATGCTGGAGAAAAAAGCGATGACAGCCATGGGAGAGCCTGTTTATGGATTTTCTCTGTGCTCAGACTGGACAGATAAAAAAATGCAGCAGCCTTCTTCTTTATATGGGTATTACGGGATGGATGTGGGGTCGCTTTCGCCGCTGTTTGCAGTGGATGCAAAGACCGGAACCATTCAGGGGATTTTGGAAGAGGACAGTTTCTACAAACAGGCGCTTCATTTTTATTTTGAAGCCAACCAGAGAGAACTTCTGGATCCGGATTCGAGAACCCAGACTTTTGAGAAACTGCAGGAAAAGTATCAGAAAGGACAGATTTTATTTTCCGGTTATGCGTGGCAGACCGGAGAGTATGGAAGGACAGAAACAAAAGAGGAAGAACAAAGCGACGGATATATCCCTCTTGTAGCCGGGGATATGACACTTTATCAAAGGCCGGAGAATCCGGTTGGTGAAAACTGGTTTTTTGCAGTCAATAAGAACAGTGAAAAGCAAGAAAAAGCATGTGAATTTCTGAATTGGTTCTATACTCCCGAAAATATTGTGAAATTATATGAGGAAAAAGAAGGAATGGATCCTTACGGGAAGGAAGAAGAAAAACCGGTGTTTCAGTGGCTTGGTCTGACGCAGGCAGAAGCAGGTTTTTCCGGGGAAGATCCTGCGCAGAAGAAACAATCGCAGGGAAAGACGGTGGAAGGATGCCGGGCAGTCTATCTGATGGACGCCCTTCCGGCAAAACTGCAGACGATAGAAAGCCATCTGCAGGAAATGGTACAGGAATTGTCGTGGAATATGATCTATGCGGAGACGGAAGAAGAATTTGAGCAGCTCTGGGCAGAAATGCTGCAAAGAGGAGAGGCGTTGGGCATGGAGCAGTTAAATGCATATTATCAAAAAGAATGGAAACAGGCATTGGAAAAGGAGAAAGTGTATGGAAACTCTCAAAAATAGACATGAGATCAAATTAAAAAAACCTGCCCGATATTGGGATGACGGACTTCCCATTGGAAACGGAAGACTGGGAGCCATGGTCATGGGAAAAGTCAATGAGGAGACGATCTATCTCAATGAAGAGACGATCTGGTATGGCAGGGATCTTGACCGGAAAAATCCGGATACCGGAAAATATCTGGATCAGATCCGGGAGCTGTTGTTTGCAGGAGAAGTAGAAAAAGCACAGTTTCTGGCAAAAATGGCGATCACATCGACTCCCAAATATATGAATCCGTATCAGCCGGCGGGAGATTTAAGGATCTGTATGTATCATCACAAAGGAAAGGCAGAACAGTATGAAAGGCGGCTTTTGCTGGAGGAAGCAGTGGCTGTAGTTTCTTATCAAATGAACGGATATACTTACAAACGAGAGCATCTGGTCAGTCAGAAGTATCAGGTAGTGGCAATCCGGCTTTCCACCGATTGTCCGCAGGGACTTACATTTTCTGTCAATATGAGCAGAAAGCCATTTGAGGAGCACACAGAAAGTATCGGGGAAGATACAGTCTGCAATTATGGGGAATGCGGACCTGGAGGAGTCTGCTATTTTACTGGTGTGAAGCTGGTGTCACCGGAGAAAAAGGCGGAGTCGATCGGGGATTTTACCTGGATCAGAGGTGTGAAAGAGGCGTGCATTTATGTGGCATGCGGAACCGATTTTGCAGATCCGGATTATCGGGCGCATTGTCAGAAACGTCTGGATGAAGCGGCGAACGCCGGATTTGAGACAATCTTTATGGAGCATCAGAAGACGTTTTCGGGACTGTACAACCGGATGGATTTTTCCTTAGGAACACAGGATGTTCCTAAGGAGGCAACGGATGAACTTTTAAATGAGGTAAAGAATGGTGACCATACGCACTTGAAATATCTGACAGAGACGTTGTTTCACTATGCCAGATACCTGATGATCTCCAGTTCTTATGATTGCCTGATGCCATCGAATCTGCAGGGAATCTGGAATGGTGAGTATGCACCGCCCTGGCAGTGTGAATTTACGATCAATATCAATACCGAGATGAATTACTGGATCGCAGAGAAATGTCAGCTTCCGGAATGTCATCTTCCGTTGTTTGCGCAGGTGAAACGGATGATCCCAAAAGGAAAGAAGACAGCGGAAGCATTATATGGCTGTCGGGGATTTTGCGCACATCACAACACGAATCTCTGGGCAAACACGGATCCGGAAGGGATTTTTGACGCCTCTCCTGTATGGTCTACCGGGGCGGCATGGCTGAGTCTGCATTTTTTTGAACACTATCGTTATACAAAAGATCGGGAATTTTTGCGCCGGGAAGCGCTTCCTGTGATGAGGGAAGCCATCCGATTTTATGAAGATTATCTGACAGAGACCAAAGAGGGCGTGCTGGTTACAGGTCCGTCTGTTTCTCCGGAAAATACATACCGCTCAAACACAGGAGAGATCGGCGCACTTTGCATGGGACCGGCCATGGACATGGAGATTTTAAGACAATTATTCCGGGAATATCTGGAAGGATGTGAGATCCTTGGACTGTCAGAGGCAGAATCTGATGCAGAAACGATCCGGGCAATTGCAAAAAAACTGCCGGAGATTGCGCTGACGGCAGATGGAAGGATTCGGGAATGGCAGGAGGACTATGAAGAGATGGAACCGGGACACCGGCATATTTCCCATCTGTATGCACTTCATCCGGGATATGAGATCACAGAAGAAACCCCGGAGTTGTTTGACGCCGCAAGGAAGACCCTGGAGACCAGACTGATGCATGGCGGCGGACATACAGGATGGAGTCGTGCGTGGATCACCTGTTTTTGGGCAAGAATGAAAGATGCAGATCAGACAGAGGAAAGTATCACAAGACTGCTGACAGACTGTGTGAAGATCAATCTTCTGGATACTCATCCGCCGTTTCAGATCGATGGGAATTTCGGGATCGCAGAGGCAATTCTGGAAAGTCTGGTACAGTCCCACAGCGGATATCTGGAATTTCTTCCGGCACTTCCAAAAACCTGGCAGTGCGGAGAGGTCAAAGGGGTCTTGTTAAGAGGCGGGATCATTGCGGATTTTTCATGGGAAGAAGGCAGGATCACAGAACTGGCGCTGACGGCAAAAGAAGACCAGATGCTTACCATTCGGCTCAATGGAAGTGAGAGGAAAGTAATTCTTGAAAAAAATGTGAAAAAAATGCAAAAAGTTTGAAAGATTACTATATAAAGCAGGCGGGAAAATCTGTATACTAATCCCAAATAAGGACAATTAGGAAATTTGAGGAAGAGATTCCTGATTCAGGGAGGGTAAGTATGGAACCAAAAAAAGCACCAAGAGAGATGACAGGGGCAGAATTGAACTCAATGTTAAAAAGCTCCATTAATTTTAAAAGTCTGGGCGGGATGCGCTGTGAAGAGCTGAACCTGACAGAAGAAGACATGCAGTGGTGGCGGGATGCCAAAATCGGTATGTTTGTGCACTGGGGATTGTATTCCATTCTTGGAAGAGGAGAATGGGTGCGCCACAATGAGCAGATCCCATGGGAAGAGTATACGGCGCTTGCAGATCAGTTTTGTCCGGAAGCGTTTGACATGCATGAGTGGACCGATCTGGCAAAAGAGTTCGGCGCAAAATATATGGTCATGGTCACACGCCATCATGATGGATTTGCATTGTGGAACAGTCCGGGAAGCTATCAGAATTTCACCAGCTGGAATACGGCGTCACACCGTGATTTTGTAAAAGAATATACAGACTGTGCCAGAGAGGCGGGCTTGAGAGTCGGTTTGTATTATTCGCCGATGGACTGGCGATTCCCGGGATATTTTGATCCAAAAGGAGAGGAAGATCCTGCCAATGCAGACAATGCGCTTCTGATGAAGAAACAGTGCTACGATCAGGTCAGGGAACTGGTCAGCAATTATGGGAAAATTGACATTCTCTGGTACGACGGAGGCTGGCTGGCACATAAGGGAAGCGATACGTCCAGTTCCTGGTTCTGGGAGCCTGTGAAATTGAACAAAATGGCAAGGGAATATAATCCCAAGATGATCATGAATCCACGTTCCGGCTGGGAAGGCAATTTCTACTGTGATGAAGGTTCTCATGAGATCACGGGAAAGATCATCCCTGTGCCGTGGGAGAAAAATATGTGTGTATGCAGCGGCTGTTCCTGGGGCTGGATGGCAGACGATCCGGTTTCTGATTTTGACTGGCTGATCCACATGCTGGTGGATGTGGTGACACGCGACGGCAACTTGCTTTTGAATGTGGGACCGGATAAAAACGGACATATCCGTCCGGATGTGGCAGAGCGCATGCGTCAGATCGGAGCATGGCTTAGAGAAAACGGAGATACGATTTACAAAACAAGAGGAGGCCCGATCGAGCCTGTAGATCATGTGTACGGAACGACGTATCGGGAAAATGAGATTTTCCTGCATATCCTGGATACGGAAGCGTTCAGAAACGAAGTACTTCCGTCCATTCCGTATGAGATCACATCCTGTACTTACAAAGGAGAAGCGCTTTGCTTTACACAGGATGAAGCGCAGATTCAGATCCAGCTTCCTGAAAATCTGGAAAAAGAGGCAGATACGATCATCAGGATCCGGCTGAAAGAATGTGTAAGAGAAAAAGAACAGATGGAGATCCATTTTACGGGAAAGGAGTAGAAAGATGAGATACGGAGTATCATACTATCCGGAACATAAAAAGCCGGAGGAATATCAGCATGACATCCGGTGCATCATCGAATCCGGAATCAACACGGTCCGGATGGGAGAGTTTGCATGGTGCAGATTCGAACCGGAAGAAGGAAACTACTGCTTTGACTGGCTGGATGAAGCTGTGGAGGCATTTGGAAAGCATGGGATCGAGACGATCATCTGTACTCCGACTGCATGTCCGCCTGCATGGATGATCGAAAAGCATCCGGACATTTTATATATGGATAACAGAGGAATCCGCAGACCGTTTGGCGGAAGAAGGCATTATTGCTACAATAACGAAACGTATCGGAAATATTCGGCAAAGATTGCAGAAGCCATTGGAAAACATTATGGAAGCAATCCATATGTGGCAGGATTTCAGATTGACAATGAACCGGCACAGGAAGGAACCGGACGCTGTCATTGTCCGGTCTGCCAGAAAAAATTTCAGGAGTATCTGAAAGAAAATTATCATACGATCGAGGAATTTAACGAGAGAAGCGGCGGTATTTTCTGGTCTCAGGAATACACTCATTTCGGACAGATCCAGATTCCGGTGAATTCGATTGAAGTCGGTGCGATCCAGCAAATCGAAGCATTTTATGAAAATCCGACGGTAAGGCTGGAGTTTGAACGGTTTGCCAGCGACAGCCAGATTGAGTATCAGAACATTCAGACACAGATGTTGAAGAAGTATACTACAAAGTTTGTGACGACCAATGCCACAGGACTGGCTACCAACAGCATTGATTATTACAAGAGCACCAAAGCATTGGATACGTATGCCTTCGACTACTATCCGGGGCTTCGCAATACATCGGTAGATTCTTTTCCATACGCTTTTGCAAGGGGGGTCAAAGAAGGAAAACACTTTGGGGTGATGGAATTTATGTCCGGAGGCGGACACCGCTTCAGCGGTTCCGGGCGGCAGCAGCCAAATCCCGGAGCTCTGAAGCAGGCGGTCTTTCAATCCATGGCGCACGGAGCGGATCTGATGCTTCATTTTCAGTACCGTACGTTCCCGTTTGGCGCAGAACAGCTGAATTACGCCATTGTGGATATGGATGGGATTCCAAGAAGACGATATTATGAGATGCAGGAGACCGCAGCGCTGTTAAAGAAGATCGAACCATATGAGGAAGCCAGATTTGTCAATGAAGCAGCAATTTTAGTGGATTATGATGTGCACTGGGCATTGCGGATCAAACCCGTCAATGATCCGGACTATCATTATCTGGATTATTGTGGAAAGATCTATCATCTTCTTCAGAAAAACGGTGTGGGCGCAGATGTGCTTTCTTATGATGCGGACTGGTCAGCATATAAACTGATCATTCTTCCGGGGGCTTTTCTTTTAAAAGAAGCGCATCGGGAAAATTTGAAAGCGTATGTGAAAAACGGCGGTCATCTTGCGGCAACTTTTTTGACAGGTGCAAAGAACGGGGATAACGTAGGTTATACACAGAGTCTTCCGGCAGGAATGCAGGATGTGTTTGGCGTGACCGTACAGGAAGTAGAACCGATATTTGCGGATAATGTGGCAACCGTCCGGATCTCTGTGAACGGGCATGAATGGGAGAGCAAAGACAGCGACTGGTGCGATCTGCTGGAGGGAACGGCACATATGATCGGTACCTATGCAGATACCTACAAAAAGGGATGCGGCGTGATATCAGAAAACAGCTTTGGAAAAGGAACGGCATATTATATGGGAACCGGGCTGGAACCGGATGTATTTGGAGCGCTGCTTCGTGAAATCGGCAGAAAGGCAGGCGTCTTTAAGATTCCATTTGCGCTCCCGGAAAATGTGGAAGCAGTCTGTCGCATGCTGGATGATAAAAAGATATATTATCTGATCAATTTTACACAGGATCAAGTGGAGATCCCTGTGCCGGGACAGTATCAGGATCTGGTGTCTGATCAAGAGATACGGGGATCGATCCATATGGATGCGCAGGGATTTGCCATGTTGATCGAGAAATAGGGGGAAGTAAAAATGGAGGCTTTAATTCAGGCAATTGACCGTAATATTTTAAAAGTAGTATATCGGGAAGGAAAGAAAGAACACAAATCAGGAGCGCAGATCCTTCCAGAAACAGAAGCAGACCGGACGCAGGCATGTCAGATCTGTGCCGGGCAGGCAGAAGGAGAACTTGTATTTCAGACAGAGGAAGGAATCTTTGCAAGGCAGACAGAGGTCGAACTGATCCCAAAAGAAGTGTTTCGCTATACTTTTTCCGGAAATGCGCCGGTCATTGTGACAAAGAAAACCATCGATGGAGAACGCGCTTTTGTCGAGAATGCGGACACGGTAAAAGTGGCGGATGCATATGAAGGCAGAATTGCCTTCCGGCTTTCGCAGGATGAAGCAATCTATGGACTGGGGCAGCAGGAAAATGGAGTGTACAATTACAGGAATGTAAAAGAATATCTGTATCAGAATAATATGAAGATCCCCATGCCGGTGATCCTCTCATCCAGACAATATGCGATCCTCTTTGACGCAGGCTGTATGTTTACCTATGAGGAGAAAGCGGGAAAAATGACCTTTACCTTTGATGCAGTGGACGATCTTACTTACTATGTGATCAAAGGCGACTGCATGGATGAACTGGTGAAAGGGATCCGTACATTGACAGGAAAAGCGGTGATGCTCCCCAAATGGGCATTTGGATACGTGCAGTCAAAAGAACGCTACAAAACACAGGAAGAAATCTTGACAACAGCAGAAGAATTTCAAAAGCGTGACATCCCGGTGTCCTGTCTTGTGCTGGACTGGCATTCCTGGGAAGAAGGAAAGTGGGGCAACAAGATCTTTGACAAGAGCCGTTTTCCGGATGCAAAGGCGATGGTGGAAGAACTTCACAAAAAGGGAATCGCCTTTATGATATCGGTATGGCCGAATATGAACCAGGGAACCGAAAATAACGAAGAGATGGCAAAGGCAGGCAAGCTTTTGATGAACTTATCTACGTATGATGCCTTTGACGAGGAGGCAAGGGATCTGTACTGGGAACAATGTGAACGGGAACTGTTTGCCGCAGGAACAGATGCCTGGTGGTGCGATTCTACGGAGCCGTTTACTCCAGATTGGAACGGTGCGGTGAAACGTCCGGATGAAACGCGGTATCAGATGGCAAAAGATTCTACGAACCAGTATCTGGATGCAAGAGAATCCAATTTGTTCGCGCTGAAACATGCCCAGGGAATTTATGAGCATCAAAGGGCAGTATGTTCCCAAAAGAGAGTGGCGAATCTTACCAGATCCGGATCTCTTGGTTCGCAGCGTTATGGAACCATCCTCTGGTCCGGCGATATTGCGGCAACCTGGGACGTGTTAAAAAATCAGATTGCAGAAGGGCTGAGCATAAGCATGTCCGGTATTCCATACTGGACGCTGGATGCAGGAGCATTTTTTACAGGAACACTGGAATGCTGGAGAAAATTTATCAATGATCCACAGGCCAAAGGACCTCAGCCATGGTTCTGGCATGGCCTGTTTGAAAAAGGGGTGGAAGATCTGGGGTATCGGGAGTTGTATGTGCGCTGGCTGCAGTTTAGTACCTATCTTCCGATGATGCGTTCCCATGGGACGGATACTCCAAGGGAGCCATGGCAGTTTGGAGAAGCTGGTTCGGTATATTACGATACGATTGTAAAATATATCAGAAAACGATATGCAATGCTGCCGTATACCTATTCTCTGGCATGGAAAGTATACAGAGATGATTATACGATGCTGCGCAGTCTGATGTTTGATTTTGCACAGGATGAGGCAGTAAAAGAGCTGAAAGAAGAGTTTATGTACGGTCCGTCTTACCTTGTCTGTCCGGTGACCGATCCGATGGAGTACGGACCGGAAAGCACGCCGATCGCAACATCCGGAAAGGTGGAAATCTATCTTCCGAAAGGGGCAGACTGGTATGCAGAAGAAACGGAACAATATTTTGAAGGCGGACAGAAGCTTCTGGTGGAAGCCGGTGTGGATACAATGCCGGTATTTATACGTGCAGGTTCTGTGATCCCGAAGGCATCTCAGGCGACGGGCAGTATGGATGAACTCCATGTATATGCAGGCGCCGATGGAAGCTTTGAACTGTATGAGGATGGGGGCGAGGATTATGAATATGAATCCGGAGTCTATAGTCTGATTACATTCCGGTGGGAAGATTCCAGACGGAAACTGTGTGTAAAAGCAGAAAAAACGGAATTCGGATATCCTGAAAAATTCGAGGTGTTCCTTCATGAAAAAGGAACGGTACAGAAACAGGAAGTAGTCTGGGATGGAACCGGTACAGAAATTTTGCTGTGATCCGATGAAGGCAGAAAGTGGGAAGACAAGGATGAAGAATGGAGAAGTATTTCAATACGATAAACGGGATTCTCAGGGAACCCGTGTGACACCGGTGTCTTGTGAAGCATTTGATTTTGTGCGCTATGCAGAGTATGAAGAATCTTTAAAAGAGCGTCAGAAAGAATTTCTGGAAGCGGATGAAGGAATTCTGGTATACAGACTAACGAGCGTCGTAAAGAGTTGCTCTTCGGATTCAGCCGTTTCTGGG
>OCAK01001075.1_pt1 | contig 17822 bp, 14 predicted proteins | sample 1538301 | NCBI WGS metagenome assembly OCAK01 (sample SAMEA2580285, study PRJEB22360) | human gut metagenome | biome: human gut; feature: human-associated habitat; material: faeces | place: Denmark | collected 2008/2010 | reverse complement strand
GAACGCAATTGTAGCAGCCGATAAAAACTGGGCAATCGGATATAAAAACAAACTTCTGGTCAGCATTCCGGCAGATATGAAGTTTTTCCGTCAGATGACAGGTGGAAAGGTAGTTGTGATGGGAAGAAAGACGCTGGAAAGCTTTCCGAACGGTCTGCCGCTGAAGAACCGCACCAATATTGTGCTGACAGGGAATCCCAATTATCATGTGAAAGATGCAGTGATCGTGCATACAACAGAAGAATTGCTGGAAGAACTGAAAAAATATGATGAGGAAGAAATCTTTGTGATCGGCGGAGAAAGTATTTACCGGATGATGCTTCCTTATTGCAGCAAAGTATATGTAACAAAGATCGACCATGCATATCAGGCAGATACGTATTTCCCGAATCTGGATCAGCTGGAAGACTGGGAAATGACAGAAGTCAGTGAAGAGCATACTTGTTTTGATCTGGAGTATGTATTTTCGACTTACGAGCGCCGACAGTGAAGGCAGGCATATCATGAAATTTAGAAAAACATACAAGAGAAAACAGGCGGCAGTGCTGCTGAGTGTGTTTCTTTTGGTGACAAGTGTGGCCGGATGTCAGAGAGTGGGGGCTGTGAAAGAGACCGGCGAAGAGAAAGTAAATGTCGTGACAACCATTTTTCCACAGTATGATTTTGTACGTCAGATCGCAGGGGATAATGTAGAAGTATCGATGCTTTTAAAGCCGGGAGAAGAGACACACTCCTATGAGCCGACACCGCAGGACATTCTGAAGATTCAGAATTGTGATCTGTTTATTTATGTGGGCGGTGAGAACGATGAATGGGTGGAGGATATTCTGGACTCCATCGATACAGAACATATCAGACTGCTTCGCCTGATCGACTGCGTGGATACGGTAAATGAAGAACACGTAGAAGGGATGAAAGAAGAACGTGGTCATGAACATGAAGAAGAGGAAGAGCACGAGCATGAGCACGGGGAAGAGGAGCACGAAACACATGAGACGCTGACCCCGGATGAACATGTATGGACGTCTCCAAAGAATGCCATTGCAATTGTGGAGCAGATTGCAGATGTTCTGGGTGAGCTGGATCCGGAGCAGACGGCAGTTTATGAAGAGAACGAAAAAGCGTATGTGAGTCTTTTAGAAGAGCTGGATGATGAGTTTCGTGAGGTGGTAAGTTCGGCCAAACGCGATGTGCTGCTTTTTGGAGACCGTTTTCCGTTCCGGTATTTTGCAGATGAATACGGTCTGAAATACTATGCGGCATTTCCGGGCTGCGCATCCGATACGGAGCCAAGTGCGGCAACGATGGCATTTCTGATCAACAAAGCAAAGGAAGAACAGATTCCGGTGATCTTAAAGATGGAGCTGAGTAATGAGAATATTGCAAATGCCATTGCCGAGACGACACATGCGAAAGTGAAGACGTTTTACAGTTGTCATAATCTGACTGCAAAGGAATTTGCAGACGGGGAGACTTATCTGAGCATGATGAAAAAGAATGTAGAAACATTAAAGGAGGCTTTGAACTGATGGCATTGATAAAATGTGATGGAATTTCGATCGCATATGAGGGACAGACGGTTGTTCGGGATCTGTCTTTTTGGATCGAGCAGGGAGATTATCTCTGCATTGTGGGAGAGAATGGTTCCGGAAAGAGTACGCTGGTAAAAAGTCTTCTTGGATTAAAACCGCCCTTTAAAGGGCAGATTCTGCTGGGAGACGGATTGAAGCAAGACGAAATCGGGTATCTTCCCCAGCAGACGGTCGTGCAGAAAGATTTTCCGGCAAGCGTCTATGAGGTGGTACTTTCCGGCAGACTCAACAGCAGAGGCTGGCGGCCGTTTTACAGTGCAGCGGATAAGAAGGCAGCCAGAGAGAATATGGAGCTTTTAGGAATCCGGGAAATGGAACACCAGTGCTTCCGGGATCTTTCCGGCGGACAGAAACAGAGGGTGCTGCTGGCGAGAGCGCTGTGTGCCACAAAGAAGCTCCTGTTGTTAGACGAGCCCGTGACAGGACTGGATCCGCTGGTGACTGCAGAGTTTTACCAGTTGATTGAAAAAATCAATAAGGAGGCTAAAATTGCAGTTGTCATGGTGTCTCATGATATCGAAAGTACGATACAGTATGCAAGCCATATCCTGCATTTGCAGGAGAGCGCCCTGTTTTACGGAACTGCGCAGGAATATCAAAACAGTGCAGTCGGCAAGAGATTTCTGGGAGGTGAGGGAAATGCTTGATACATTTATGGAAATGATGTCCTATCCATTTATGGTACGGGCGTTTCTGGTGGGTTCCCTGGTGGCATTGTGTTCGGCACTTCTGGGAGTCAGTCTGGTACTGAAACGCTATTCGATGATCGGAGACGGGCTTTCTCATGTTGGATTCGGGGCACTGGCCATCGCGGCTGCGCTGAACATGGCGCCTTTGGCGGTTGCAATTCCGGTGGTCGTGGTGGCTGCGGTTCTGCTTCTTCGCATCAGCGGCAGCAGCAAGATCAAAGGAGATGCGGCAATTGCACTGATTTCTACGGGAGCACTGGCGATCGGGATTATGGTGATTTCGATGACGACAGGAATGAACACTGATGTTTATAACTATATGTTCGGAAGTATCCTTGCCATGAGTGGTGAGGATGTGCAGTTCAGTATTCTTCTGTCGGTTGCGGTGCTGATCTTATATCTGTTTTTCTATAATAAGATTTTTGCGATCACCTTTGATGAGACTTTCGCCCGGGCAACAGGAGTCCGTGCAAATCTGTATAATACTCTGATTGCGGTGTTGACGGCAGTTACGATCGTGTTGGGAATGCGGATGATGGGAGCACTTCTGATCTCCAGTCTGATTATTTTTCCGGCGCTGACTTCCATGCGGGTGTTTAAGACCTTTAAGGGTGTGATTCTGAATTCAGCGATTCTATCGGTTGTATGCCTGATTCTGGGAGTGACGATTTCCTATGTGTATGCAACACCGGCAGGTGCGAGTGTAGTTGTGGTCAATATGGCAATGCTGGCTGTCTACAGTGTGATCGGAGCCCTGAAAAACAGAAACAACGGGAAGTAAATGCGAATTGGATTAAAAAAGATCAAGAAAAGGAAATTGACAAAGATAAAAATACACCGTATAATGAGGATAAATTTCAGCAGCGAAAGCCTCTGAAATTCAGTGTATGAGGAATTTTATTCGCCCTGAGCTTTTTGACAGCTTGGGGCGTTTTGCATAAGGAGGGTGTGAAAGGTGAGGCAGATTTCAGGAAACAAATTATTTGTAAAAGCATTAAAAGAAGAAGACGTAGAAGTATTGTTCGGATATCCGGGCGCGTGTACGATCGATATCAGCGATGAGCTGTATAAGCAGAGCGGGATTGATGTGATCCTTCCGAGACACGAGCAGGCACTGGTGCATGAAGCGGATGCGTATGCGAGGACAACGGGGAAAGTCGGCGTCTGTCTGGTGACCAGCGGACCGGGAGCGACCAATCTGGTGACAGGACTTGCGACTGCCAATTATGACAGTGTTCCGCTGGTCTGTTTTACCGGACAGGTGGCGAGACATCTGATCGGAAATGATGCATTTCAGGAAGTGGATATTGTGGGGATCACACGGAGCATCACCAAGTATGGTGTGACGGTCACGAAGCGGGAAGATCTTGGACGGATCATCAAGGAGGCATTTTATATCGCAAGAACGGGAAGGCCGGGACCGGTTCTGATCGATCTTCCGAAAGATGTGATGGCGGAGCTTGGCAGTGCACAGTATCCGAAAGAGGTGAATATCAGAGGATATAAGCCGAATACCAGTGTACATATCGGACAGCTGAAAAGAGCGATCAAGATGCTTCACAAGGCAAAACGACCGCTGTTTCTGGCAGGCGGAGGGGTGAATATTGCGCGCGCCAGTGCATTGTTTACAGAAGTGGTGGAAAAAACACAGGTGCCGGTAGTGACAACGATCATGGGGCGAGGCGCCATTGCGACAAATCATCCGCTGTTTATCGGAAATCTGGGGATGCACGGCGCTTATGCAGCCAATATGGCAGTCAGCGGCTGTGATCTGCTGTTTTCCATCGGGACGCGCTTTAATGACCGGATCACGGGAAAACTGCATGAATTTGCGCCTCATGCACAAATTGTCCATATTGATATCGATACGGCATCGATTTCCAGAAATATTCATGTGGATATTCCAATCGTAGCAGATGCCAAAGAAGCGCTTACGAAGATGACGGAGTATGTGGAAGAGTGCGAGACAAAAAAATGGCTTGCGCAGATCGCGGCATGGAAAGAGGAGCATCCGCTTCGGATGAAACGGCATGCATTGATGAGCCCTCTGGATATTATTGAAGAGATGAACCGTCAGTTTGACGATGCAATCATCACGACAGATGTCGGTCAGCATATGATGCTGGTGTCTCAGTATGCGGAGATTACAGAAAAGAAGCAGCTTGTCATGTCCGGAGGACTGGGGACGATGGGATATGGATTCCCGGCGGCGATCGGAGCACAGATCGGTAATCCGGAGAAACGAGGGATCGCAGTTTCCGGGGATGGCGGTATGCAGATGAATATTCAGGAGTTTGCAACGGCAGTTCTGGAGGAGACACCGGTCATCGCCTGTGTATTTAACAATACATATCTGGGGATGGTGCGTCAGTGGCAGAAGCTGTTTTACGGAAAACGCTATGGGATGACCAATCTGCGCGCAGGAGCGCTTTCGAGACGGACAGATGGAGCCGAATTTCCGGAGTATACGCCGGATTTTGTAAAACTGGCAGAAAGCTATGGGGCAAAAGGAATCCGTGTGACAAAAACAGAAGAGATCTCGGCAGCATTTGAAGAGGCAAAGAAAAATACAAAAACTCCGACCCTGATTGAATTTATCATTGATCCGGAAGAGATGGTATATCCGATGATCAAGCCGGGCGGAACACTGGAAGATATGATTATGGATTGTTAGGAGGAAGACGGACGATGGCAGATAAAAGTATGAAAAAAAGATGGATTTCTCTGTATGTGGAAAATCAGGTGGGAGTGCTTTCTAAGATTTCCGGTCTGTTTTCCGGAAAATCCTACAACTTGGACAGTCTGACAGTAGGAACCACAGAAGATCCGACGGTATCCCGAATGACAATCGCCACAGTCAGTGATGATGAGACATTTGAGCAGATCAAAAAGCAGCTCAATCGAATGGTAGAAGTGATCAAGGTCATCGATTTTACAGATATTTTTGTGCGGATGAAAGAAATCCTTTATATCAAAGTCCGGAAGTGTACACTGGATCAGAAAGTGGAGCTGCATCAGATCGCAGAGACATTTAAAGGAAAAGTGATCGACTGTGACAGAGACAGCCTGCTTCTGGAATTTGTACAGACCGGGACGAAAAACGACGCAGTGGTGAAGCTGATAAAAGAAGAATTCAAAAGTATTGAAGTCGTCAGAGGCGGAAGTGTCGGGATTGAATCCATCAGTATGATGGAACGATAAAAAACAGAGCGCACTCTTGATTTTTGAGCGTGAGAGTATTATAATTGCAACAAACAAGTTGCAAATACGTTCGATTGAGGAATGGAGGAGTTTTTGATGGAGAAGAAACAGATCGATTGGGAGAATCTCGGATTTGGTTATGTACAGACTGAACAGAGATATGTTTCCAATTATAAAGACGGAAAATGGGATGAGGGAGGACTGACAGAAGACGCCGGTGTGGTACTCAATGAATGTGCCGGAGTCCTGCAGTATGCACAGACTGTATTTGAAGGAATGAAAGCTTATACGACAGAAGACGGTAAGATCGTTGTATTCAGACCGGATCTCAATGCTGCCCGGATGGCAGATTCTGCGAGACGTTTGGAGATGCCGGTATTTCCGGAAGAACGTTTTCTGGAGGCAGTCAAAGAAGTGGTAAAAGCCAATGCAGCGTATGTGCCTCCGTATGGTTCCGGGGCAACACTTTATATTCGCCCATACATGTTTGGAAGCAATCCGGTCATCGGAGTCAAGCCGGCAGATGAGTATCAGTTCCGGGTGTTTGTGACACCTGTCGGACCGTACTTTAAAGGCGGAGTAAAACCATTGACGTTATGTGTATCTGATTTTGACCGTGCGGCGCCGCATGGAACAGGACATATCAAAGCCGGACTGAATTATGCAATGAGTCTTCATGCGATCGTGACAGCACATGCGAACGGCTATGATGAAAACATGTATTTAGATTCGGCAACAAGAACGAAAGTTGAGGAGACAGGCGGGGCAAACTTTATTTTCGTGACAAAAGACAATAAAGTGGTGACACCGCATTCTGATACGATTCTGCCGTCTATCACAAGACGTTCTCTGTTATATGTGGCAGAGCATTATCTTGGTCTGGAAGTGGAAGAGCGGGATGTGTATCTGGATGAAGTGAAAGAGTTTGCAGAGTGCGGACTGTGTGGAACAGCGGCGGTCATCTCTCCGGTCGGAAAGATCGTGGATCACGGAAAAGAGATCTGCTTCCCGAGCGGAATGGAAAAGATGGGACCGACCATTCAGAAATTGTATGACACACTGACAGGAATCCAGATGGGGCAGATTGAAGCACCCAAAGGATGGATTCAGGTGATCGAGTAAGGCAGTATAAAATACGTCTTTTACAGTAAAACTGTAAGAGACGTATTTTTTGAGTTTGTTGATGGTTTCTTTTCTTATCAGATGTTGGAAGAAGATCTCCATTGTGATTATGAAAGAAAAGTGCCATAATTGAATATATGCAGAGAAGGGAGGGCTAGGGTATGGCACGAAGAGTATCAATTGGATATCAGGAATTTGAGGATATTATTATAAACGATTTGTTTTATGTAGATAAAACACAATTTATAAAAGAGTGGTGGGAGAGAAGAAATCGTGTTACTTTAATTACCCGGCCGCGCCGCTTCGGAAAAACACTGACAATGAATTAGATGAATACGATACGCCAATGCAGGAAGCATGGTTTTGCTTTTTGCGGAAAGCAGGTTCTGATAGGGAGATAACGAAAAGATGCTTTAAAAACAGGCGGAAGAATTTCTCAAATTTCTGAACTTAAGTTGATATCCGACCGAAAATAGTGGTAAGATAGAGTTAAAATCAAAAGAGGAGGTTTTGAATCATGTCAGAAAACAAATATGCAGGAACACAGACAGAGAAAAACTTAGAGGCAGCTTTTGCAGGAGAATCACAGGCAAGAAACAAGTATACATATTTTGCTTCTGTTGCCAAAAAGGAAGGATATGAGCAGATTGCAGATCTGTTTCTGAAGACGGCAAACAATGAGAAAGAACATGCAAAAATGTGGTTTAAAGAACTTCAGGGAATCGGCGATACGGCACAGAATCTGGCAGCGGCAGCAGATGGAGAGAATTACGAGTGGACAGATATGTATGACGGATTTGCAAAAACAGCAGAGGAAGAAGGATTTCCGGAGCTGGCTGCAAGATTTCGTCTGGTAGCAGCGATTGAGAGACATCATGAGGAACGGTATCGTGCACTCTTAAAGAATGTGGAGACGGCAGAAGTATTTGCCAAAAGTGAAGTAAAGGTATGGGAATGCCGCAATTGTGGCCACATTGTAGTCGGAACAAAAGCACCGGAAATTTGTCCGACCTGCAATCACCCGCAGAGCTATTTTGAGGTTCACGCAGAAAACTACTAAAATGAAAAACGTACATCCAGAAGGAGAGTTATCCTTACAGGATGTACGTTTTTTATGCTCTTAAATAGTGCGCATAAATTCCGTTTTTTTCGATCAGTTCTTCGTGAGTCCCCCGCTCTGCGATTCCATTGTCAGCAATGACAAGAATCTCGTCTGCTCCCTGGATCGTGGAGAGTCGGTGTGCGATCGTGATGGTTGTTCTGTTTTTAGCGAGAACTTCCAGACTCTGCTGAATCCAGCGTTCACTTTCGTTGTCCAGTGCGCTGGTGGCCTCATCAAGGATCAGGATCGGCGGATTTTTCAGGAACACGCGGGCAATGGAGATCCGCTGTTTCTGACCGCCGGAAAGACGGGTTCCGCGTTCTCCCACAAAGGTGTCATAGCCATCCGGCAGACTTTCGATGAAATCGTGAATATTTGCTTTTCTGGCAGCATCGACGATCTCATCCATAGAGGCATTCGGTTTTCCGTAGGCGATATTTTCCTTGATTGTGCCGCAGAATAAATAGACATCCTGCTGTACGATTCCAATCTGGTTTCGCAGGCTCTCTAATGTCAGATCACGGATATCTTTGCCGTCGATCGTAATGCGTCCGCTGCTCACATTCATAAAATCTTGGCAGAAGGGAGCAGATTGTAGTTTTTTGCTTCCTGACGGACCGGCAAGGGCAATGGATTTTCCTGCCGGAATCTGGAAGGAAACGTTGGATAATACCAGGGTATCGTCATCACTGTAGTGGAAGGATACATCCTCGAAGGAAACCAGTCCGCGGACGTCTTTGAGTGGCTTTGCATCCGGGGAATCCTGGATTTCCGGCTCTGTCTCCATCACGGCAAGGAACCGTTTGAATCCGGAGAAGCCTTTCTGAATCATTTCCGTAAGCTCCACCAGAATCTGAATCGGGCTGATGAAAATTCCGATATACAGTGCATACATGGCAAGATCTGTCGCCTGCATTTCTCCTTTTGCGATCAGGTAGCCGCCGAATACCAGTGTGACAAGATACATCATTCCCTGGAAAAACAGGTTATAGCCCATAAAACTGCCCATGCATTTGTAGTTGGCATCCTTGGAGAGCAGAAAATTGTGATTGCTCTTGCGGAATTTTTCTTTTTCCACATCCTCGTTTGCGAAAGACTGAACCACGCGGATTCCGGCGAGGGTGTCCTGCAGACGGGAATTGACATCTCCGATTTTCTTCCGGTTTTCCATAAAGGTAGACTGCATTCGGCGGTTCTGGCTCATAGAAAATGCAAACATGCAAAACACCAGAAACAGAAGTGGAATTGCCAGCTTCCAGTTGATCAGGAAGAGGAAGATGAACGATCCGATGATCTTGATCACGGAAATAAACAGATTCTCCGGTCCATGATGCGCAAATTCTGCAATATCAAACAAGTCAGAGACAAGTTTGCTCATCATCTGTCCGGAGTTGTTCTGATCATAATAAGAAAAAGAAAGTTTTTCATAGTGGTCAAAAAGCTGCTGACGCATATCCCGTTCCATATAAGCGCCCATCATATGTCCCTGATAGCTGACATAATATTTGCACAGGCTCTGGATCAGGTACATGATCAGAAGACCGGCTGCAATGGGAAGCAGTGCGCTTAAAATAGAGGAACTGCTTTTCGTAAACAAGGTATTGGTACAGGTACGCAGGATCTGAGGATATGCCAGATCGATTAGACTGATGATCGTAGCACAGATCAGATCCAGAAAGAAAACGGCTTTATATGGACCGTAGTAATGGATAAATTTTTTCAGTGTGTGCATAAATGTCCCCTCTTTCTATCTGTATGCTGATGGACCGCTTCGATGTCCATACGAAATCATAGTATCATAATTAAAAATGAGACACAAGCCGTATCCTGGAAAAAGCAATTGACAGAAAGAAAAAGATATGCTATGCTGTCAAAGCTAAAAAAATAGGTCATGTACAAAGCCATGTGGTTTTTCTGTTTCAGAATAAACAGAAACACATGGCTTTTTTTGAGGAATGGAGGGTATTATGGAAACAAACAAGATGGAGACAAGGGACATTTTTCCGCTTTTGATGAGCATGTCTCTGCCGATGGTATTGTCCATGCTGGTGCAGTCTCTTTATAACATTATTGACAGTATTTATGTATCGTATCTGGGAACAGGGGCTCTCACGGCAGTGTCACTGGCATTCCCGCTGCAGAATATCGTGCTGTCTGTGGCAGTCGGAATTGGTGTCGGGATTGCTTCCGTCTTATCGATCAGTCTGGGAAAAAAGGATCAGAAACGGGCAAATGAGGCTGCTACAATGGGGATGGCACTTACGCTGATCCATTGTGTACTGTTTGTGATCCTGGACCTTGTGATCACAGAACCATTTATCGGATTATTTACAAAGGAACCCGAGGTCATGAAACAGGCATGTGACTATACGTATATTGTTCTTTGCTTTTCGTTTGGTTCTCTGCTTCAGATCGCGATGGAAAAAATCTATCAGGGCATCGGAGCAATGAAAACGACAATGATACTTCTGGGAGCAGGTGCAATGATTAATATTATCCTGGATCCGATCCTGATCTTCGGCCTTCTTGGATTTCCTGAAATGGGAGTAAAAGGGGCGGCAGTGGCAACTGTGATCGGGCAGATCAGCGCATTTCTTCTATATATTGTTGTTTATCTGCGAAAAAATCCGGGTGTTACGATTCATCCCAAATATCTGCATCTGGACTGGCGGCTGATCCGTCAGATATATTCGGTCGGAATCCCGTCTTCTCTGATGATGACGATGCCGTCTGTTCTGGTGGGCGGATTAAATGGTATCCTGGCTGCATTTTCGGATACGTATGTAGCAGTACTTGGAATTTATTTCAAACTTCAGACATTTATTTATATGCCGGCGAATGGAATTGTACAGGGAATGCGGCCGATTATCGGATATAACTACGGAGCCGGATCAAAGAAACGGGTGCGGGATACGATACGCTACAGTCTGATTTCTGCGGCAGTACTGATGCTGGTGGGAACGGTTGTTTCTCTGGCAATTCCGGACATCATTCTGAGTATGTTCCAGGCAGATGCAGAGCTGATGCGTGCAGGAATGGAGGCACTGCGATTGATTTCGCTTGGATTTTTGGTGTCGTCAGCAGGTGTGATCTTTTCCGGTGTGTTTGAAGCGCTGGGACGGGGCGGAGATTCTCTGATCATTTCACTTTTGCGCCAGCTGGTCATTATCCTTCCGCTTGGATATCTTTTGTCACGAACAATGGGAGCGGCGGGAATCTGGATCAGTTTTCCGGTGGCGGAACTGGTTTCAGCCGTGATTGCCTGCCTGTTGTTAAAAAGAATGGAAGGTGGAATATACTTTCCGTTTGATAAAAAAGAGATAATCAACAGAAAATAAGTGGCTTGTTGTTAAAAATGAGTAAAATTTCTGACCAAAATTCATCTTTTTTTGCAATAGCCCAAATGGTTCTTTTTATGATACAATACACTACTATGGACAGAGTGTTTATTAAAGGAGGCTGAAGATGAAGCGCGCATTTCAGATTTTAAAAAGGGATATGAGACGGCTGGCTCACAATCCAATCGCAATGATCGTTGTGGCCGGCGTCTGTCTGCTCCCATCGCTGTACGCATGGTTTAATATTGCTGCGAATATGGATCCCTATGGAAATACGGGAGCAGTTCAGATCGCGGTGGCGAATCTGGATAAAGGAACAGAAAATGAACTTACCGGTTCGCTCAATGCAGGTGAGGAGATTGTAGATCAGTTGAAGGAGAATCATGATCTGGGCTGGAAGTTTGTGAAAAAAGAAGAGGCTGTAGACGGGGTGAAATCCGGCAAGTATTATGCTGCGATCGTGATTCCGGAAGATTTCAGTGAATCCCTGACCAGTGTACTGACGGGAACGATTGAACAGCCTAAATTTACTTATTATCTGAATGAGAAGAAAAATGCGATCGCACCGAAAATTACGGACAGTGGGGCGACAGCGGTGCAGAGTCAGGTCAATGAGGCATTTGTATCTGCTGCATCAGAAGCAGTTTCAGAAATTTTTAAAGATTCGATTGCAGATGCAGCGGGCAATCTGGATTCGCTGCAGGAAAATGTAGTTTCAGATATTCAGAAGGTATCTGACAATATCGCAAGTTATCAGCAGATACTGTCTGAGTTCCAGGCAACCTTTCAGGACAGTGATGCGCAGATCAAAGAGGTGCAGTCTGCCATGGATCAGGTGAAAAGCGCTGCTTCCTCAGGGGCTGCTGCTCTGGATGCAGGGGCTTTTGCACTTCAGGCAGGAAGAAACAGTGTCTCATCATTTTCTTCTGCACTATCTGGAACGCTGACGGATGGGGAGAATCTTCTGTCCGACATCGGGAATTCCGCAGGGGCAGATTTGGGAAGTCTGAATGAAAGGATTCAGTCAGTCAATGGAAAAGTGGACAGTGCCATGTCTTCCATCAACAGTGTGATCCAGCTGAATGAAAAGATCATTGATCTGCTTTCACAGCTGGACAGTGCCATACCAGGCAGTCCGGCATCAGATCTGATCGCACAGCTGCAGGCAGAGAACCAGAGACATCAGGAGCTTTTGAATAGTCTGCAGGCAGGAAATGCGGGAATCGGCAATGCGGCTCAGACGGCAACGGATACAGCACAGCAGATTGGCAGTCTGGTAAAGGAAAATCAGCAGCAGCTTCGTGGAATCAAAGGCAGCTTTGAGCAGAATGTACTTCCAGGGCTGAACACATCTCTGGATTCTTTCGGACAGCTTTCCGGAAAACTCTCCGGTGTGTTAAGCGGAGTGGATCCACTGGTGGATCAGACGAAAGGAATTCTTGACAATCTCAATACAAGCCTGAATGACTCCAAGACGGCACTTGAGAGTACAGGAAATGCGCTTCAGAAAGTACAGGAAAAACTGAATTCAGTAACAGCAGATCTGAATGCGCTCAGAAGTTCCCAGTCCTATCAGGATTTTCTGAATCTGACAGGATTGGATTCGGAAGCAGTTTCGGAGTTTATGTCTGCACCGGTAGCTCTGAAAACAGAGTCCTTTTATCCGGTGAAAAATTATGGAAGCGCCATGACTCCGTTCTATACAAACCTTGCCATCTGGGTAGGGGGGATTGTGTTGATCGCAATTTTCAAACTGGAGTCTGATAAAGATGAAGTCGTGCCGAAGTTTACAGCAGTTCAGTCTTATTTCGGAAGATGGATGCTATATGTGGTGATGGGACTGATACAGTCGCTGATCATCTGTGTGGGAGATCTGCTATTGTTAGGAGTCCAGTGCAAGTCACCTGCGGCATTTATTTTTGCAGGATTGTTCACTTCCTTTGTATATGTGAATATTATTTATGCGCTTTCTATTACATTCAAACACATTGGAAAGGCAGTCAGTGTAATTCTGGTCATCATTCAGATTCCGGGTTCTGCAGGAACCTATCCGATCGAGATGACACCGGCGTTTTTCCAGAAGCTGCATCCGCTGCTTCCTTTTACATACGGAATCAATGCGATGAGAGAAGCGGTAGCAGGAATATATGGATTCCATTATGCAGAGAATTTGTTGTGTCTTGCAGTGTATGTTCCGATTGCGCTTTTGATCGGAGTTGTCGTACGTCCATGGCTTTTGAATCTGAACCATATGTTTGACCAGAAACTGGGAGAGACTGAGCTGATGATCTGTGAGGAGGAAGGTCTGACAAAAGAGAGATTCCGTATGACAGCAGTTGTGAGTGCGCTGGCAGACAAGAAAACATTCCGGGAAGAGATGTACCAGAGGGCAGAACGGTTTGAGAGAAATTATAAGAAACGGATCCGCAGAGGATTTGCGGCGATCTTGATCATTCCGCTGATCTTTTTGATCCTGATGTTCAGTATCAGTTCCAAAATGGTATTTCTGGTGTTGTGGATCACATCGATCATTGTGATCGCGCTTTATCTGATCTGCGTGGAATATCTCCATGAAAGTCTGAAACGGAGACTGAAGGTGAGTCGGATGTCTCAGGAGGAATTGTTAGAGACACTGAGAAAACGGAAAGAACAAGAGGAGGAAGAAGCATGAAGAAGATAGGGCAAGTTTTTCTTTATGATATTTCACATATCAAAAAAAATGTGATCGCAATGATCGTAGTGCTCGGCTTGTGCGTTGTTCCGTCTCTTTATGCATGGTTCAATATTGCTGCAAGCTGGGATCCATATTCCAATACAAATGGTCTGAAGGTGGCGGTTGCAAATACGGATGAAGGGTATGAAGGAGAAATCCTTCCTCTCCAGATCAATATCGGAGATACTGTAATCTCAAGTCTCAGAGAAAATGACCAGCTGGACTGGACGTTTACAGGGAAAAAGGATGCAGTAGAAGGTGTCAAATCGGGAAAATACTATGCCGCGATCGTAATTCCGAAAAGTTTCAGTCAGGATATGATGAGCCTGTTTTCGGAGGAGATGACACATTCCGATATTATATATTATATCAATGAAAAAGAAAATGCCATTGCTCCAAAAGTGACTGACAAGGGAGCAAGTGCCGTACAGCAGCAGATCGATGAGATTTTTGTAAAAACAGCGGCGCAGGTGGGACTGGATCTTCTGGATACAATCTCAGAAGTGACCAGCAGTGACGGCGCACAGGCAGCAGCACAGAATCTGACAGAAAATATCCGGAAGATCGGAGCGGATCTGGATTCAACAGCCGGTACGGTGAAGGCGTTTTCGAACCTGACGGTTTCCATGCAGCAGATGCTGGATGCCACTGCAGATATTTTAAATAAAGCGGGGCAGAATACGGAAACAAATCTGTCACTTCTGAATGAGACCGGAAATTCTGTTGACTCATTAAGAAGCGCAGTGTCGGGAACAACAGAGAGTGTCAATCAGGTACTGGCACAGGGAAGTCAGTGCTATGATGCCATATCCGGACAGATCAACAATGCATTTTCTTCGATATCCACGGGTGCGGGAGCAACAGCAGGGACACTCAACAGCGTGGCATCCGAAGTACAGGTTATGATTGACCGCTATACGGGATTTCGAGACAGTGTGCAGCAGCTTGCAGATTCCTTTCCGCTTGCTTCGGATCTGCTCCAGCCGATCATCGGAAACCTGAATGAATCCATTGCCCACCAGGAAGCGGTAAGGGATAAATTGAATGAAGCGGCGGCAAAGATTACGGAGACTGCAAGTGATGCGGGAAACTATCAGGTACAGCTGGATCAGCTGGTGAAGCAGGGGTCTCAGCAAATCTCGGGGATCCGTTCGGATTATGAAAACAACGTAAAAACACAGATCGATACCATGTTTGGCACACTGGGGGATACCAGCAGTGCAGTGCAGTCTTTGTTCACCAGTATGGACAATGGAGTCGAAGATATGGAAAAACTGGCGAAGGATGCAGGATCCGGTCTGGAGAAGATGAAAACAACACTGGATACATCTGCTTCCCTTTTGACAGAGACGGCAGAAAAGGTAAACCAGGCAGCAGAAAAGCTGGATACGGCAGCACAGGACGGAAATGTGGAGACATTAAAAAATGTGCTTGGAAGCAGCCCGGAAGTAATCAGCAGCTTTGTGTCTGCGCCGGTAAGAATGCAGACAAAAGCCTTGTATCCGGTAGAAAATTATGGATCAGCCATGGCGCCGTTCTATTCTACACTCTCTATCTGGGTAGGCGGGATCATCCTGGTAGCAATGATGAAAGTGACAGCTTCGGAAAATTTAAAAAGAGCGCTTGCGCCATTGAAGCCGCATCAGATCTATCTGGGCAGATACCTGCTGTTCCTCGTGCTGGGACTGATCCAGAGCGGCCTGATCTGTCTGGGAGATCTGTATTTCCTTGGAATCCAGTGTGAGCATCCGTTTTTGTTCCTTCTGGCAGGCTGGGTAAGCAGTGTGGTATATGTGAATATTATTTATACGTTCACGGTATCATTTGGAGATGTAGGAAAAGCAATCTGTGTGGTTCTTCTGGTTATGCAGGTGGCAGGATCAGGCGGTACGTTCCCGATCGAAGTGGCGCCGGAAATCTTCCAGAAGATTTATCCGTTTCTTCCATTTACGCACAGTATGACAGCTATGCGGGAATGTGTTGCCGGATTCTATCAGTATACGTACTGGGCAGAATTGGGAATCATGTGTCTGTTCCTTCTGGCATCCCTGTTTTTGGGACTGGTGCTTCGAAAACCGGTGATTCGCCTGAACGAATTGTTTATAGAAAAACTGGAAGATACAAAATTGATGTAATATTGTCAAAATGAAGCGGACTCTTCGGAGTCCGTTTTTTGACAGATGGGTGTCAAATAAAAGAATATATGCTATAATGGAGCGAAACAAAAAAGAATCAGGAGAATGTTGTGGAAAAATTTTATTTTGCACCGCTGGAAGGAATCAGCGGATATGTGTATAGAAAGGCTTATGAACACTATTTTGGAGGAATTGACAAATATTTTATTCCGTTTATTAAACCGAATCAGAAAGGAAAGCTCAGTTCCAGGGAAAAGAACGATATCTTACCCATGCACAATCAGGGGATGTGTGCGATTCCTCAGATTTTGACCAATTCGGCGGAGGATTTTATAAAGACGGCAGAAAGGCTGGGGGAATACGGGTATGAGGAAGTCAATCTGAATCTGGGATGTCCGTCAAAAACCGTGGTGAGCAAAGGAAGAGGGGCTGGATTTCTGGCAGAGCCGGACAGATTGAATGCATTCTTAGAAGAGCTTTTTGAAAAGACACCGATCCGTATTTCAGTTAAGACGCGGATTGGCAAGGAGAGTCCGGAAGAATGGATCCGGCTTCTGGAAATTTACAATCAGTATCCAATGGAGGAATTGATCATTCACCCGAGGATCCAGACTGATTTCTATAAGAACACTCCGAATCTGGAAATGTTTGAATATGCGGTCAAAAACAGTAAAAATCCACTCTGTTACAATGGGGATATTTGCACGAAAGAGGAATATGAAACGATCTGTAACCGTTTCCCGGAGGTGCCATCTGTGATGATCGGAAGAGGAATTCTGAAAAATCCGGGGCTGATTCGGAAGATCAGACAAGGCATACCGATTGAAAAAGACAGGATCCGGGCATTTCATGATGAACTTTACCGGGAATATCAGGAAGTTCTTTTTGGGGAGAAAACAGTACTCTTCAAGATGAAAGAGCTGTGGTTTTATATGGCGCCGTTGTTCATGCAGTATGAGAAGTATGCCAAGAAAATTAAAAAAGCAGAAAAGTTGAAACTGTATGAAGCAGTTGTGGATGCGCTATTTGAAGAACAGGATTTGGTATAGGAGAAGGAGAGGCGAATGGAAGCAATTTTACAATGGGATGGACAGGCGTTGCTGTTTATTCAGGAGCATATCAGACAGGTGTGGATGGACGGATTCTGGAAGACGATCACACATCTGGGGGATGCAGGATGGTTCTGGATTATCTTGGGAATCGTACTTCTGATTCCGAAAAAGACAAGAAAAGCAGGAATTGCCGCTTTGGCGGCACTGGCGATCGGGGCATTGATCACAAACGTGGCACTCAAAAACATCATTGCAAGAATCCGCCCGTATGAAGTGGTGGAAGGGCTGAAGCTTTTGATCGAGCCGCAGTCAGATTTTTCATTTCCTTCCGGACATACCTGTGCCTCTATTGGAGCAGCGTTGGTGATGTATCCGTTTTTGGAGAGAAAGTGGGGGATTCCGCTTGTAATTCTGGCAGTGCTGATCTCACTTTCCAGGTTGTATGTGGGCGTGCATTATCCGACGGATGTGCTTGGTGGAGCTGTTGTGGGGGCGTTTGCTGCATGGGGAGCGGTGAGGATTGTGAAGCATGGGCTTGTGAGAAAGGCTAAAAAAGCAGAAAAGTAAAATGGAAGATAGAAAGAAGCGCTGTGAGGCAGATGGAAGAATCTGCTTCGCGGCGCTTTTTGAAATTTCATGCAAGTTAAAGAATCATTTCTCTTATGGAAAACATGATTTATATTATGATCCAAATCAAAGCAGTCCATAAAAAACAAATATGATCATGTTTTTGAAGAGAATATGAAGGTGGAATAAAAAGTTGACATTAGTATGAACCGCTCCCCGTCAAGTAGACAATCAAAAAAATAAAATCAGCGTCATTTCAGAAAAGCTTAAGAATCTTTTTTTCGATTTTTAAAACTTATCTGATACAGTAT
>OCAK01001067.1_pt1 | contig 17943 bp, 11 predicted proteins | sample 1538301 | NCBI WGS metagenome assembly OCAK01 (sample SAMEA2580285, study PRJEB22360) | human gut metagenome | biome: human gut; feature: human-associated habitat; material: faeces | place: Denmark | collected 2008/2010 | reverse complement strand
GACAACATCTCGCGAGCGTGAGCGGGTACAGGCGCGTGCCGGACCCGCCGGCGAGGATAATGCCTTTCATGTAGTCCTCCGTGTCATTTAACTGATTTAGTTACGACTTATATAATAATCTCTATCGGTCATATCAATTAAAAATATATGAGCGATACCCATTGAACAGGCCATCTAATTGCCTCGGCACGGAAAGAGCGTCAGGAACAGTGAAGATTTACATCGCAGCGCATAAGCACTTTGACATTGATGCGCAAGCGCCGTATCAGCCGCTCTACGTTGGGTCAAGCTCCATTCCACCAGACAATCGTCAGGCTGGATGGCTGTACGACGATCAAGGCGATAATATTTCCCAGAAAAACAAACACTACTGCGAGCTTACCGGCCTCTATTGGATATGGAAGAATTCTCCTGAGTCGATAGTTGGGCTCACGCATTATCGAAGGGCGTTTGAGTCCCCCAATGACTCAAAGCAGATGCTCAAAGACTATGAAATTGAGAACATTCTTACTCATTATGACTGTATTGTTGCAGCCAAAGAACCCTGCACAAGCTCAATCGGGTGCAACTTAATCACTGTTGCTGAGCAGTATAGAATGATCCATTCTTCGACAGATCTGCTACAGGCAAGGGAAATCATCAGGACGAAATGCCCTGGCTACTTGGATGCTTTTGATAAAGCAATTTGCGAGGAGTGTTCTTTTTCGCCATGCAATATGTTTATTTGCAAAAAGGAGCTGATGGACCGATATTGTAAATGGCTTTTCAAAATCGAAAAACAACTTGAGAAGCGTATTGACTATATAAGTGGTCGCGATAGCTATCAACAAAGGATGCCTGGCTTTATCTCAGAACGACTGTTTAATGCCTTCCTTAAAAAGGAAGGCATTAAATGCTATGAATGCCACATCTTTAACCCAATTAATAAAGAGGCCCTCACGATCGATCAAAGCACGTGGCCTCGAAGGAGACCGCAACTTACATGCTCGTGCTCTACGAATGCCATATTTAACGGAGTAGACTATTCATCGGTATTTGATTATTCCTTTTATGTAAATCATTACGAGGATCTATTCGATAGATATAAAGACGACCCCCTTGGAGCGCTGGAACATTTCATCGCAATCGGCATTAATGAAAATCGAGTTGCACATCCACATTTTTCTATCGGCTCTCTTCTGAATGGAAATCCAGATTTAAGAAGTAGGTGCAGCGCAAATCTCGAGGCAGCGCAAATGTATATAGCAAATCCTAAAGAATATATGCATCCAATTGGATATGAAAACATTCATCCGCAAGACGAGCAAAGCAATTCAACTATGGCCACATGGCATGAACGTCGAATAACAGCGGCGCGTATTCGGTACCAAGAAAGAATCGAGAGACTACCTGTACTGGATTAATTCAATGCAAGAATAAACCTGAGATCAAAGTGAAATAGTGCAGGCATCCTCAGTGCAACGGAAAGGTAAATTGAAATGAAAATTAGCATGGATTGTATTTGCCGTGGAAGCGGAAAGGTGTACGTTCTCCTAAAGAATGTTGAGATAGACGCATCAAATATTCAGGTGACAGCAGCGAAGAGCGAGGGAACGACAATACCAAGCTCTATCTATCCATACGAGTCAAATAAAAATCAATACGTCGTAGTTCTTCCCGACCTTGGAACTGGTGATTGCGATATTCAGATTAATGATTTGAGTGCGCGATGCGTCTACGATGTCATTAAAATCAGCTTTAGCACGGCAAAATGGGCGTCAAGATTAAACTATAAATTAAAGAATGATTTGTCCCATTCCATTAGGAACTATGACGATAAGCACGACTTGGATGTAGCAAGCATGCGTTTTCACGAGTTTATCGAAGATGGAGATGAGGCCATTCTTCGCTGCTCAGTAAAACTTCCTCAGCGCGAAGACAACAAAATAGCCATCAGCTGCTTCGATACCTCGATGAATCGTATTGAGATCGAGCCGATCACAACCGATGACATTACGATCCCCTTGTGGTTTGCTCCCAATAAAAAACGTCGCGAAATTCAATACTCGGTCCGAATCCCAAATAGCACAAATAGGCTTATCTTCACAATCGAAGACGACAACCACCCAAGCTTTAACAGCTTCGCTGTTGTGGACAACGAAGAGCTCGATAAGCTACGCATTTTAACCACATCGAAAATGAAACCTATTTCGATTGATCCATCTGCATATCCAAATTGGCTCGAGCAACACAAGGCAAGCTCGGCGATACTCGAAAAACAATCGATGGTTACCTTCAAGGAAATGCCTTTGTTTAGCATCGTCGTTCCCCTATTCAACACACCCGAAAATCTGTTCAGGGAAATGGTGGAATCGGTTCTTATACAGAGCTATGCAAACTGGGAGCTTGTGCTAGTCAATGCAAGCCCAGATAACAGTGCGCTTGCAGATATAATCGAAGCCGCTAAGATTAAAGACGCTCGCATTAAGGTGATAGAGCTAGCAAACAATGCCGGCATTTCCAAAAACACTCTTGCTGGGACAAAAGAAGCAAATGGAGATTTCATTTGCTTCTTAGACCACGACGATACTCTCGAGCCCTCGGCGCTTTATGAATATGCGCATGCAATTAATGCTGAAAACAATACTGATCTAATTTACTGCGACGAAGACAAACTGTTTGTCAATGGCAGCTATGGCGATCCGTTCTTTAAGCCAGATTTAAGCATCGATTTGCTGCGAAGCGTTAATTATATTTGCCATTTCCTTGCAATCAGAAAAACGCTATTCGATTCTCTCGGGTACGGCGACGAACAGTACGATGGAGCCCAAGACCACGACTTAACGCTTAAGGCAATCGAAAAAGCACGGCATGTGGTGCACGTGGCTAAAATCCTGTATCACTGGAGAATTAGCGAGAACTCAACTGCAGGTGACCCGAACTCAAAGCTATATGCATGGGATGCTGGCGTCAAAGCTGTACAGGCCCATTTGGACAGGCTTGGAATTGCAGCGAAAGTTTACCGCGGAAACGACCCCTTCACTTATAAAGTTGCCTATGCAGTTCCGGAAAGTCATCCACTTGTTTCAATTGTTATTCCAACAAAGGACCATCCCACAGTTCTCGATACGTGCATTAAGTCGATCATAGAACGCTCAACGTACGATAACTACGAAATCATCATTATCGAAAACAACAGCGAGAACCAAGAAACATTCGAGTACTACTCAGAATTGGAGAAAAGCTATCCCGATACGATTCGCATCGAATATTGGGATGCGGAATTTAATTTCTCAAAACTGATGAACTTTGGCGCTAGCAAAGCAAAGGGCGATTATCTTCTCTTGTTAAACAACGATACAGAAGTTATAACCCCAAACTGGATCGAAAACATGCTGGGCATTTGTTCGCGAAAAGAAGTTGGCATTGTTGGTGCAAGACTTTTCTACAGCGATAATACTCTGCAACATGCAGGCGTCGGCATCGGAGGGATTGGAGCCGGCCACCTCGGAAAAGACTACCCCAGAGGTAAATGGGGCTACTTCAATCTATGCGATCGTACACAAGATTTAAGTGCCGTGACCGCAGCATGCCTCATGACAAAGAGAGCTGTTTTCGACGAAGTCGGCGGCTTTAGAGAAGAATTGGCTGTCGCCTTTAATGATGTTGACTATTGCCTCAAAGTGAGGAGTCACAATTATTTGGTTGTATATACACCCGATACTGAGCTGTATCATTACGAGTCGTTATCACGAGGCTATGAGATCAGCGATGAAAAGAAAATGAGGTTCCATCGGGAATACTCATTGCTCAACTACCTATGGCCAGAGTACTACGTGAAAGGCGATCCGTATATAAACATAAATATCGTCAGTGGAAATCTGTATTATCAAATATAAAAGTGTCATGACGCTTAACTCATGAGCACGTAAAGAATGGAGAATGGGGCTGCCGGTTAACCGACAGCCCCATTCTTCCTAATAGGTTATTTCATATAGAACGAATCCGTTTGCTGAACCTAATTGCGTAATCCGCAGTTGATCAGATGAAAACTCCGTCAAATCCCTACTAGACAAAACGTACTTCACATTAAGCTGTCTTAGATTATCTTCAGTCAAATTAACGGTGAAGAGATCATCCTGAGTGGAATTAAAAGACGTAGACGGAGTGAATACATTTGCAATGATATGAGCATACCTATTGTATGCGTACTCATTCTCGTTATTATCATCGATAGAATTCCAACGCGCCAGATCAGGATAAGCATTGGTCGAGTTAATTACAGGCGCTCCATACGCAGCGCAAAGATTGGCAACTGTCCAAGAACCATCGACAACCCATTTAACTGAATAATCATCCTTGTCAGCGAACTGATCAACAAGAGACGCCAACTCCGTTTCGGTAAGCGGAGCTGCACCAATTTGTATTGGATTGATACAGCAACCAGGAATTACACCGAAGCAAATAGCAAATGCGACAAATAAACCAATGCAGTTTTTACCAAGGATAAATGCGCTGAACAAAAGGCAGGAAACTGCACAAAGCAATATCAGCATCAAAAGATACAATTTCCTTGCGACAAGATACTTGGCGGAAAGAAGAATATAAATCTGGAATACTGAACTTAAACAGATTCCAATCACTAGCAAAACCAACAAAGAACTAATTTGGCTATTAGCCTCTTGGAATTCTTTGGCTTTTTTAACAGATATCAAGAAAAGAAGAAGCTCTAAGTACCCAATAGGAAATAAAAGCCGCAGAACAGGTACGTTATACATCAAGGTAATTCGGGATAAAAATGACGGGAAGCCAACGAAGGCAAAAAGAAGGAAAAATAACTGAAGGACTAGTAGTGCAATTAAATGCCAATCTCGCTTTTTGATGATACAGGACAGAGACGCAAGAGTCCCAAGAGGGAAAAAGCAGAGAATGGTGGCAATTTCACATTCATTTGAAACCAAAGGCGTATCAAAAGCATAAAAAAGAGAAAGCGCATTCGAAAAAAGTTCGGGAAGCCCGCTTCCTCCGGTTTCAAAGCGCGCGCCCGGATAAACCGTATTAACAACAGATGCCATTGCTTCAGAGGACTGGAAAAAAGCGAAAAATACAAGTCCTGCCGAAACCAGCAAACAGAAGATCGAAGTTAAAGTGTCACTAATTGACCACGCAAGCACCGAACGGTACTCGCCAGACTTAAGGATTCGACAATAATCAATTGCCCTGAAAACTCCCATGAGGGCAAAAATGTAGAAAAAAGGAACCATCCAAGCGGGATACATGAGCATTATGTAACAACCGCATAACCATGCAATAGCAACAATCGCAATGACTCTAGTGCTCCTTTTACGAGTAAAGAGCGTCTTATCTAATAACAAAACAAGGGCTTGACCGTAAAGAACCACCTCGCCTGTACCCCACCACTGAATCAGCGGCGAAAAACAAAGCAATATTGAAAAGAGCAAACTGAGTGGCTTTGATTTAATCATGAGGAAAGCGCAGTCAAAGGAAACCAGGACCATAATGCATAGCTTCATGGACCAAGCAAACGCTAAACCCGATTCAAAACCAAATACCAAATAGCCCCAAAGCACTGGACGAAATAACGAAATTACACTCCAGCAGGCAGCACCATAAACCATCCGGACATCTGTTATATCTCCTCTTAAGATTTCCGAAATTGGCGCATAATCATTATGAGACTGAGACAATTGAAATAAAGTACCGACTGAAAACTCATCGCTTCGAAGAGACCTAGGTATACCCCAGATGGGAGTCCCGGCGTTCTCAGGAAGCATAATGCTCCACATGCCAAGCGATGAGCCGCTGACTTTAAACACCACCGCAAGCATTGCGACAGAAATACCGATTATCCATCGATATTTATATATAAAATCGCTTTTATACTCGATCAGCTTGATTGCTGAGAATAAAAACGCAACGGTCAATCCACCGATGATGAGAACAGACATACCGTTATTGAGCAGCGAGCTAGCAGTTGTAACACCGATCTTTCCGTAGAAGCTACAAACATAGTTAACAAATAAAGATAAGTAAATAAGCGCAAACAAAAAAGATAGCGCAAAACAAGCAGCCCGATAAAGATGAAAATTATCGTTATGCAAATTATTGCTTCGGTCTTCTGAGGTAAGGTACTTATTCATACGAGTTATTAAACTCCATCTTTATCTAACCCTGCTGGTTGCGCAAAGTATCGTTCTCATTTTCAAGAATCGCAATGCGTTGAGTTAAGTTTTTACAAGCCGTAACGAGTCTGCTGATCGCAATACTGAGAGATAGAGAAATCATCAATAAAAGTACTACTGCGACGAGAAAGGCGAAATTCGAAGGACTGATAAACCCAATACAATCTGAAATTCGATAAATCAACTCCGGAAAGCAAACGCTAAATAATGCCACCACGCACAGGCAGAGCCATAGTAACGAGTACTTTAAAAGAAGCTTTCCTTTGCCGACTAAAGAAACGACATAAAAGAATAGACCACTAAAAATTACGCCAGCGCCCACGCGAATTATCATACTCATTGGTGAGCCGCCTTTCTATAAACAAAACAGGCCATGGAAATTGCGAGCGAAACTTTAATCATGTAATAAATTGATGAAAAGCCAGAAATAGATGACACTCCACCCTGTCTCTCACGCATAAGCACGGGAACCTCAACCACTGAAAGACCGGTTTTTAATGCTGCTGCAATAGATTCAGGCTCAGGGTAATCGTCTGGATAGTCCCTACAGAACAGGTCTATAGCCTTTTTACCGCACGCGCGAAATCCAGAAGTTGGATCTTTAATCGTTTTTCCGGTAAATAATCTCAACCAACCAGAAAGCCATCGGATACCTACTCTCCTTAAAAATGTTGATTGAAAGCCTTCTGTGGGCACGGCAAATCTGGAACCAATGGCTAAATCGGCACCATCAATAATTGGCTCGATTAAGCTCCCAATATAAGAAGGATCATGCTGACCATCACCGTCAACCTGAACATCAACGTCATAGCCTTGCCTGAGCGCATATTTATGACCGGCTTGAACGGCACCACCAATGCCTAAATTTTGCGGAAGATCAAGGACATTAAAGTCGTACTGACGACAGATAGATAGCGTATTATCGGTTGAGCCGTCATTCACAACAACATAATCATAGCCAGCCTCAACAACCGATGAAACAGTCTGAACAATATTGGCTTGCTCATTATAAGCAGGAATGATTACCAACACTCGCAACATGTCATCCATTAAAACCCCAACGATCCAGATTGGACCTAAATTGAAAATAAAACCTGCTTAATTTTATCCAAACAAACCTGTCTCGAAAAATGCTCACGATAATAATTGAAGCCATTAGATCCCAAAGCATCAATAGCGCCTTTTTTCATTGAACCAATTTTTACCATGTTGTTAGCAAGCGCATTTACATCTGAAGGATCGGAGACAAACCCGCATCTAGCAGAACGAACCGCATTGGCCCCTTCTCCGCGCATTACGGCAAGTATTGCCTTTGAAGAAGCCATACAGCTTGATATCTTGGCTGGAATAGTAAGCTCTAACTCAGGATTATCGGCAAATGGAGCAATCATTGCCGTTGCAATATCGGAGTACATGGGCACGACCTCGGGATCCACGCGCCCCAAAAACAAAACAGACTTATCAAGCCCCTTGCTTGAAACGAGCTTCTGCAGTTCTGCCCTAGACATGCCATCGCCAAGAATTAACAGCTTCATCTCGATAGAGTTCTCTGAAACTGCACGCGAGAATGCTTCAATAACCGTATCAAGCCCTTGGGCGGGGGTTATAGAACCAGCAAATAGGAAGACGCATTGATTTTTGAACTGAGATCTTAGTTCCGATGAGACTAGCTTTTGCTCGTAACTTTCCTCGCAATGTTGAGGTATTACGCCTATCGAAACATCCGAATTCAAAGGCTTGACTCTATGAAACAGGTTATCAGCCAAAGAGTCGCTCAAAGCAATCAGCTTATTGCAGGCCGCATACTGCTTGTCGCAAAAAGATTTGGCAAAAGACCTCAGAAAACTGCTTTGGACATTCAAGACTGTGTAAAGGTTCTCGGGCCAAATATCCAAGACATAAGTTACTAGAGGACATTTATTTCGCCATGCAGCAACCCTTGCAGGAATTACCATCAAAATAGGACTTGTGTTATAGCAAAATACAACGTCATACTTCTTTTTGAGCCTCATAGCTCTAAAAGAAGCAGTAATTGGCCAGCTAATATAGTTCAGAAAAATGCGTATCGAAGTATTACCCTTACGACGGATTTCACCAGATCGAAAAACGGACGCACCGAAATAATCGTCTCGGCGGTGACCGAAATAACCATATCCATCAGACCATTCGCCTGAAGGATAATTAGGGATGCCGCAGAGAACATCTACGCTTATTCCGTCTTCAACAAATCCCCTCACCAAGTCATTAATTCGAAAAGATTCCGGATAGAAATGCTGCGTAACAACAAGCATTTTCTTACCAGCACATGAGCTAGTCATTAAACGCTCTTCCTCCACACCATCTTGTCCACGACGCCGGTGTAGCTCTGGATGATCTTGACCACCTTGGTGGACACGGTCTCGTCGGCGTAATCGGGCACGGGCGCCTCGGGCAGCGACCCCTCCGCATCGAGCTCGACGGCGGTGTGGACGGCCTGGAGCAGGCCCCTCTCGGAGATGCCGGCGAGCGTGAAGCAGGCCTTGTCCAGCGCCTCGGGGCGCTCGGTGGAGGTGCGGATACACACCGCTGGGAACGGGCGGCCGACGCTCGCGAAGAAGCTGGACTCCTCGGGCAGGGTGCCGGAGTCGGAGACCACGGCGAAGGCGTTCATCTGCAGGCAGTTGTAGTCGTGGAACCCCATAGGCTCGTGCATGCGCACGCGCGGGTCCAGCTGGAAGCCGGTGGCCTCCAGGCGCTTGCGGGAGCGCGGGTGGCAGGAGTACAGGATCGGCATGTCGTATTTCTCGGCCAGCGCGTTGACCGCGGTGAACAGGCTCGTGAAGTTCGCCTCGGTGTCGATGTTCTCCTCGCGGTGTGCCGACAGCAGCATGTAGCGCCTGGGCTCCAGTCCGAGCTCGGAGAGGATATGGGACCCCTCGATCTTGTCAAGGTTGGCGCGCAGCACCTCGGCCATGGGCGAGCCCGTGACGTAGGTGCGCTCGGGTGCGCAGCCGGTGTCCTTGAGGTAGCGGCGTGCGTGCTCGGAGTAGGCCAGGTTGACGTCGGAGATCACGTCGACGATGCGTCGGTTGGTCTCCTCGGGCAGGCACTCGTCCTTGCAGCGGTTGCCCGCCTCCATGTGGAAGATGGGGATGTGCAGGCGCTTGGCCGCGATGGCGGACAGGCAGCTGTTGGTGTCGCCAAGGATCAGGAGCGCGTCGGGCCGCACCTGGACCATCAGCTTGTAGGAGGCCGCGATGATGTTGCCGACGGTCTCGCCCAGGTCCGCGCCAACGGCGTCCAGGTAGACGTCCGGATCGTCCAGCGACAGGTCGCGGAAGAAGATGCCGTTGAGCGTGTAGTCGTAGTTCTGGCCGGTGTGCGCCAGCAGGCAGTCGAAGTGGCGGCGGCACTTCTTGATGACCTCGGAAAGGCGAATGACCTCGGGGCGCGTGCCCACGATGATCAGGAGCTTCAGGCGGCCGTCGTCTTTAAAACAAATATTGGAATTCATAGGTTTCCTTAAAACAGAGTCTAGTATTTTGCCAACAGTAATGAGGCGGCCTGCACGTCACCACATTCAACAAGTTTCGAATCGTCCCTGTGCAAAGTCTCAGAGCATCCGCCGACATCGTAACAAACGACTGGCAGCCCACAAGCCTCAGCCTCAAGATTGACCGTAGGGTAGTTATCCTCGTATGTTGGATTGAATAGAACAGAGGCAGAACTATAAAGTGAGGCCAACTCTATCTGAGAGTCGGTTCGTGGAATACCGACGATCTCTGGCGGCAGCGCCCGCATCTGTTTGGCACTTAAACCAACGAGTACGATGGAATACTTGGAGCGATCAAGCCTGTCAGCGAGAGTATAAAAGTCTGATAACCCCTTGCGTTTTGACCATGGAGACGCAACACCTAAAATAATATTTCTAGAATCGAGACCGTATTTCTCTTTAACACTAGATACTTCGCCATTGGATCGCGGCCTGAATATATCGAGGTCAATCGTATTATGTGCAACTTCTATCGGATACTTTGACAAAAAGCTTGAAGCAACCAGTTCGGCCAACCATTTAGAAGGAGTGACAATTGTCAATCGGTCGGAAGGCAACGAAGTGAATAACGAACGTTTAGCCTCATAATTCCATTTGCATGAACCAGAATTGATAGTTGGAGGATATCCCATAAGCTGTGGACATTTCGTGGTACCGCAGCCGCTTTTCCATTGATTGCAGTCAGCATATGTGAAATACGGACAATGGCCGGTAAAAGCCCAACAGTCATGCAAAGTCCATACAACACGACAATCAGATATCGACAACCATTTAAATAGCCTATCAATATTCAAATAGTAACCATGAATGTTGTGCAAGTGAACCACATCAGGACCAAACTCATCAAGGCGATGAATCAACGCCTCGGTTTGCCTCACTGAATGAAAACCAATCTTCCCGTCAAGGAAAGTAAGTCCAACGTCGAGTATAAAATTAGCCGATGACCCAAAGCAGTACTCACTGGCACTACTTGCTGGCCTTCTTCTACCCCAGCAAGCAAGCGATTCGCATCCCTGATCTATAAGAGCAAAATGCTCCTTCATCATAATGCGCCCAGTGGATCCATTTGGAACGCTATTAATGTGAGCGTATCTGGTCAAAACCTCTAGACTTCCTCGTAGTAGGTGTCGGGGTTCTCGGGGTCAAAAGGCTCGTTGGCCCACATGACCGTCACGAGGTCCTCGGTGTCGGACAGGTTGGTGATGGAGTGCGTGTAGCCGGGAATCATCTCCACGGCGCGCATGTCCGAGCCAGAGACGACGTACTCGTCGACGGGGAACTGGTTGCCCTCGGCGTCCTCCCCCACCTTCCTCAGCTTGATGCTCGCGGTGCCGGAGACCACCAGGAACCTCTCCCACTTGCTCATGTGCCAGTGGTTGCCCTTGGTGATGCCGGGCTTCGAGACGTTGATGGAGACCTGGCCGCGCTCCGGCGTGCGCAGGAACTCGGTGAACGAGCCGCGGTCATCCACGTTCGGCTTGAGGCCGTAGGCGAAGTGCCCCGGCTCGTAGTAGGACAGGAACGTGCTCCAGAGCTTCTTGGAGAAGGAGCCCTCCGCCAGGTCGGGCACGGAAAGCGTCTCGCGGCTGTCGCGGAAGCACCCGAGCAGGTAGACGATCTCGCCCAGGGACTTCACGTCGGTCTGGGGGACGTAGCAGAAGTCCTCCCCCTCGACGCGCTCGAGGCCCTCGTAGCCGCAGCGGTGTTCCTCCCCCAGCAGGGCGCCCAGCATCTCGTCGACCAGGTCGTCGATGTAGAGGAGCTCCAGCTCGACCGAGGGGTCGTTCACGGTGTAGGGGCGGCCGTTGGCGATGGCGTCGCAGAAGGTCGCCACGGCGGAGTTGTAGCGAGGTCGGCACCACTTGCCGTAGAGGTTCGGGAAGCGGTAGATGAGGACAGGAGCGCCCGTGCGCTCCGAGTACTCGCGGAACAGGCCCTCCCCCGCGAGCTTGGACTCGCCGTAGACCGAGCCCTCGAAGCGGCCCGACAGGCTCGCCTGCGCGGAGCTGGACAGCATGACGGGGCACGTGTTGCCGTGGCGCTCGAGGGCGTCGAGCAGCGTGGAGGCGAACCCGAAGTTGCCCTCCATGAACTCGGACTGCTCCTTGGGGCGGTTGACGCCGGCCAGGTTGAACACGAAGTCGGCGCGGGAGCAGCAGTCATCGAGCTCCCCGGGCGTCGAGTCGATGTCGTACTCCATAACCTCGAGCGGGAGCAGGCCCGAGTATTTCTCGCGGCGGTCCTTGCCGTCCCTTATGTTCTTGAGGGCGCAGCAGAGGTTCCTGCCGACGAAGCCCCTGGCGCCGGTGACGAGTATGCGCACCCTACTGCACCGCCTCGTGCTCGCGGCCCTCGAGCGCCAGCTGCACGTACTCGGCGGTCTTGATCTTGGCGATGGTGCCCGCCACGTCGAGCCTCTCGGTGTTGTGGGAGGTATAGGACTCGTCGGCCTGGGTCTCCACCTCGCCGTCCACGACGAACTTGTCGTAGTTCAGGTCGCGCGAGTCGCAGGCGACGCGGTAGTAGCCGCCCATGTCCTCGGCGCGCAGGCGCTCCTCGCGGGTCATGAGGGTCTCGAAGAGCTTCTCGCCGTGGCGGGTGCCGATGACCTGGGTGCCCACGCGGCCGAAGACCTCCTGCACGGCCTCGGCGAGGTCGCCGATCGTGGAGGCCGGCGCCTTCTGGATGAACAGGTCGCCGGGGTTGGCGTGCTCGAAGGCGAACTGCACCAGGTCCACGGCCTCGTCCAGGTTCATGAGGAAGCGGGTCATGTTGGGGTCGGTGACGGTGAGCGGCTCGCCCTTGCGGATGCGGTCGATGAACAGCGGGATGACGCTGCCGCGCGAGCACATGACGTTGCCGTAGCGGGTGCAGCAGATGGTGGTGCGGCCGGCGCCGTTGCGGGCGTTGGCGTAGATGATCGACTCCATCATGGCCTTGGACTTGCCCATGGCGTTGATGGGGTAGGCGGCCTTGTCGGTGGACAGGCACACGACGCGGTCCACGCCCTCGTCGATGGCGGCATGCAGGACGTTGTCCGTGCCGATTACGTTGGTGCGCACGGCCTCCATGGGGAAGAACTCGCAGGAGGGAACCTGCTTGAGGGCGGCGGCGTGGAAGATGTAGTCCACGCCGTGCATGGCGTCGCGGACGCTCTGGGCGTCGCGGACGTCGCCGATGAAGAAGCGCACCTTGGACGCGAGCTCGGGGGACCTCTCCTGCAGGCGGTGGCGCATGTCGTCCTGCTTCTTCTCGTCGCGGGAGAAGATGCGGATCTCGGCTAGGTCGGTGTCCATGAAGTGTTTGAGCACGGTGTTGCGGCACGGACGTGTGGGGGTTCTTTGGCGCGAAGGGAGCCGGTGCCGCCCGTGATCATGAGGGTCTTGTCTTTGAATACGCTATCGCACATTTCAAGCTCCAATAAACAAAATTAAGGTGAATGAAACTTAAACAAATTTGAAGTTGTTGCTTAACCTACTAATACGTGTCTTATGCTAAACGAAAAGACGCCTGCTGGGCATAAATTAGAATTAAAAAGCGTTAATACCTGCGCCAGAACTGATAACCCCTCCATTGGCGTTAAAGAAGTCAATTCAGGTAGATATTAAGCACCGGCCGCACACTTTTATATCTAAGTATTTAGCGAATCTCTACTGCATTATTCCGAATAATGCAGGGAAGCATCGCGACACACCCGACAAAATAAGCAAGCGAAATTGCAATACTCGTTCCGTTAGGTCCAAACAAGTGAATCATTAAGCTGGAAAGAGGGACAACAACGATTAAAGCAACTAAATTACCAACAAGATTACCAACCATCTTTCTTTTAACAATTGTCAGGTCGGAAAAGAAACCGATAAACGCCGTAATCAGAGAGCTAATTACCGCACCGTACAGCAAAAAAGAATACTGATGAATTTGGTCACCGAAAAGTAGTCCCAACAAGTAGTCGCCGCAGATGAAACAAGCGAACAAAATAAGAATACACAAGACAAGGGCGCCAAGAATGACCTTCACCAACATGGTATTAAATGCTTTTTTATCCTCCGACTCACTAGCGCTCGCAAAAGCGCCGAGCAAAGGGGCATAGGCATTAGCAGCACCCGCCTGAACTATTGCCGCGGGAGAACACACCGAGGAATAAACACCCAACATTGATGCCCCCAATGCAGCAGCAAGTTCTTGACGCGAAACAGATGTAACTGCAGCGCAACAAAAAACCCCAACCGTAGCGGGAAGACACTTATAAAACAGTTCAGACATCGCCTTGAACCTAAAAGAAGGAACAATCGCATCGAAATTCGAAGCCCAACGTACATCAACAACCATTACAGGGAGAGACACCGCAATCATTAGAACGATGCTCAATACAAGAGAATGTGAGACATGCATTCCGGCACAAAACGCGAGAAGTGACAAAATGCCTCTCAGCAGCATCGAAATGCCACAATAAATCATATTTCCTGCTTTTTGATCAATGCCGTGGAACACATCGACCATCACTTCTATTGACTTATATATGCAATAGAAGTACACGGGGAGAAGGGAAGACTGCTGACAGGTAAAGAATGCATAAGGTAATACGAAAACAAACCCCAACACTATTGTGATTAGACGAAAACCAATGTATTCCCCCGAAGAATACTCACATGAAAGATCGGATACCTGAAAGGATCGAATCTTATATAAACCGATTGGAACAAATAGATTGCTGATTGTCATTGCCAAAGACAAATCACCTGCATAGTTAAAATCCGATGAAAGACGAACTACGGCAACTGTCGTTAACCACTGACAAGCAAGGTATGCAATCGAGCCAACGGTATTCCATGTGATGTTTTTCTTTAAATTGTCAGTCAAATTAACCCAATCGATTTAAAACTTTCAATCTACTTTTTAAAGCCTAACCAATAACCTCTTTGGCGATTGCATCAATGCTTTCGCCGTATCCAACACCCGGAACGGCCCATTTGCCATTTAAATCAACGGTTCTCGGAGCACAGCCACGACTGACATATTTAAAGCGAGCATCAATACACGGATTAATCAATGGCTCCGTTGAACCATACGCCTTTAGATGCTGAACCTGCGCCCGCAGTCCCTCACGGACAGATCCGAAGGTGTAGCCTGGGTTACCAGGTCCAGTGGCGCCAAGGCCTCCAAAATTGCACTGATTAGGCTGAACCAAATTTCCAAACTTCAAATATCCCGTTTCTTTCATCACCTGCCCATATAAAACTTCAGGTGAAACACCCTCCGACTGAGCCTCTTCATATAGAATTTTGCAGAAATCTATGATGTTCGACGCTCCCCTATCCGTGTAAACGGCTGAAGGGAATCCTTTTGGGCCCACGGTCTTTGTGAAATGATCAGCGGCATCTAGATAGGTTGAATAGGCGGACGACATAATAAAACCTTCGTATCCAGTCGCACTTGCACCATTACGCCCCTCCTTAATGCCACAATTTAAATAGTGGATGTAATAGCTCTTCAGGTTCTGCCCGAAAGCCTTCCTCAGGTCCGCATAACGATTTCGATAGCCATAAACGTCGAAGGAATCGCTCCCGCGACGGCCCTCCGCCATGCCGCAGCTGACGAAATGGCGCAGCACGGCAGCATCGTCAACGAACCTCAGACCACCCTTGACGGTTGTAAAGGCGCTCAGGACGTCTCCGTTGTTGGAGGTATAGAAGTCGAAATCGTAAACGGGGGAATAATCCGTACCGCCCTGCGAAGCGACGGCGCCCGCGAGGGAAGCGCAACCGGTCGCGATCCTGCCCTCAGCGCGACCGCTGCTGAGGTAATGACCATATAGAGCGGTGAGGTTGGCACCGAATGCGCGACGAAGGTCGGGGTATCTGTTGTAATAGCTCAGCACGTCGAAGGACTCGCTCCCGCGACGGCCCTCCGCCATGCCGCAGCTGACGAAATGGCGCAGCACGGCAGCATCGTCAACGAACCTCAGACCACCCTTGACGGTTGTAAAGGCGCTCAGGACGTCTCCGTTGTTGGAGGTATAGAAGTCGAAATCGTAAACGGGGGAATAATCCGTACCGCCCTGCGAAGCGACGGCGCCCGCGAGGGAAGCGCAACCGGTCGCGATCCTGCCCTCAGCGCGACCGCTGCTGAGGTAATGACCATATAGAGCGGTGAGGTTGGCACCGAATGCGCGACGAAGGTCGGGGTATCTGTTGTAATAGCTCAGCACGTCGAAGGACTCGCTCCCGCGACGGCCCTCCGCCATGCCGCAGCTGACGAAATGGCGCAGCACGGCAGCATCGTCAATCATTACAACGCCAGCGGGGCTTCGTTTAGAAAAAGCGTTGCGAATGTCTTCGTTATTCGATAGATAAAACGAGGGGTCGTAGACGGAAGAATAGTCAACGCCATTGATAGTCGTAGCGTATCCCTCAATCTTTGAGCATCCGGTCCCATGCCTTCCTTCTGCTTTTCCAGCTGTGACGTAATGCTCGTAGTACTTCACTAAATCAAAGCCAAAGGCAGCCCTTAAATCTGGATACTCATTAAAGTAGCTCTGTACGTCAAAAGAAGCAGAGCCGCGCCTACCTTCACTCATACCATAGTTAATAAAATGGTCTAGAGCTAATTCACTATTTCCAGCCGTAGCTTTGGCAACATCGGGATTATTCGACAAATAGTAATTAGCATCGAATACGGAAGAGTAATCGAGCCAAGTTGACTTAGGAAATTGCGCAATGATCGCATCGGCATCGGCCTCGCCAAGACGCCTGCAACCCTCATCGCTAAAATAATTCAATACGTCCCCCGCATCAGAAATAAAGCCATGCTCAATTAGAATGCCGGGAATACCTTGTTCGCGGGCGCAACGGATGACCGCAAACTCATCTCCAACTTCCATTTGGAATACACCGCGATAGCTGAGTCCCATAGAAGCGAGGTTGTTCATCACTTTATTCGCAAGCTCCACAGAAACTTGCGTGTAATCATATTCATTGGCAGTGGGCGCATATACCTCGGCGCCGTGAGCAACAGGCGAACCGGAATTGATATGGAAGCTAACAAAGGCCTGCGCGCCTTGACTCACGCATCGTTGGACACGATAAAGGTAATCATTTCCTGAGTAGCCACCGCTTTGCTCGCGAGCAAGAACGACTTTAAAGCCATACGCCTCAAGCTTATTCTTACAAGCAGCAACGATCTTCCAAGTTAGATCCGCCTCACTCTTTCCATTTCCCTGCGCACCAGGGTCGGTGCCGCCATGGCCAGCATCGAGGGCAATTATCCGAACGTTTTTTCGCGCCGAGCGCGCAGCATAGGTAGAAATGCCGTCCGGTGAATCGGCACACTCCAACGCCTGCTTGATCGATTGGGCCTCAACGGCATTGCCATCGCCGTCTGCATAGTAAACGGAAGTGCCTTCGCAATTAGCAGTGCCGTCAACAACCGTAAAAGAATAATCTCTGTCAGAGAGATTAATCTCATGTTCAGTACCATCGCCCTGCAGAACATAGGTTATTGAAGTAAGAAAGTATGTATTGAGTTCTAGCTCCGAGCCAAATGTAAATGCAGCAGAATTAGCATCCTGTGCGGAAGCGTCAACAGCCCCCTGAACTCCATTGGCGCTCACATAGTTAAGTGTCGCGGAAGCGATAGTATCGCTGTCATTAGGAGTCGCAAACGCGACGACTTGGTCAGTCCCACTGATAAGGTTCGGGTAGGCAAGATATATATATTGAAAAGGAGAATCAGCCGATTCGGTTTGCGGCTCAGTCGAAGAAGCATCTACACCGAAATCCTCATCAGCTGGCTCGTCAACGTCCGTCGGCAACGACTGCTCGACATCCATGTCTCCGTCGGCAACGCCCTCGTCGCGTGAAGCTACACCATCGTCTGCGGACACAGCATCTGATGAAATATCCTCAGCTTGCACGCTATTCGCAGCATAAGCAGCGGCTACAGGACTCATCAAGGGTGAAATCGTTAAAAGAGCAGCTAAAGAAAACGCTGTTGAGGCACGCAATGCCTTTTTCATATCGTATCCCCCATCACAAATAATGATACTAAGGGTAGATTATCTTACAATCTCCCCCGCATCGGAAGTCCAGTTATTCAAAGCATGGGAATTGTTCTAAAAGCAGATGGACACCTGCCCTTATAAAAAGTAGCAGGCGTACTCAGCAAGCTTTTTTTCGTCTCTAACAGTTTAGATAACAGGTGATGATTCGGGGACCGGAAGGTTCCCGAATG